>Ga0164242_10001286_pt1 | contig 29674 bp, 27 predicted proteins | sample OricomgcompostMG_FD_108783 | JGI IMG/M metagenome (GOLD analysis project Ga0164242, IMG submission 108783) | Miracle-Growth compost microbial communities from Emeryville, California, USA - Original compost - Miracle growth compost (MG) ...
AAAACAAAAAATTTGAATGGAGTGGCGATGACGCTCCCGATGGTGTTTACACCTATCAACTCTCTGTGCAATTCAAAGATAGACAAACTAAAACCATTTTTGGCTCAGTTAACTTGGTGAGGTGATTTCGTAAGATTATTTTCCCTTTTGAATCGTTTTCACGATGTTGGTTGTAGAAAATCCTTGAACTAAAGGGATGGTGCAGATGGTTCCTCCATTATTTAGAACTATATCGGCGCCAACGATGTATTTTTTGCTGTTTTTGTCTGCTTCTTCTGCATCGTAGTCACCTCCTTTTACAAGTACGTCGGGAAGAATTTCTTGAATCAAGTTGAAAGGCGTGTCTTCATCAAAAAGAACAATATAATCCACAACCGATAATCCAGCTAAAATAAAAGCTCTTGATTGCTCGTCATTGATAGGTCGATTTATATCTTTTCCTTGACGTTTTACAGAAGCATCTGTATTTAAACCAACAATTACTAAATTGCCTAGATCAGCAGTTTGGGCTAAATAGGTTAAATGTCCACGGTGAAGAATATCAAAACAACCGTTCGTAAAAACGATTTTTTTACCTGCTGCTCGCTCTTTTTTAATTACGTGAATGAGCGAAGACAAGTCAACTATTTTATGTTCTATTTCTTTAAGATGATTCATTCGTTTTTGTTTTAAAATTTTTAGAAAAGTAAAACAGCGAGATTAATCCCATTATAATCATGAGCAAGGTTTGCGAAACCCAAATTATATTTCCCAAAGCGTATGCCGCTGGATCAGGTTCAATTGAATGCGAATCTGGAAAGGCATAAAAAGTTAATATTGCCCCAACGATAATCGGGTAAGCTCCAATTCCTCCTTGAATAAAAATGATACCTATCGTTCCTCCGATAAATGTTAAAAGCATCCCGCCAACAGGAATTTTAGAAGCGATTTCTGGTAAAGCATATAAACTAATTGCAAAAAAACCAACGTATAAAATCCAAATACAGAGAGAATAAAAAATAAAAGGAAGTGGATTTTTAGATTTAAAGATAGATAATACCCCATCTTTTAAATGGAGAATTAATTCTTTTATCTTGTTGCGTAATTTTTTATTCATAACTAGAATAACAATTCCAACAGCGAATAGAATGAGAAGCGCAATAAGTATCCATGAGAAGAAATTACTTGCAGAAGATTGTTTTGAAAAGTTATCGTCTATTAATTGTTTTTTTAAAACGATAAAGTCATTGAATCTCAATAGAATAGCAACTACAAAAACGATTCCCAACATTAAAACATCAACTGCTCTTTCAGCTACAATTGTTCCAAATGATTTAGCAAAAGGAACTTTGTTTGTTTTATATAACATTCCAGCACGAGAAGCTTCACCAACACGGGCAATTGTTAAATTCATAATATAGCCTACCATCATTGCATGATAGCGATGCCAAAATGAAGTTTTGTAACCTATTGGTTCGAGGAGATATTTCCACCGATGAGCACGAAGTACATGACTAAATAAACTCAAAATCAGCGAGATGAGAATCCAGAAATAATTCGCCTCTTTGATCTTTAAGAAAAAGCTTTCTTTTTGAGAAAGGCTCATCGCATGGTAGAAATAATAGATGAGATAAACACCTATTCCTAACGGGATGATTACTTTTAATAAAGTAAAAAGGTTTTTTTTCAATTTAATCTATTAGATTGGTTTCTTGGTTTGGAAACACAAGAGAAGGCTTAAATGTTTTTGCTTCTTCAAAATCCATGTATCCATATCCAATAATAATGACAACGTCACCAACAGCACATCTTCTAGCAGCAGCACCATTTAAACAAATTGTTCCACTATTTCTTTCGCCTTTGATAACGTATGTTTCTAAACGCTCGCCATTGTTGCAGTTTACTATTTGAACACGCTCTCCTTCGATGAGGTTTGCTGCTTCCATTAGAGCAACATCAATAGTGATACTACCAATGTAATGCAATTCTGCCTGTGTGATTTTTGCTCGGTGTATTTTTGACTTACAAACTTGAATAAACATCCTTGTTTTTTAAAATTCGCACAAAGTTAAACAAATAACTGCATATTATCTATTAATCTTACTTCGCCACAAAAAGCAGCAATACAAGCTACTGCTCCAGAAACCCACTCTTTTTCCAGAGAAATAAGTGTTTTTGGATCTACAATTTCAAGATAATCAAGGGTTAAATTTCCTTTTTCAAAAAATGCAATCATTTTATCTTTCGCTTCTTTTGGAGAATATTCTTTAGAAATAGATGCACCCATTTTCAACGTTTGAAAAATGATCAGTGCTTCTTGCAATTGTTTTTCTGAAAGTCGTGTATTTCGACTACTCATAGCCAAGCCAGATTTCTCTCGAAATGTTGGCATCACAACCAATTCAATCGGTAATTTCAATTCTTTTACCATGTATTGCAAAATACTCACTTGCTGAAAATCTTTTTGCCCGAAATAGGCTTTAGTTGGTTTTAGAATGTCAAACAAACGATAAACTATGTTGGCAACTCCATTAAAATGTCCTGGACGAGAACTTCCTTCCATCACTTCATCCAGCGGACTTAAATTAATTTCAATGAAAGTCGTTTGATTGGGATAATGAGGATAAATTTCTTTTACATCAGGAATAAAAACGATATCACAATCAATTGACTGGAGAAGTTCCACGTCTTTTTCTTCAGTTCGAGGATATTTTATTAAATCCGCTTGATTATTAAATTGAGTTGGATTTACAAAAATACTGCAAACTACAAGGTCACATTCTTCTTTTGCTTGCTTAATTAAGGACAAATGACCCTCGTGTAAAGCACCCATTGTTGGCACAAAACCTATTTTTGTAGAAGTACTTGATTTTCCCTTAAGTATCGTTGTTAGGGCTTCAATTGTATGTATCAGATGCACAAATTTGCAATTTTGAACAGGATAAACCGACAAATCTATTCTTAATATTTGAATATCCGCATTTTTTTTAGTATTTTTGTACTCTTATTTACCAAATTTAACTCAATGAGTGTGGAAAAAAAGCGTGTACTGTTTATTTCGCAAGAAATAAATCCATTCCTTCCGAAGTCTGAAATTTCAGCATCAGTTAGAAAAATTGCACAAGGAGTGCAAGAGTCTGGAAAAGAAATTCGTGTTTTTATGCCAAAATTTGGCTCAATCAACGAAAGAAGACACCAACTACATGAGGTTATTCGTTTGTCTGGGATGAATCTTATTATAAACGATTCAGATCATCCATTAATTATTAAAGTAGCTTCTATTCCTACAGCGAGAATGCAAGTTTATTTTATTGATAATGACGAGTATTTTAAACGTAAGTCTGTTTATGCAGATGATAACGGAAAGTTCTTTCAAGATAATGATGAGCGTTCTATATTCTTCTGTAGAGGAGTTTTAGAAACAGTAAAAAAATTAGGATGGAAACCAGATATTATTCACTGTAATGGTTGGATGACTGCGTTGATGCCGATGTATATTAAAAATGTATTCTCACAAGATCCACATTTTGAAGACACAAAAGTGGTTTATTCGCTTTATAACGAGTCTTTTGACAATGTTTGGGATAATCAATTAGCTGAAAAACTTAAGTTTGACGGTATTAGTGATGAAGTTATCGAGTCTTTAAAAGATGGTACATGTGAAAGTTTAGTTCGTACTGCAATGGAATATGCTGATGGTGTAGTTTTATCTTCAGAAAATCAATGTTCAGAGACTAAATTAGCATTTGATGCGTTATGTTGTCATAAATTGGAATTCAATCCAGAAGAACATCAAGCGAAAATATTGTCTGAGTTTTTTGATAAAGTGGTTGAAGAAGAAGTTTTAATCTAATATGAATAAAATATTTACGAGTGTATATCAGCGGAAAGCATTTTTACTTTCCGCTTTTTTTCTACTTTTTTTACTTACTTTTAATTCATGTAAAAAACCTGAATCTAAAGTAGGTGCAGAGGTTTATGATCCAAATGAATTGTTAGACGCAAAAGGTGTTGATACATTTCAACTCATCACATACAGTGTAATAAAAGATTCCGTTCGCAGCAATGGATTAAATGCAATATTATTAGGCTCCTATAATGATCCGACTTTTGGACAAGTAGACGCTTCATTCTATGCACAATTTCGTATGGAAGCGAATAATCCTGATTTTGGAGATTTATCTCAAATAGTTGTTGATTCAATGATATTAAGTTTGAACTATCTCGACAATTACGGAGATGCCAATGCTTCACAAAAATTTGAAGTGTATGCTTTAGCTCAAGATTTAAGTGTAGATCAAACTTATTATGCTTTTTCTAGAGTAGATAGTATTGCAGGTTCACTTGTTTTGGGTGGTCATGATGTAATACAACCAAATGTTTATAGTCCAGTTATAGCAGGAATAGACACGCTTAATCCTCAATTGAGAATTTCATTGGATACAAATTATGCACGTTCAATCATTACTGCAGGTTCAAGTGTATTAACAGATAATACGTCATTTTTACAGTCGTTCAAAGGCCTTCTTGTTAAAACAAATAATCCTAGTTGGTCTTCTGGAGCAGGAAGTATCCTTACCATTGATGCAAGTAATCCCGATACAAAAATCACTATCTATTATAAACAAGCAGGTGTAGCAAAAGAGTTCAGGCTTATATTGAGTGATGCTTCTGCATACTTTAACCATGTGAAGTTTCAAAATGCTGGAACACCTCTTAAAACAGTACTGAATGATTCTACAAAGGGAGCGTACGAATTTTATGCGCAAGCTAATTTAGTTACTGCGAAAGTTGATTTTCCGTCATTAGCTAATTTAGGTATAAAAACAATTATTCATAGAGCTTCATTGTATTTGCCCATTAGTTATTTTGAAGGAGATGAATTTTATCCTAGTTATGAAATGCAAGCAACAACTCTTTTTGATGGGGTTGGAGAAGTTGGTGTCACTACAACTCAGTATAATTCATCTACTAAACGTTATATATTTTCAATAACCAATTATATTCAAGCAATTGTTGGTGGAAATTATAAAAATCATGGGTTGATTATTCGACCTAAAAACTTTGGAAATTCGGCTGAGCGAGTTATTTTTAATGGACCTAAAACACCTAATAAAGCTCAGCCAAAGTTAGTTATTACATATACAGAATTTTAGAAAATTATGTGTGGAATTGTTGCATATATTGGAGAAAAACAAGCGTATCCTATTTTAATAAAAGGGTTACAGCGATTAGAATATAGAGGTTATGATAGTGCTGGAGTTGCACTTTTAACAGATGATAATCATCTTAACGTCTATAAAAAGAAAGGAAAAGTTGCCAGTTTAGTCGATTTTGTAAGTACGCAAAATCATGAAGGCAAAATTGGTATTGGGCATACTCGTTGGGCTACACATGGTGAGCCGAATGATATAAATGCGCATCCTCACACTTCAGGTGATGGGAAAATTGCATTGGTTCATAATGGTATTATTGAAAATTATCATGTGCTACGTGAAGGTCTTATTGCTCGTGGACATCATTTTTTAGGTGAAACAGATACTGAAGTCTTTGTTCATTTTATTGAAGACATCCAAAAACATGAAAAAGTTAACTTAGAAGAAGCAGTTCGTGTTGCTCTGAATAGCGTTATTGGAGCGTATGCAATCGCTGTCATTTCTTCAGATTATCCAGATCAGATTATTGCTGCTCGTAAATCGAGTCCTTTGGTGGTTGGTATTGCTGCAGATAATGAATTTTATGTCGCTTCTGATGCAACACCAATTGTAGAATATACAAAAAATGTAGTTTATCTTGAAGATGAAGAAATTGCGATTATTGATCGTAATTATGGTTTACGCATCATCACGATTAAAAATCAAGAGAAAACACCTTATATTCAGGAGTTAGAAATGCAACTTGAAGCCTTAGAAAAGGGTGGCTATGAGCATTTTATGTTGAAAGAGATATACGAACAACCAAGATCGATTAAAGATTGTTTTAGAGGACGTATGAATCCAGAAACCGGTTGGGTTGGACTAGGTGGAATTAAAGACTACGAGCAAAAACTACAAAATGCTAACCGTATTATTATGGTTGCTTGTGGAACTTCATGGCATGCTGCTTTAGTTGGAGAATATTTGTTCGAAGATTTAGCAAGAATTCCCGTAGAAGTAGAATACGCAAGTGAATTTAGATACAGAAATCCAATTATCGGAGAAAACGATGTAGTTATCGCAATATCACAATCTGGCGAAACGGCTGATACATTAGCTGCAATTGCTCTAGCAAAATCAAAAGGCGCAACTATTTTAGGAATTTGTAATGTGGTAGGTTCTTCTATCGCTCGAAATACCGATGCTGGATCGTATACACATGCCGGGCCTGAAATTGGTGTTGCTTCAACAAAGGCATTTACAGCACAAGTTACTGTTTTGACATTAATGGCATTGGCAATTGCTCGTAAAAAAGGCACTTTAGCTGAATCTAAATTTAGAACCTTACTCAATGAATTCGATTCAATTCCAGAAAAGGTGAAAAAAGTACTGGAAAGTGCACCTATTATTGAGCATATAGCAGAAGTATATAAAGATGCTAAAAACGCACTTTATTTGGGTCGTGGTATCTCATTTCCTGTTGCTTTAGAAGGAGCATTGAAACTAAAAGAGATTTCATATATCCATGCAGAAGGTTATCCTGCAGCAGAAATGAAACATGGTCCAATCGCTTTGATTGATGAAGAAATGCCTGTTTTTGTTATTGCAACAAAAGGTACATCTTATGAAAAAGTAGTAAGTAATATCCAAGAAGTGAAAGCGCGCAAAGGAAAAATTATTGCGATTGTTACTGAAGGAGATACGCAGGTGAAACAAATGGCAGACCATACAATTGAAATTCCTGATACAGATGAAAACTTGGTTCCATTATTGGCAACTATTCCATTGCAATTATTAGCTTATTATATTGCTGTTAAAAGAAATTGTAATGTAGATCAGCCAAGAAATTTAGCTAAATCGGTTACTGTAGAGTAAACAGCTGTTTTTAAAATATTTTCAATTCCTCTTTTTGATTTTTTCAGAGAGAGGATTTTTTTTCATGACAAATACAAAGCAATTCCAAGTGTTGTAATGACACCATCTATAAATCCAGAAAAATAGTAATTGGGATTGTCTGGTTTTACTCCTAAAAGTAAAGTGAAATGAAGCGCAAAAGCGAACCAAAAATAAATAGATTCGATCAAACCATACGACAAAATCACTAAACCACTAAAAGATAAAAAAAGCAGCAGTATAGAAAGTATTTTTGCTCTTTTCCATCCTAAAATTTGTGGAATTGTTTTCTGAGAAACACTATCATATTTCAAGTCTCTGATATCAAATGGAATAGTAACCGAGATTATATAAATAAACCCAACGAACGAAAGAAGTATTTTTTCTAAAGCGGAAAGAGTTGGATTTTTTAATACTGGGAACCAAAAACAAGAAACACTCCAAATGATTGCTATGAGTATGATTTTAATAAATGGAATGTCTCTTAGCGAAATCGTGTTTTTTTTCCAACTAAGAAATTGCAAAGCATAAAGTAAACAAATAATGCCAGCAGGAATAAATAAGAGAAAATAATAAGGATGAAAAAAGTAGTTGACAAATAAATAGATGCATCCAATTGCCCCGATTAAAGTAAACGTATACGATGCAAACCGATGTTTAGTCATCCAATTCATTTGGTCGCTTAACGTTGATTTTGAGTTTATTTTTAAAATACGTTGAAAGTTATAGACACAAAGTGTAGAGAAGAATACAAACAAAGCTTTTTGCCATTCTAAATCGTGTGAAAAATAGCTGCCAATCCCTAAACAAAGAATTCCAGCACTTAAACTTATTATTAGATTGGAGAATATTAGAATCATGATGATTGTCCGTGTTTATATTTTAAAATGTATGAAAAATCATCTTTTTAAGTTTCTAAAATAGAAAAGATACTTATAGAGAATGCCCTCAATGATTCAAAAAAGTTATATTTATGATTAAATATAATGAAAAGTAATCTAATTATAGCGCTTTTGTTACTTCTTTTTGCTTGTTCGCAAAATGAAAAACCGTCTATTCCAAAAAATACAGAAAGTATATATATTCAAAAGAACCAGTGGTTTGATTTATATCAAATTAATCAGTTGTTATCGGTTATTAATCCTTATTATCCTGAGATTTTTTCACCTCATGTAATAGATAGTTTAAAACTAAAAAGTGTTTTAATTACAACCATTGCTAGTCCTGGAACAGGAGAAGTTTCTCTTGTTAATCAATACGATATATATTTTAAAAGAGGCCATGTAGAAAAATGTATTGAATCAATTTTTTACGATTCAAAAACACGTTGGAAAAGAGTTTTACTCTACCTAAAACCTGCAGATGGAATTCATTATCCTGTTTCGCATACTTTTCAAGATTATGCTCCAATTTCCGATTTATTAGGGATGAGTGGAGAAATATTTATGAATTCCGATATTCCATTTACTAAAGCTACTTCGATAAGTGATTCTTTACTTCGTATACAAGTTTGGGATAATAAAAAAACAATTGAACATTTTTACAGTGAGAATCCAATGCCCAAAATAAATGCTGATTCGCTAAAAGCAGGAACGTTTTTTCATGTAGGTTCTCCTACCAGAATTGAACGAACATCTGAAAAATTACCACTTAATTTGTGGTTAACTATTTTTTCTGTAAAAAAAGACACTTCAACAGGATTTCCTTTAGTTATAAATGAAAGATTAGAACAAAATAAAAGTGAAAAAACATTTCAATATTCTACCAAAGGACAGTTTACAGGCTGGATAGATTCACTTAAATTCCATGGAATTTTATTGAGAACTTCTCAATTAAAAGTAAGTTATGATTCAATAAGTAATAAGCCTCAACAGATACTGCTTACTCATTTCCCTGTCTCTGGCGATCCTTATATTGGGAAAAGAGTCATTTTTGAGTGGAAATAGTAGATTGCTAATTACGTCTTCCCTGAAAAAATCGTTGAAGTAATTCTTTTGCTTCTTGTTCTAAAACTCCTCCAGTAACAAGTGTTTTTGGATGAAATAGAGATGGTTTAATTCTCGTTGCGCCGCGATTTTCATCTCTAGCGGCAAAAACTACTTTTCCAATTTGAGCCCAAAAAAGCGCGCCAGCACACATCACACAAGGTTCTAGTGTTACGTAAAGTGTACAATCCTTTAAATATTTCCCGCCAATTTGTTCACTTGCAGATGTAATAGCTTGTATTTCAGCGTGAGAAGTTACATCTTTTAGTCTTTCTGTTAAATTATGTGCTTTTGCAATAATAATATTATTCGCTACGATAACTGCCCCAATTGGTACTTCTCCCAGCTCATAAGCCTGATTTGCTTCCTGCAAAGCTTGGCGCATAAAAAATTCATCATTAAAAAAGTTTACCATATTACAAATATTGCACTATTTTAGTGAAATATTTCAACTTAAATATTATTAGATATGAAAAAAAGTTATTTATTTCTAATTGCTGCTTCTCTTACTATAGTGAGTTGCAATAAGAATAAAAAGAAAACAGAAGATACTGGCCCAAATCTTATTTTTAAAGTTACATGGGATTCTACGCAAGCACGTTTAGATGGATTTGGTAATGTCGCACCTATTGGATCTGGTCATGCAGCTCAAAATCCAAAATTCAATGAAGTTTCATTACACTATATTGAACTTGCACCAAATGCATTAACGCCACTGGGAAAAGGAGAAATTTTATATTATGGTCCAGAAACAACTGCTGGTGGTGCCAATGCGGTTAATTTTGACATGAGTAAAAAAGTAAAATATGGAGAAGTATTCTTTAGTATTCCTTTGAAAGAGGTTACTCCAGGTACTTACATTTGGGCACGTGTTTCTTTATTGTATCAAAATTTTGATATCAATTATCGCTATAATGGATTTAGCGGTGTTGGTACTGTTGCTTCTTTTGTAGGGTTCAATACCTATATTTCAAAATATTCTTTGAAAGCGCAAGATAAAACGTTAAATGCAAATAAACTTCAAGGATATTGGGGGTTTGAAAGCGTAGGAATTGTTATTGACGGACAAGCTCCAGCAACGACTGTTCCTAATCCAATTAATTCTACAAGTCCAATTCCAGCAGGAAGTTGTGTTGTTACGGGTAAATTTCCAAATGATTTAGTGATTACTGGAAATGAAACTGAAGATGTTGTTATCAATTTATCGTTTGGTACAAACAAAAGTTTCGAGTGGGATGATTCTAATTCTCCTGATGGTATTTATGACCCTTCACAAGGAGATTTCCCAACAGATATGGGAATTCGTGGTTTAGTTCCAATGAAACAATAATATCTAAATTTAGATATTATAAAAAAATGCAGTTCATAATTGAACTGCATTTTTTTATGGTTTAACTTTTTATTTTAGATCAATTCCAACCGCCTCCTAAGGCTTTGTACATATTGATAGTTGCAATTAAACGTTGTTTTTGGGTCTCAATTAAATCAAATTTTGATTCTAACGCATCTCGTTGCGTGAACAATACTTCCATATAGTCAGCTTGAGCTGATTTGAATAAATTAATCGAGATTGTAATTGATTCATTCAAAGCGTTTACTTGTTTTGATTTCAACTCATAATTCTTTCTTAAGTTTTGAATATTCGCCATCTGATTGGAAACCTCGATGTAAGCATTTAAAATAGCGCGTTCGTAATTGTAAACAGCTTGTATTTGTTTTGAATTAGAACTGTAGTATGCTGCTTTAATTGCATTTCTATTAATCAAAGGAGCCATTAAATTTCCTACTAATCCCCAAAGAAGTGACAATGGCGCTTTAAATAAAACCGTAGGGTTAAATGCTTGGAATCCTACACCAGCTTCAAGACTTAGAGATGGGTAAAATTGAGCTTTAGCAACTTTAACGTCTAATTTTGCAGCAACAAGTTTTAACTCAGCTTCTTTAATATCTCTTCTGTTTTCTAACAATTGAGATGGAATTCCAACAAATGTTGTGTCTGGTTTTATGTTTGTAAAAACCACTGAAGAACGATTAACGTGTTGTGGAAACCTACCCACTAAGAAATTAATTTTATTCTCAGCTTCAACGATTTGTTGTTGCACTTCATATTGGAGACTTTTTGTATGATATACTTCTGCTTCAAATCGACGAACAGCAAGTTCCGTAACAATTGCAGACTGCTTTTGTAAATTCACTATCTCCAATGCATTACTTTGAATTTGGATGTTTTGTTTTACAATTGCAAGCTGATTATCAAGTGCTAAAAGTTCGTAGTACGTTCTAGCAATTTCAGAAACTAAATTAGTAACCATAAAATTCTTACCTTCTACACTAGCTAGGAAACGGTTGAATGCGGCTCTTTTTGCTTTATGCAATTTCCCCCAAATATCTATTTCCCACGATGCATTAAATCCAATCATATAGTTGGGTAAGATATCAGGAGTAGGTTTTCCTGGCATGATGTCATTTGCAGCTTCACTCGCTCCATCTCTCGTATATCGAGCAGTTTTTTCAACACCAGCATTTGCACCAACACCAACAAAAGGAAGGTATTCTCCTTTTCTTGCACGTACTTCATTTTTATGAATTTGAATTTCTTGTAAAGTAATATTCAATTCTTGATTATTGTGAAGTGCCGAATCGATCAATGCAGTCAATAAGGTGTCTTTAAAGTAATCTCTCCACTTGATATCTGCGGTATTTGTTGTATCTGTTGAGCTAGAATCTTGTGAATTTCTAAACTTATCTGGAACAGTTGTATTTTCAACATTTCTACCAACATAAGGTAGTTTACACGCAGTAATGACTAGGGATATAGCGAGTATCCTTAGGTAACTTTTTATTTTATTTTTATTCATGATTTTCACCTTCTATTTGTGGAAAGCTGTCAATTGTGTGAACAAAGTCTTCCGTTAATGAACTGTCATCTTCATCTTTAATGAGCGATTTACCTTCAGATATTCTTCCAAAAATGTAATATAATCCTGGAACAACAATTACTCCGAAGAATGTTCCAAAAAGCATCCCTCCAAGTGCGCAAGTACCAATAGTTCTATTTCCGATAGCTCCAGCACCTGTTGCAAGAATCAAAGGAATCAATCCAGCAATAAATGCTAATGAGGTCATTAAAATTGGTCGGAAACGAACTTTTGCCCCTTCAATTGCGGCTTCAAGTACGCTCATTCCTTCCCGTTGTTTTTGCATGGCAAATTCAACAATCAGTACGGCATTTTTACCTAATAAACCGACCAGCATGACCAGCCCAACCTGAGCATAAATGTCGTTTGCTAACCCCATCATTTCCAGCAGTAAAAAAGCTCCGAATATACCAGCGGGTAAAGAGAGAATAACAGATAATGGGATTAAGAAACTTTCGTATTGAGCACAAAGCACAAAATAGACAAACACGACTACAATAAGGAAAATCCAAATTGCTTCATTTCCACGGAGTGTTTCATCTTTTGAAAGCCCCGCCCAGTCAATATCAAATCCTCTGGGTAGCGTTTTTGCAGCAACTTCTTGAATTACTTTAATGGCTTCCCCACTACTATATCCTTTTGCTGGCTCTCCTCGAATAGCAGCTGTATTGTACATATTGTAACGGTTAATCTCATTCGCTCCTTGTGTTTTTTTGAGTTTCATGAAAGCCGAAAATGGAACCATTTCATCCCGATCATTTTTGACATATAATTTCAAGATATCTTTAGGTAATCTTCTGAATTCAGGAGCAGCTTGAACGAATACTTTAAAGAATCGTTGGAATTTCACAAAACCGAGTTCGTACGTACTTCCAACAAAAATAGAAAGTGTATTCATTGCATTTCCAATAGTAACTCCTTTTTGCATAGCAAGTTGATTGTCAACTTCAATTTCGTATTGAGGATAATTAGCACTAAAGAAGGTAAATAAACCGGTTAACTCTTTGCGTTTTCCTAGTTCTTTCATGAAATCATTTTTCACTTTTTCAAGTAAATTGTAATCTCCAGAGTTCGTTTTATCTAGTAATTGCAAGGCAAATCCTCCTGCAGCACCATAACCAGGAACAGCTGGTGGTTCAAAAAACTCTACAACAGCTCCAGGAATTCCTTTTGCTTTTTGTTCTAATTCGTAAATAATCTCACGAACTGTATGTTTTCTGTCTGACCAAGGTTTTAAGTTGATAAGACAAGTTCCTGCATTCGATCCACGACCTTCTGTTAATACCTCATAACCCGCAATGGATGAAACAGATTGAACACCTTCAACTGTTTTAACAATATCTTGAAGTTTTACTGATAAATCGTTTGTTCTTTCAAGTGTTGATCCAGGAGGGGTTTGGATAATCGCATAAATCATCCCTTGATCCTCACTTGGTATAAACCCTGAAGGTAATTTTTCTGATATACCAAAGATACCAAAACCAAAAAGTAACAATATACCAAAAGTAACAACTCTTCTGTTTACAATTACGCGAAGAATTTTCACATAACGTCCTGTCATTTTATCAAATCCTCGGTTAAATGAATCTAGGAATCTGTTTAACCATGTTTTCTTTCTTGGTTGTCCATGTGTATTTTTCAAAATCATAGCACAAAGAACAGGTGTAAGCGTAAGTGCCACGAAACCTGAAATTACGATGGCAGATGCCATTGTAATCGCAAATTGTCTATAGAAAATCCCAACAGGACCAGACATAAATGCAATTGGAACGAATACCGCTGTCATTAATAAGGTAATTGCGATTACAGCCCCACTAATTTCACCGATTACTTTTCTTACAGCGTTATATGGAGACAAATGTTCTTCTTCCATCTTGGCGTGGACGGCCTCGACGACGACGATGGCATCATCCACCACAATACCAATAGCCAATACTAATGCAAATAAGGTAATCATATTGATTGTTAAACCGAATAATTGCATGAACATAAATGCTCCAATAAGTGATACAGGAACCGCAAGCGTTGGAATAAGTGTTGAACGCCAATCTCCTAAGAATAAAAACACAACGAGTGCAACAAGTATAAAGGCATCTCTTAATGTATGAATTACATTTTCTGTAGATGCTTCAAGGAATTTTGATACATCATAACTTATTTCATAATTCATTCCTGGAGGGAATGATTTTTTCAACTCGTCTAGTTTGTTCTTTACATTTTCAATTACCTCACTCGCATTACTTCCATAAGTTTGCTTAAGCACAATCGCCGCAGAAGGATGATCATCTATGTTAGAATAGATATCATAAAATTCACTTCCTAATTTAACTTCAGCTATATCTTTTAGTCGAAGAATCTCTCCATTAGGTTTGGCGCGAATAATCACATTTTCGTATTGACTTGCATCGCTGAACCTGTCAGAATAAACAAGTACGTATTCAAGTGCTTGAGATCTACTCGCATCACCCCTTCCGATACGTCCAACGTTACCAATGACACTTTGGTCAGCTAACGCTTCCATTACTTCATCTGGTGAAACATCGTATGCACGCATTCTGTCTGGATTTAACCAAACACGCATTGCGTAACCACGACTTCCTAAGATTCTCGCTTGACCAATACCATTTATACGTTGAATTTCTGGAATCATATTCACCCCTGCATAGTTGAATAAGAACTTCATATCAGCATTTTTATCTGTACTGTATAAGTTCACATACATCAACATACTCGGCATAATTGGCGTAATAATTACCCCTTCACGTTGAACTAAAACGGGTAGCCTATTTCTAATTTGTTCAACACGATTAGAAATTTGAACTAAGGCCTGATTAGGATCTGTCCCGAGATTAAATACAACCGTAATTGCCACCTCCCCAGCACTTGTTGCATCTGAGGTCATGTATTTCATCCCCCAAGCACCGTTTACTGCTTGCTCAAGTGGAATAATAACAGACTCTGCTAAGGTTTTTGCATTTGCTCCAGGATAGGCACAAGTAATCATTACCATTGGAGGTGCAATCGATGGAAACTGAGAGGTTGGTAGTGTTTTGATAGCCAATACTCCCATGAAAATAATCACGAGTGATAGCACAATGGCTAGTACTGGCCTCTTAATGAATTTAGTAAACATTTTTTATAATTTTTTTGGAATGATTATCTTACTCAACATCTACTTTTAGTTCAGAGAACAATTTCTCAGGAGCTTCGTAATTAAATTCAATCTTCTCTCCATCCTTGACTTTACGAATACCTTCAACTAATACTCTATCAGTTGCTTTTAATCCTTTCGAGATAATATATAAATCAGGAATTTCATTTCCAATCGTTACCTCTCTTTGATGAGCGACATTGTTTTTATCAATTACAAATACGTATTTTTTCTCAAGTACTTCAAATGTTGCTTTTTGAGGAATAATCATGACATTTTTCATAGGAACAGTAACGATTACATTTCCTGTTTCTCCATGTCGTAAAAGTCCATCTGGGTTAGGAAAAGTTGCTCTAAATGCAATATTACCTGTTTCATTATTGAAATCTGCTTCAATAGTTTTTACATATCCTGGATATTTGAATATTTCATTATTAGCCATTTCTAATGTTACTCTTAAGAAACTATCTTTTTTCATGGTTTCTTTATAATTCAAGTATTCAGCTTCAGGAACATTAAAATATACCCACATACTGCTATTATCAGAAAGTGTAGTAAGTAAATCTCCTTCATCTAAAAGACTTCCTAACCTAACTTGGAAATGATCCATTAATCCACTAAAAGGAGCTTTTATATCCGTGAACCCCAAATGTGCTTGAGCTAATGCTAGATTTGCTTTTGCTTTTTCATATTTTGCTTTAGAAAGCGCTAATTGATTTGGAGAAACGACATTGCTATCAGCAAGTCTTTTAGTATTCTGATACTCAATATTTGCGAAATTTGCTTCTGCTTCTGCTATTTGCATTTCTGCTTGATAAATAGAAGGCATGATTTTGAACATGAGTTGTCCTTTTTGAACAAATTTTCCTTCATCAACATATATTCCTTCTAAATATCCTTTTTCGAGAGCTCTTAGTTCTATATGCTGAATCGCATGTATTTGACAAACATATTCTTTAGTAGTTAACGTATCTTTTTGTAAGACAGTAGTTACTAAATATTTTGTATCATCTTCTTCTTCTTTAGACGATTTACAACTTGCAATGGCAAAAAGTGAAGCCACACTAACAAGCAAAAGAATTCTTTTCATAATTTTTTAATTCGTTGAAAGTTTTATACTTTCTTTCAATTGTAACACAATAAGTTAATTTAAATAATGCATAAAATGCAAGGAGTGTAGTAGAACTACAACATAAGAAAAAGCTTAATTTCTATACTATTATAGATAGAAATAATAAATAAAAGTGTTCATTGGAAGAACACTTGTCTTCGTTTAAGTAACTAGATACAAACGAATTATTTTGAAAAGTTGAGGAATTAACGTGAAAATAAGAAGTGAAATAGTTAGCCGTGTTTACATACTTCTTTATGGAAACAGGAAATTTATTTTTGCTTTCACTTTCAAAGTATAAAAACTCTAGTTTTACTTGCTCCTTTTTGGTTGTGTATAAAGGATAATCTTGAGAAAAATGCTTACTAAATTTGATAGTTGAGTAAGATAAATTCTCCATATTTTCTTGATGACTATTCACATAGTGAAAATTATCATAGTTATGGTCTAAAGAATTAGCTGAAACTGTACTAATTCCTGCAAAGAAGAGTATAGATAATAAAAGGAAATATTTCATTACAGTTTGAATCATCGCGACAAAGCTACGTAAACTTGATTGTATTTAACTAACAGGGGCATTAAAAAATGTTAAAATCGTTTAAGCTTTGATTTATTAGAGATTCGTTTATACAGTTTTATACCCATCATTAAAGCAACTGCTACTGCAAAAAAGCCTATTGTAGCCCAAATCCAGTTCAGATTATGTTTTAAGACAACAATAAAAACAATAATAACTAATAGTAATGTTGCTACCTCATTCCAAATACGAAGTCCGCCAGAGCGCCATTTGAATTCATCATTTTTTAGTTGAATAAAAATTCGATGACAAATTCCGTGGTAAATCAATAAAAGAAGTACAAACCCTAATTTTAGATGCATCCAAGATAAGGTAAGAAAAACAGGATTTAGAACCAGCATCCACGTTCCAAAAATAAGTGTAAGAATCATTGCTGGATAGGTGATAATATACCACAACTTTTTCTCCATGATTTTGTATTGTGCAATTAAAATACGACTTTCTTCTGGACTTTTGTCTTTTGCCTCAACGTGATAGATAAATAAACGCACCATATAAAATAAGCCAGCAAACCAACTGACAACAAAAATGATATGAAGTGCTTTTACGGTATCAAAACTCATATTTTAACTATTATTTATTGTATAAATGAAGAATTAACTTCTATTATACCAAGTTGTTTTTTTGTAAAAATGCTACGATAGATTTTTCAATCTGTACAATGATATCAGTCGTATCGCTTTTAACAAATTTCTTTCCAGCAATTTTTTCGTATAATTCAACATAACGATCGGTAATCTCGGCAACCCATTCGTTGGACATTTCAGGTACGGTTTGACCTTCTAATCCTTGAAACCCATTTTGAATGAGCCATTCACGAACAAATTCTTTCGAAAGCTGTTTTTGTTTCTCGCCTTTATTTTGACGCTCTTCGTAACCTTCAGCATAAAAATAACGAGAAGAATCAGGCGTATGAATTTCATCAATCAAATAAACCTCTCCGTCTTTTTTACCGAACTCATATTTAGTATCTACTAATATTAATCCTTTTTGAGCAGCTAGTTCAGTCCCTCTTTGAAATAAAGCTCGGGTATATTTTTCCATCAAGAGATAATCTTTCTCATCAACAATACCTCTGCTCAAAATATCTTCACGTGAAATATCTTCGTCATGTCCTTCTTCGGCTTTTGAAGCTGGTGTAATTATCGGAGTTGGAAAACGATCATTTTCCTTCATTCCGTCAGGCATTTTTACGCCGCAAAGTATACGTTTTCCTGCGCTGTATTCTCTCCAAGCATGTCCAGATAAATATCCACGAATTACCATTTCTACTCGAACTGGCTCGCAAGCATATCCTATTGCTACGTTTGGATGTGGCGTTCCAATTAGCCAATTTGGGCAAATATCACGTGTTGCTTCTAAAAAAAGTGTTGCCACTTGGTTTAAAACTTGACCTTTGTATGGAATTCCTTTAGGAAGAATTACATCAAATGCAGAAATTCTGTCTGAAGCTATCATCACCAAATATTGGTCATTGATATTATAAACTTCTCTTACTTTTCCTTTGTAAACACCTCGTTGTTTTGGGAAATTATAATTTGTTGAGGTAACTGTATTAATCATGATTTTCTGCTTTATCAAATGCGTCAATAATTTTTCTTACTAATTTATGTCGAATAACATCGTTTTGGTTTAATCTTACTATGCCAATTCCTTCTATATTGTCTAGAAGCGTAAGCGCATAAATCAAACCTGATTTTTGTCTGTATGGTAAATCTACTTGAGATACATCTCCTGTTATAATGAATTTTGCAGAGCGCCCCATTCGAGTCAAAAACATTTTCATTTGACTTTGAGTCGCATTTTGGGCTTCATCCAAAATAACAAATGCTCTATCCAAGGTTCTACCTCTCATAAAAGCGAGTGGTGCAATTTCTATAACATGGGTTTCTAAATAGTCAGCTAATTTCTCAGGAGAAAGCATATCGCGTAATGCATCGTAAAGAGGCATCATGTATGGATCTAACTTTTCTTTCAAATCTCCAGGCAAAAATCCAAGATTTTCTCCTGCTTCAACTGCTGGTCTAGTTAAAATAATGCGTTTAACCTCTTTGTTTTTTAGTGCTCTTACTGCTAATGCAACTGCAGTATATGTTTTTCCTGTTCCAGCTGGACCAACTGCAAAAACCATATCGTTTTCATTAGCGTATTCTACTAATTTACGTTGATTTTGCGTACGCGCAACAATTCGTTGACCGCCATTTCCATGTACTAAAACTTCTCCACCAACTGCTGTATTTGTTTCTTCTGATTCTTGTACCATTAAATCGTCAATGTTCTGTTCAGAAAGAGTATTATATTTTAAAATATGTTGAACGAAGAGATTAAATTTTATTTCAAAAAAATCTAAACGTTCATCGTCTCCGCTTACCGAAAGTTCATTTCCTCGAGATGTAATTTTTAATCCTGGAAAAAAACGTTTAATATAATCGAGCTTTTGGTGATTTATTCCAAACAGCTCTAGTGGGTTAAACCCGTTGATTTCAAAGTTTTTTTGTTTCAATATTTGATAGAATCAGTGATATAAATTCAATACTTTAAAAATTAAAAGTAATTTTGGGTTAAAATTAGTAAATTATTCAAATAGTTAATTCGAGATAGCCGATAAATGAAAATTATTACACTAACATCCGACATGGGGCAACGCGATCATTATGTAGCTGCTGTGAAAGGTTACATTTATAAGAAGTGTGAACAAGTTAGTATTATCGATATTTCTAATGATGTTAAAGCATTTAATATTTTACAAGCAGCTTTTTTTATTAATAATTGTTTGAATGATTTTCCAGATGGAACTATTCATATTCTAGCAGTCAATAGCGAACCAATCATTAATTTTGGACAACCAGATTTGGGAGAATTCCCTTGTGTAGTGCAATTTCAAAATCAATATTTTGTTTCTATTGATAATGGTATCTTTTCACTTATTTTAAAAGATAAGCCTGCACAAGCAATTTATAGAGTTGAAGATATGCTTTCTTCTCCAGCAGCATTGCGTTTCCCTGCTAAAAATATCTTAGCAAAGATTGCATGTGAATTAGCAAATGGAGCAGATCCTGCTGATTTAGGTGAAAAAGTAAGTTCTGTTAGAAAAGCATTGGCTTTTAGTCCCGTTTTAGAAGAAAATATAATCAAAGGTACAGTTATCCATATTGATCATTATGGAAACATCATTAGTAATATTTCAGAAGAATTATTTAAAAAAGTAGGCAAAGACAATCCTTTTACAATTTATTTTAGAAGAAAAGAATATTACATCGATGTCATTAGCACAACTTATAATGAAGTTCCCGAAGGCGAAAAAGTTGCCTTATTTAATTCTAATGGAAATTTAGAAATAGCTATAAACAAAGGTGTTGAAGGAAATGGAGGAGGAGCCAATGCATTGTTTGGAATGAAAGTAGGTGATATTATTCGAATTGAATTTCATCCAAGAGGTTCTAAAACTACAATTGATAATCTTTTTAGTTAATAAAAGCATGATAACACGAATAGTGAAACTAGAAATAGCTCCTGAATTTTGTGAGGAGTTTGAAAACGTATTTGTAAAACACAAAAATCAAATTGGTTCTTTTGAAGGGTGTTTGGGCGTAAAATTGGTGAAAGAGACGAATGAATCAGGCGTTTTTTTTACAATAAGCCAATGGAAAGACGAACAATCCATCAATAATTATAGAGATTCAGTGCTTTTTGGAACCATTTGGCCAGTAGTAAAACCATGGTTTTCTAATAAAGCGATGGCTTGGTCAACAATAGACATGTAGCTTTTGCGTTATATTTTTACAAAAATTAAGACTATTTAAAAAACTCCATTCAAAAATTCCCTTACTTTTGAACAAAATCGAAGTATATGTTTGCTTTATACCTGAAAGAAATTAGAAGTTTCCTCAATTCCATTATAGGATATGTTTTTATCGCCATATTCCTTATTGCGAATGGATTGTTTCTCTGGTTTGTGAGTTACGATACAAATGTGATGGAATCTGGGATTGCAGATTTAATTCCTTTTTTCAATTTGGCTCCGATCATATTTTTGATGCTTATTCCAGCTATTACAATGCGTTCAATCGCTGAAGAAAAGCGAACTGGAACAATAGAATTACTTTTTACACGTCCACTTTCTGATTGGCAAATAGTTTTTGCGAAGTTTTTTGCTGGAGCTACGCTTGTTTTCATTAGTTTATTACCAACGCTTATCTATTATCTTTCGCTACATTTATTAGGAGATCCAGTTGGAAATATTGACGATGGAGCAACGATAGGTTCATACATTGGTTTGTTCCTTTTAGGAGTTTGTTTTGTTTCTGTTGGGCTTTTTGCAAGTTCAATCACAAGTTCACAAATTGTTGCTTTTATAGTGGCAATGTTCTCTTGTTGGTTTTTATTTGATGGTTTAGATTTAATAGGATCGTATAATATTTGGGGAGATTTTGACAGTATTATTCAATATTCTGGAATGAAATATCACTATGAATCTATTATGAAAGGTGTAGTAGACACAAGAGATTTAGTTTATTTCATTTCATTATCGACCTTGTTTTTAGTAGGAACCTATACAGCAATTAAAGCATACAAAAGATAATCTATGAAAAATCAGAAGAAAATAGGTCATAAGTTATTTGATTGGAGCATATTAGGTTTTGTTCTGGCAGGACTCATATTGATTAATGTGATTGCTAGTTTTATCTTTGCACGTTGGGATTTAACGGAAGATAGCCGCTATTCTATTACAGAAAGTTCTAAGAAATTTCTTTCCTCAGAAGATAATTTTAGCGATCGAGTTTTTATCAAAGTTTATTTAGAGGGCGATTTACCTGCAGAACTGAAACGTTTACGCAATACAATTGAAGAGAGACTTTCAGAACTGAAACAATATGCTGGAAAGCGAATAGAATATGAATTTATCGACCCAAGCAAAGGCGATGAATCAGATGTAAAAACGCTTCAGAATGATTTATACAATAAAGGGAAAGGAATTACTCCAACAGATATTACAGTAGAAGAAATTAACCAAACGAAGAACCAAATCTTATGGCCTGGTGCGGTGATTACGTATCAAGGAGAAACAAAAGGGTACGTTCAATTTTTTAGTCAACGCAGAATCAATAGCAAAGATGATTTATCTGGGCTAGTACAAGGTGCAATCAATGATTTAGAATATAATTTGGTTAATGGAATTAGAAAAGCTACTTCTGGTGCTCGACCTGTAGTTGCATTTTTACAAGGTCAAGGTGAATTTTCTGAGCCACGAACATTGGTTTTAAGAAACTTATTAAAAGACAATTACAGGATAGTTAATATTGCGATTAATGATTCGATTGAAGCATTGAAAGATGTTGACGGATTGATTATTGCAGGTCCAACAAGACCGTTTTCAGAAAAAGACAAATATGTTATTGACCAGTTTTTAATGAATGGTGGGCGTTTAATGTATTTTGTTGACCCAATTGAAGTTAATGAAGATACTTTATTTTATACAGGTAAAACGCAAACAACTTCTAGAGCATTAAATATTTCAGACCAATTATTCCGATACGGAGTTCGTTTAAATGAAGATTTAGTGGTGGACGAGCGTTGTGGTCCAATCTACATTCCAAATCATCCGCGTAAATTTATGCCTTGGTATTTCTTCCCATTAGCGGAAGGAACTTCTCATCCGATTTCTAAAAATATTGACCCAGTAAAATTATCGTATTGCTCAACATTAGATTTTGTAGGTGATGATACGCTGGGTAAATCTGTTCTATTGAAAAGTTCACCTAGCTCAAAAGCATTGAGAATGCCTGTGATAAATTATTCGATGGCGGACTTAGAACCACGTTTTACAGAAGACCCGAATGATCCAAACAATGAACTTAATCTATCCGTATTGCTTGAAGGAAAATTTGAGTCGCTTTATCGAAATCGATTAGTGGACCAATTTGCCAATGATCCTGCGTCTAAATTTAAAGAAGAAAGCGTAAAAAATTCTAAAATTTTAGTGGTCGGAGATGCTGATTTAATCACCAATCATTACGATTCTATTTTCTCGAATGCAGAAGGTAAATATATTTTTAGACCCATTCAATTCAATGAATTTCAATTTGATTTAATGGATCCAAATCGCCAACAAAATAAACCACCTCTTTTTGTATATGGAACGGCAGGTTTTCTTTTAAATGCAATTGATTATACAATGGGAGACAATTCCATGATTGACATTCGCGCTAAAACAATTAAACTCCGCCCATTAAATAAGGAAAAAATAAAATCAGAAGCGCATTTTTGGCAGTTTGTCAATACAGTCATTCCTTTACTTATCATCATCATCTTAGGAATAATTTTGATTGTAGTTCGAAAAAGAAGATACGGTAAATAGTATCTTATTTATATTTAAATCCAGTAACATGAAGAAAAAAATCATTATCATAAGCTCCCTAATTATACTACTTACATTGTTAAGCTATATCTCAGTTGTTTTAGTTTCCAACAGAGGAAAATCAAACACTGAATTAAATGATTATGCAATAGGCGATACAGCTGCGGTGGATAGAATTGTTGTTACTATGAGTAATGGATTTTCTATAGATTTAGTGAGACAAAGCAATGGTTGGACAACTAAAGATGGTCAGTGTATTCAGCAAGAACCTGTTTTTAATATGCTACATACGTTTAAAAATATTGCAATTAAAGCTTATTTACCTGAAAATGCGATTGAGAACATCAAAAATCAAATTAGTATTAATTATAGAAAAGTACAAATTTTCCAATATGGAAAATGGGTAAAAACTTGGTACGTTGGAAATTCAACTGCCGATCATTATGGTACGTATGTTCTTTTAGAAACGAAAGAAAATGGTAAAAATGATGCTCCAGACATATTAGAAATGAAAGGTTTAAAAGGTACAATTGAACCTCGTTTTTTTGCAGATTATCGTCAATGGGAATGCACACAAATTTTTGCTAACCCAAAAGAAAGTATTCGTCAAGTTGAGGTTAAAAATTATTCAAACGCATTAAAAAGTTTTAAGATTTCACAAGAAAGCAAAGGAGTATTTAAATTGTATTTAGACGGTAAATTATTTACCGATTATAATCCTGTTAAATTAGATGAATATTTGCATCGCTTTGAAAATGTACATTATAACATGCCAAATTATGAGTTAAGCAAAGAGCAAGTTGACTCTGTTCGTCATTCTCAACCATTTTTTAAGTTAACGCTAACAGATGCAAAAAACAAAATTAAAACGGTTACCGCATTTAAGATTAGATTAGCCGAACCCGATTTTGATGTGTTTGGCGATACAACTTGGTATGACCCGAATAATATGTGGGGACTTCTTGACAATGGTGAATTGGTTAAAATTCAATATTACGTTTTTGATAAGCTAGCTGTTGATCATTCGTTTTTTAAAAATCCGCATGAATAATATTGTTAATTGAATGTGGATAAATCGTCTACTATTCTAGTAAAAAAGCGGACTTTAAAATGTACATTTGTTTCTTTCATATTAAATTAGAATACTTATGCATTTTTTAGTATCCACCACAACACTTTTGAAACATCTTCAAAGTATTAGTGGCGTTTTAAGCACCAATAATTCTCTTTCTATCTTAGATAATTTTTTATTTGAAATAGAAGACGGTCAATTGACCATTTCAGCTTCTGATTTGGAAACAACGATGCGTACAAATTTTGCTGTTGAAGCAAAAGATGCTGGAAAAATCTGTATACCAGCTAAACAATTATTGGAAATGCTAAAAACATTTCCTGAGCAACCGCTTAATTTTCAAGTGAATTTTGATAAGTTTTCTATTGGAATTTCTTCTGATAACGGAGCGTACAACATGGTTGGTCAAAATGGAGATGAATTTCCACGTGCAGTTGTTGTAAAAGATGCAAATAACATTAAAATTTCAGGAGAAATTCTTTCTAAAGCAATTAATAAAACCTTATTTGCAACAGGAACAGATGAATTAAGACCTGTTATGAGTGGTGTATTTTGCCAATTTTCACCAGAAGAAATTATTTTTGTTGCAACGGATGCGCATAAGTTAGTTCGTTACAAAAGAACAGATTCTGTAGCTACAGGCTCATCGTCTTTTATTTTACCTAAAAAACCATTGAATCTTCTTAAATCTAACCTTAAAGGAGAAGAAGAAGTGATGATTCAATACAATGAATCAAACGCTGTATTTAAGTTTAATGATATTGAAATGACGTGTCGTTTAGTAGATGGTAAATATCCAAACTACGAAGCAGTTATTCCAAAAGAAAATCCAAATGTATTAACAATAGATAGAATTTCATTATTGAATTCAATCAAACGTGTTTCTATTTTCGCTAATAAAACAACACACCAAGTACGTTTGAAATTAGCTGGTTCAGAATTAAAAATATCAGCAGAAGATTTAGATTTTTCGAATGAAGCACACGAACGCCTAACGTCTAATTATGTTGGTGCTGATATGGATATTGCTTTCAACTCTCGTTTTCTAATGGAAATGTTGAATAATATTGAAGCAACAGAAATTAAAATCGAAATGAGTGAACCTAATAGAGCTGGAATTTTGGTTCCTGCCGCTAAGGAAAACGAAAACGAAGATATTCTTATGCTTGTTATGCCTGTTATGTTGAATAGATAGTTAAATAAGCATAAAATGAATTTGAAAGGAACTCTTGTAGTTCCTTTTTTTATATCTTTAACTTTATAATACACACTAGATGCTACAAAAGAATGGTTTATTGTTCATAAAAAGGGGTCGGTTCATCGGACTATTTCTATTTCTTCTTGTAGGTTGTGGGGTAATGGCGAGTAAATCTCCTGAACCGCGAGATAGACAAATGGATAGACAACTTTCCATCAGTCAAAATATCCAAGAACAATTCGCTGGAGATAAAACATACATAAACATCGATTTTGGAGATGAGTATATTATAAAACCACCTAGTTTTAAACCGTTAGATTCTCTTTATGCTGTAAAATATGAGGAAACTAATTATGGAGGAATGTCGCGGTCACGGCAACTTGAAGTAGGAAATCAAATAGATGAACTACTTTCCAAAGTTATGAAAGACACTATTTTAATTAAATATGAAATTAATCACATATTCGGATTGGAACAAAATGATTCAATCACCTTTATTTCGGGTACTTTTCTTTTAAATGCAAAGGATTCTGTTGAGAAAGTGGGTATTGATTTTCAATTTTCAGAACAAAAAAGATATTTACCTTATTTCGTAGAATTTCTTAAACACCGTTCCTTTTTATATGACCAATATGATCCAACGAAGGAAGAATCTGATTTTTACGATTTTTTTGAAGCTCATTTAAACGAACAAATAGGAGCCGTTAGAAAAGGAGATTTTATTGCTCAAATTCTCCATGTGATGTTAGCAGCTAACACACAAAAATCGTTGTCAACAGAGTTAATTGTAAAACAGTTAATTGTAAATTTTGTAACGCAATACGTTGCTTCTTATGAGTCAATTGCTTGGTCAAATGTTTTCTCTCAGTTAAATGATTCCAATCAAGTTATTGGATATTCTGTTCAACATGAATGGAAATACACGGATAAAAAAGGAGATGAATACCATCTACTGCGCGAGTTTGATTTTGACCCGTATTTTCAAGTTGTGAATATTTTTGCTATTGATACTGTAGCTAAAGAATAATTGACCTTAAAGAAGCTGAAGCGCTCCTTTCTCATTTAAAACATAGGTAGCAAGATGAATTTGTGCTCGGAATGATTTTATATCTTCAGTTAAGGTATAAGGAACCCAATTGCCAATAATAAGCGTTTTTTCTTTTAATTGTTCAGGTGTAATAAATTTCCCACTAAGATAAAATGCCTTAAAATCTCCAGTAATATTAACTCCATTTTTATTCGTTTTTACTTTAATATTTGAATGATTAAAATCTAGCGTAGAATTTTTTTTGAGAATGATGGTTTTGATTTGCTCTCCAAAATAAGTTGTAAGATTTCGTTTCATAAAATCTGCTTTTTCAAGTGCTGCTTCTGAGTTTGATTGAATCAATAAAAATCCTTGACCTTTGCTCTTAAAGAAGAGCGTAGGTTTTGAATCATTCAGTACCCAAAGTTGTTTTTCAAAATAATGTTGATTTATATAGTGCAAATTTTTTCCAACTAGGAAAAGTAATGATAGCGCAACTGTTAATATGAATAATTTGCTCTTTTGCTTTTTCCAAAAGTAAATTAAGGTTAAAAGCAGAAAAATTGAAAGTGGAATTTCCCAAAAATCAAATGGAATTCCTCTCGTAACAGAGTAGGGTAGTTCATAAATTAATTGAATAAATTGCAAAAGAAATAGAATAGAAAATGATAAAACTATGCCAATTCCCCAGCTTACAAAAGGAATGGTAGATGTACTTAAAAATGCAACGCCAAGTCCTAGTACTACTCCAGAAAACACCATTAAACCAATGTTCGTTAACAGAAAGTAATTGGGAAATTGATGAAAATAGTATAAAGTGAGTGGCAAAGTGGTAATCTGAGCTGCAATTCCTATGGCAGAAGTTTCCCAACACTTTCTTAAAACATAGTTTTTTACTTTAATTAATCCAGCAATTGGTTGGTAAAATGCAAAAATACCAATCATTGCGGCGTATGATAATTGAAATCCAATGTCAAATATGTAATTGGGATTATAAAGTAGTAAAACGAAAGCAGAAATGAGTAAAATACGGATAGGATCATGTTTTTTACCTGATAACCTTGCAATTAATAAAAATGAAAACATAACCGCTGCTCTATTAACCGAAGGAGAAAAACCACTAATTCCAGCGAACATCCAAAGAATAAGTAATAATAGAATCGTTTCTAAACGACGATTAATAGAAGGATATAAAAGTAAAATCAATTGTTGTAAAATCCATACGAATATACCGATATGCAGTCCAGAAACAGAAAGTAAATGCATTGCTCCAGATCCTGAAAAAGCATTTTTTATATCAGTTGATAGATCGCTTTTTTCGCCCAATAAAATGGCCTTTCCTATGGCAAGTTCATCACCCGAAAGAACCTTCTGCAATTCTTTGGAGAAATGTAACTGCAAGGTCTTAAAAAAGCCAATAGATTCAGCTGGTTTATTGATTCGTTGAATTTCGTATCCTTTTAAAAATGCGATTTGATAGATTTGAAGGTTGTTCCAATATAAAGTAGAATTAAATTCTCCTGGATTATGTTTGTTTTCAATCGTTTCAAATGTATTTGGAAAAAAAATAAATTGACCTGCTGACAAAGATTTTAGCTGATTTGTATCAGCATAAATAAGTGCTTTTCCTATACAAGAAGTTGCATTCCACTCAGTCAATCCGTTCTCTATTTCTACAATTAAACGAACGTATTTACTACTGTCTCGCTGTTGAATTTCATCTATTTTTCCTTCAAAATAAGTATAGTTATTCTGTGAGTAATGATTTTTTGATTCAATCGATTGATTTGTCTGAAAACCTATAAATCCTAATCCAAAAAACAGGAACATATAGCTCGCTGAAATGATAGGTAAGTATCTTATTTTTTGCGCAAGATAAACGTAAATAAGACAAAAGATGAGGAAGGTTATTTCGAAGTACAAATAATCTAAAGGAACAACCGATGAAAGAAAATATGCAGACCAAATTCCCAAGCAAAATGGGGCAAACCAATTTAGTATGGAAGACCAACTGTTCAAATTGTAGTGTGTTGTGATTCTATATAAAGATATAAAAAAAGAGACTTCCTTACAAGAAAGTCTCTTTTTAACAAACAACAAACTAAAAACCTCAATTAGTGAACCACCACTTAGCGTTTGAGGATTATCTTACTTCCTAACTTTAATACTGCGTCTTCGGAAGAAATATTATTCATTTTCATTAAGCTTTCAACTCGGATTGCTTGCGCTTGTGAAATTGCTTGCAAAGTACTTTTATTGGTTAATGTGATTGATTTTCGTTTTCCTTTTGCATGGAATTTTTTTGGTTGCAGATAAACGATATCTCCAACTTCTAATACGTCTTTGTGTTTTTCAAAATCATTATAGCGATACAATTGCCATAAACCCAATTCAAATTCTTGTGATAAACGATAGAATGTATCTCCCTTTTTAGCTACTATGTAACGAACTTTATTTGCGTGAACTTTTACTGTATGTGCAGATTCACTTAAATCAATAGATTTTGGAGAATCTACAATAAGATTAGGTTGTTTATCTATTTTATTTCCGTCAAATGGAGAACTTCCAATTTGATCTAATTGCGCTAGATTATTCGCCTCAATTGCTTCGATTATTAGATTTGCATATTGAGGATTGGTAGCATATCCAGCCTTTTTTAATCCTCTAGCCCAAGATTTATAATCTGTTTTATCTAATTGAAATAATGAAGCATATCGCGAATAAGAAGTTAAAAATACGCTATGATCTTTGAATGATTCATCCGCTTTAGCGTACTTTCTAAAACACTCATCTTTTTGATCGTCGTCTTTATAAAATTTCTTTCCTGTCCAATCATTGTGACATTTTATTCCAAAGTGATTATTTGCTTCTCTAGCCAAATCACTATTTCCATAAGAACTTTCTAAAATTCCTTGAGCTAATGTAATACTTGCTGGTATTCCATATTGTATCATATTTTGGATAGCTGTTTCTTTCCATGTTTCTATGTAATCATTTTTAGAAATGCGTGTGGTTCCCGAATTTCCAAATACAGAGAAAGTAGTTCCAAATATGAATAAAGCTATTACGATCTTTTTCATCTCTATTTTGTTGTTTGACTAGTAGTACGGAAGTTATTAACAATAGTTACAAAAAATGTGAATAACTTTTTAAAGTTGTTGATAACCAGCGTTTAGAGGTGGAATATTTCTTGAGGGATAAGTCTCGAAATGAAAGATAAAGTAAGGATATGTATGAAAAATTGAGGAGTAAAAAGTGATCCCGTTTGGA
>Ga0164242_10001287_pt1 | contig 29674 bp, 28 predicted proteins | sample OricomgcompostMG_FD_108783 | JGI IMG/M metagenome (GOLD analysis project Ga0164242, IMG submission 108783) | Miracle-Growth compost microbial communities from Emeryville, California, USA - Original compost - Miracle growth compost (MG) ...
CCCACTGAAAGAAAAAAAGAAAACCAGAGATCCCACGGGGATAAAGGTTGTTCTAATCTCGGAACAAGAAAACGAGGGTTACCCGCTTCGTCGACCTTGCAAGCAAGAAATCTATCACTTCGTGGTCCCTTGCCCCACCCTCTAGAGTTCCTTCACCTTCACCTTCACCTCGGTTCACCTTGACCTCAGGACCTCCCTCTCGTCTATACCCACCGGGACTGACCACCGCGACTGCACCATCAAATTGTCGGTTGCCAATCCTTTTCAAACGACCTTTTCGGAAATTTGGAAAATTCATTCATTGTCGCCCTTCCGTCGTGCATCTCTCCCCCCTCACTTTTCACTCCGCCAACCAACCTTGATATAAAAAATATCAACCACCTTTTTGTGTCACATTTCTCCCTGGATTTCACACAAGCACGCCCATAGACGACGCAAAGTCATTCCTCCAAAAAGAAAATGTCTTCCGTCACCCGTTTGGCCGTCCGCGCGACCCGCGCCGCCACTCCCGCCCTCGCCCAGCGAGCCTCCCTGACCCAGCGAGCAGCCTTCTCGCTCTCCGCCTCCCGCACCAAGTCAGAGGTCATCAAGGAAACCGAAGTGCCCGTGTCGGTCTACAGCCCGGATTCTAAGGGAGTCGCATCAGCTAACTCGGACCACTTCAGCATCCCCGTCCGCCAGACCTCGTTTCCCGGCCGCGAACCCACTCCCGATAAGGATGCCGTCACTCCGCTCTCCTCCAAGCTCTACTCCCAGCTGCCCGCCACCATGCAGAAGATGAGTGTCATGGGCAAGGTCATCGTCGTCACTGGGTAAGTTTTTTTTTGACTACATATCTCAGTTCTATTTTCTTCCATATATATACATATATATATATTTTTCATGGCCGGTGGCTAAAACCCTCTCTTACTAGTGGTGCGCGAGGCCTTGGAAACTACATGGCCCAGGCATGTGCCGAAGCTGGTGCCAAGGCAATCGTCATCTTCGATGCCAACCAGGAGCTCGGCGACGAGGCTGCCGGCGAGCTCCACCAGAAGTCTGGCCTCCCCGTCAGCTTCTTCAAGGTCGATGTCCGTGACGGCAGTGCTATCAACGCCGCTGTCCAGAACGTCGTGGACCTCTACGGACCCCCCGACGTCCTCGTCAACTCCGCCGGCATCGCCGACTCCAACATCCCCGCCGAGAAGTACGACCCCGCCATGTTCCGCCGGCTGATCGACATCAACCTGACCGGCTCCTTCCTCATGTCCCAGGCCATCGGCCGCACCATGATCGACGCCGGCAAGCCGGGCTCCATCATCCTCGTGGCCTCCATGTCCGGCAGCATCGTCAACTACCCGCAGGAGCAGTCGTGCTACAACGCCTCCAAGGCCGGCGTCATCCAGTTCGGCAAGTCCCTCGCCGCCGAGTGGGCAAAGTACGGCATCCGCGTCAACTGCATCTCCCCGGGCTACATGGACACCGCCCTCAACCGGGTCCCCGCCCTCGACGCCCAGAAGAAGATCTGGAAGAGCCTGACCCCGCAGGACCGCCTGGGCGCGGTCGACGACCTCAACGGCCTCTGCGTCTTCCTGGCCTCCGATTCCTCCTCCTTCATGACCGGATCCAACGTCATCATCGACGGAGGCTATACCCTCTACTAAGCCGCCTTCGCCGTTTTCTTTCCAAGCATGGTTCTCAAAAAGAGGAGTCCTTTTTTTTAGACATCGCAGGCAGCTTGATACCCATTTACCTGTTGCGCATTTACCACCCAACAGAATTTCACGGCCGATTCCTGGATTTTACCCTCCGCCTGTCTTTCCTCCATCTTCTGTCCAGCCCTTTCGTGCTTCCGCTGTTATTGGCACTGTTGATGGTGCCCGGCGACCAGGGCTATTGATGGTCGCTGTCGACTGGGACTATTGACTGGCGTTGTCGCCTGGCATTGTATTGCTTTCGGGGTTTAGGAGTGACGAGAATGGGGGTTTCTTTTTCTTTGGTTGAATTTCTTCCACACCGGACGGTTGTTTTCGCTCGAGGATGGACATGGATTTTTCTCAAATGATGAAATTACCTGGTACGGGGCTTGATACCGAGGATAGATAAATACTAGCCGCCGAATAGATGGCGCCTTAATAACATACGATAAACCTTGCTCTATGGCCTCGTGCCTATCCCCCTGATATGCACATCGACAAGGCAAGTAATCGTATTCTCCGCATCCCTTTGGCCTACACGGGTAATCCATCCTCCCATATATCAGGGCATGCCTACTTCCCAGCACACTCCAAGGAACTAGATGTGTAGGTTTGCCAAAGTATTTGGCTGGGTAGAACATTCCACTACAGTTTGACATCCCTCTTGGTCTGCCGTTTGGCCTCGTTTTTGCTGTTTGTTTCTCCGCTTGGCAAACACCAGGGCAGACGACAATTGCTTGGCCCATTTCTCCCGGAGATTGAACTAATTTTCAGGGGTGGCCATCCACGGTAGCTAACTGGTGGCCAAGTGAACGTCGAACCTTTTATTGTCACGCCATGAGGAGGGAATCCTCTACCTGTTTAGAGTGACAATTTTCAGGTTAGATGCCTAGAAGACCTCTCGGACGGCAGGGCATGCAAAATCAAGTGAATGATGGCCGACATCTACACTCAACTACGAGGGACTAGAAAGCTTGATGGCTGTGCTGTTGACAAGCTAGAATTTGAAGTGCTGAGGATGCCTATCTCTCTACACACAAGGCACCCCCCTTATGGACACCCGTGGGCCTCGCCGCCCATGACTCTCCTTCGGACCTCGCCAGGTTTTGCCCTTGGGTACTAGGCGAAAAGGTCAAAACCCCCTATACTAGACCACTTCCCTCACTCTGTTGGTGGTTTGGATAGCGAGGCATATTTGCTCTCCCAAGGTTACTCCAAACATAGGCCGGATAATGAATGGAGATGATGATGGTGGAGATCCTGATTGTGAACTGGTCGTTCCATTTGCCTCGTAAAAGTCCTATGACTCTTTCCCCCCTGACCTTTCCCTGATGCTTGCCAACTTGCCATTCCAAAGTCTTCTTTCGTCTGCAATGGGGAAGCAATCCATCCCTTCCCTCTGACTTCCACTAGCCATCTCGTTCCCCTTGTCCCGTCATCAAAATCATCCATGGTCATTGCCGAGAACTGCAGCTGGAATAGCTTTTCCTCTCTAAGAAGGGGGTAACAAACGAGGTCCCAAGAATTATGTGCCGTATCTTTTTGTCGCCGTCGGCGGCATCCCAACGGCCTAAAAAAAAAGAGGCAACACAGCCCACCGCAATGACGGGTGGTGTGTGCAAAGTAAAGAAAATAAAAGGCAAAGTCAAAAGAATCTAGGGTCGCGGAGAGGTATGAGGAGGGGGGTATCCCCGGTATAAGCCACGGAGTTGTAGGTGAACAAAGAACATGGTTTATGTCTTGGGTTTGGCCTAGAGGAAAAGTCAAAGACAGAATGTGCTGGATGTGTAGTGCAAGGTATGTGCAGAAGAGGTTTGGGCATGAACCGAAATTCCTTTTTTTCTTTGTTTTGAATGTCGATGGGACGGGTCGATGCCCCATTCCCAACAATGCAGACCGTACCTAACTAATGAGGCTGCGCCAGTGTACAAGGTAACAAGAAAAGCAAAAGTGTAGTAGCCAGTTTGGCTATGCCAGTGTGTGTGTGGCTGTGGCAGACGTGTGTGTCGCCGGAGAACCTATGTCGGCTTATTGACCCTTTCGAGCCTTTTCTTGTGCACGAGCTTCCCTTGCTGCTCGAACCAAGGGTGAGAGCTGGGATAGGTCGACACACTGTTTCATAAAGTCGTGCTTGGGGCTTGTTAGAGATGGTGCTATATATGAGGATGCAAGGTTATGATGATGGAGAACTTACTCGTAAGAGATCGTGTGCACTGGCTCGCTTCTCTGGGTCGACTTTGAGAGCAAAGTAGAGGAAGTCGCGGAAGACAGGCGACAAGTTCTGCTCGTCCTTGATGTGGGGTGTCCCGTTGGTGGCAATCATCCACAGTGCTCGCAGCGGAGACTCGGTTAGGTACGGTGGCTCTCCCTCAATCATCTCGATGGCCATGATCCCTAGCGACCAGATGTCGACTTTCCGGCCGTATTCTTTGCGGGTGACCACCTCGGGTGCCATCCAATAAGGCGTGCCGACCATGGTCGTACGCTTGTTCTGGGCCTCGTTTATGGTGGCACAGAATCCAAAGTCAGCTATAAAAATTGTCAGAACAAGCAAAGAATAGGCAGCTGGCAGGAAAGGTCAGTAGGAAGGTGAGCAGGACTTACTCAGCTTGATATTGCCGTCCATACTGAGGAGGATGTTATCTGACTTGATGTCACGGTGGATGACCCCCTTGGAGTGTAAATGTTGCAGCCCCTTTAGCGTTTCCCTGCACACCGAGGCGATCTGTCCTTCAGTCATGATGTTGAACGTCACGACATCCGTCAGGCTACCACCTTCCATGAATTCCATGACGACCCACAGCTCACCACCGCACAAATAGCTGTCGATGAAGTTTACAATGTTCGGGTGCGAGCTCTCCTTCATGACCAGGATCTCGTTGATGATGAGGTCCTTCTTCGGTTGTTGTTCCAAGTTCATCTGCTTGATCGCAACAAGCCGGTTGTTGCCCCTCTCGTGTCCAGTAAACACGCCACCGGAAGCACCCTGGCCAATCTTGGTGAAGCCGCGATAGATCTCCCGCGGGTCGCCCTCGGAACAGATCCTCTTGAGGTGGGCCACGACGTCAATGCTGCTGCTCGGGGCGCGGGGTCTCTGACGGGGTCGTGCTCCACCGCCGGCGGCAGCAGCAGAGGACGGGGCGACTTGGGGTTGCGGGGCTCGACCTGCGCCATTCGCCTCGGCCTGCCTGGCGTACTGGTGTTGAGAGGTGGGGGGTGTAGGTTGCTGGCGCTTGCTCGGCTGCCGGCCGAGCTGGCCGGTCATCGCTGCTTGTGCCTGGGCCATGGCTTGCACCTGCTGCTGCTGCATCAATTGGTGCTGGTACGCCGCAGCCTGCGGTGTGGGCTGTGGGATGATCGGCGAGGGTTGATTAGGCGCGTAAGGAGATGTGCCATTTACACGGGAATTCGACCGTGATCGGTGTTCCTCGGGGAGCATCGGCACATTGTCCTTCGGAGGGAGATTAGAAGGGCCCGATGTGTCCTCTCCAGGCGGCGGCATCCCGATGCCCGAGTCCTTGGCTGGGTATGGGGGATGTGGTGCTGCCCTGTTGGGGAGACTGATTGGTGGTTTCGGCGCCGGGCGGCTGGGTACCAGGTTGATATCCTTGGCGGGCACCGGTCCGGGCATCTTACTCGGCACGGGAGGGGGTTCCCGCGGGTACATGAAGCTGCTCTCGTTGTTGACCTGTGGGAATCGGGGACTTGCGGGGGGGCTCATCATGGGGGAAAGAGGGTAGTTGCCTGACTGCCCCGTGGTGGCGGGGGACGGCATCGTCGTGGAGGACGGGGTTGTGGCCATGGAGCGGTAGTCGGTCGCCCTGGCATCGTGGAACTTCTCTAGTTGCTGGTCCTCCTGCGGCCTTTCTGTCGTTTCCTTGTAGAAGGTTAATACGTCCACCAGGATTTGTGGGTTCTCTCTTCTATCCTTCTCTGATATGCCGGCATCGGTAATCATTCGCTGCCATGACTTCGGCAGTCCCTATTATTGGTCGGTTAGCAGACAAGAACGCCATCGACGCGGACAAAACAGAGAAAGGAGGGGGGAAAGGGCGAGCGAGCGAACCGTGAATTGACCCGTTGTGCTGTCGTAACCGACGTGGGTGAGGTGGACGGGATTCTCTGGCGCTGAGATGAGAGGCTTCTTGGGCGACCCCACTAAGCTGGTCATGAAGCCCGAAAAGCCTGATTTCTTCCTCAGCATACCAGACGGTTTTTGATCCTTCCCCTCGTCGGAGTATCGCTTCGGGGGGAGGGTAGAGCTCTCGACCTTGGACAGGCCCTTGTCGTCATTGACGAGGGTGTCGGCGTTGGAGTCGGCGGCCGTGAAGCTCGCCGACCGGCGCAGCGCGGGCGGCGGCGGACCCATGGCTCGGGTGTCGGGGCCGGCGAGCGGCGGGGCGGGCGCGGGACGCGGCGGGGGGAGGTAAGCGGCGGGCGACTTTGTGGCTTCGATGCGATTGAGGATCGAGGAACCGTCAAAGGGCGCTCCAATGAATTCCTCGGATGTCTTGGAACTGAGAGGGCGCGAGTGAGGATGCGAGTTGGAGAGGGAGGGCGAGTGGGAGTGGCGGTTTCCGCGAATGGAGAGGGTGGTGTGAGGCTGTTGCGGATACGGCGAGGTCGGGCCCGTAAACTCGCCGCTGGGGAGAATGGGCGAGGGATTAGATCGGTTTGCGGTTTGAGAGGGGGGATATCGTGGCGATGAGTTGTTGGACGCGTTTGACGTTGGCGTCCGGACAGGTGGAGCGCTAGGGGCCCGCCTCAGACTTGTCGAGCTCCGTTTGCTCTGGATGGATTGGGCGTCAATGCGACCATCGACGCTGATGGAGCTGGAGTGGTGGTGAGACGATGGCGGCGGTTTCTTTGTCAGTTTGCGCCGGTGGGAGTTGCCGTTGAAAGGAAGAAGCTGGCTTTGGCTATCCATGATACACCGGGAAAAATGGACGGTGGGTGTGTAGCAGGAATAACGTCCGGTCGGCCGCTAGAGAGGGATGGACTGGATATGCTGTGGAGGGATGGAAGGCCGAGGACGGTAACTAGCAGTTCCGCCGGTACCTTAGTAGGCCGTAGTAGGTAGGGCGTGGCTTGGTGGGGTGCGAGCGAAAAGATTTGCGTTTTGTCCGCCTTCTCGTTTGGCGAGTGAATGAATGGGGGGGGGTTTTGGTTGCGGAGACGCGGAATTGCAGAGTTACACGCCAGACGGAGGGCTCGCTCCGTTTTTGAACTAGCCGTTGGGTTTCGTTTTCAATTTCTGGGTTTGCCCAGCCGTTGATGTCACGCTTCGCGCACTCCCTGAGTCGTGTTTTTCCCTCGTTCCTTTTAGCGGGCGGGGGAGGTTAAAATCACGAGGCGAAAGGAAGAAGGAGGAGGGAGAAAAAAAGGCGCGTCAACAAACGACGAGAACCACCCTCTTTGCAAGAATGCAAACCTCCGAGAAAGATGGGGGAAAGGAAAACCTGATGAAGTGCAGCAGACTGGAGGGGGGGGGGGAGGGAGGGAGGGAGGTATCGAAGGAGGTAGGTGGCATGGACGGGCATGGACCAAAGAATGGAGAAGAAAGTGATGCAGGGCAAGTGCGGTCCACCAACCCCGCGCGGTCCCCGTGTCAAGGCAAGGCGAGGTACCTACCTCTAAAGCGACGGGAGGCAAGTACCCACGGATAGGTACCCAAGCAAATGCAAGGCAAGCTGGCAAGGAAGGCGGACACCCTGTACACTACATGACGGAGTAGGTACATACGAGAGCATGGAAGTCAATGCAAAAGCCTTGATCAACCACGTCAAATCACCACATCAATCAATACGTCAATCGGGACATCAATCAAGAACAAGTCTTCTTCTGGGCGTGTTGTACACTAATTCCTAGGTAGGTAGTTGCAGCGTCGTCGCCCACACAGCTGGCCTGTGCAACATGGGAACCTGGCGAGACGTGAGAGGGCTGGGGGGGTTCAGGCTACACGAGGAGGCTCGAAGTGATGGTCGCCGTTCATTGTGAAGGGTTCATTGGGGAAGGGAGGGCGTGCTGCTATCGGTCGCCACACCATCGCGGCCTCCACTTTGAAGGAGAGAGGCACGGTATAGTTATTATGTACACCAAGTAATTCCTCGAATTATAGGACTGACCTCTAGCTCGGGGCCCACCGTTTTGGAACATACATATCTGCATCGAACATGCATGGCCGAGGTACTCCTGAACCTCTGCCTTCTTATCTATCTACTTACCTACATACGCATAAATGTATCTTGGAATCATGGAAATAGTCGGTTCCTGTGGACACGATGGCATCTCTGCGGGACATCGCTACCATGGAGGAGTGTAGGTATCTTGCCTTTGGGTCGGTAACTTTGGTATGGAATAGCTCTTGTCCACATTCAAGAGTGGAGAAATGCCCGAACGTGAATGATTGGCGGCCAAACCCTAGACCCCGTTTTTGCGGCGGTTTCACGATTGATCTACTGGCCGCAGTTGAGAGGCAATGGACCCTCGAACGTTAAAACGGATGGAGCTGGAGACTGGAGCGAGTGGACATGGACCGTTAACAAGCTTGAAAGCCCCAAGGTCTTTGGGTGGTCCTCCACGGGGACCATGATAAGCACCTTGGAAGTTAATCATCTGCTACTATGGAACTTTCATCAAAGGTCTGTTTTTAGGTGCAAGTGAGATTTTATGCACCGTAAACCTGGACGGCAGGAAACGTGCTGCGCATACCTGTACCAGTACTGCAGTAATCTGGAGTCGACGCAGGCAAGCACCTACCATTAGTATTATTTGCTATGATTATCCCGGCATTGGACCCTGACTGTGAGGATTCCTGCGGGAAGAACTTCCTTCGGACAACGTCAAGTCAACCTAAAAACCTCCCTCCCCGACGGCAGGCAATGCCAAGCAAGAAGGCTTTAGCCAGATTGCTCCCTATGGCTTGTTTCTATGCCATGTCCCCACATATTAATATCAAAAGGTCCCGAGATGGCACTTCCATTGCATACATAATACTCGCTTTTCGTAGCGATTCCTTGCCTCGGGCATTCATGCCGGGCTCATTGCCCCCAAGTCTGCGGATCCGCAATTCACCTCAATTGATAATTCCCCAGCGACGATTCGCATAACAGAATACGGATACATATATACAGACCCGTATCCGCTCCTCCCCACTATCTTTTTTTTGGCGGGGTTCGACACGCTCGGTCTAGAACTGCGCATGTACGAGTACTAACAGATGTCGATAGTTTAGTGATAGTGTGTTAGTGCGAGTTTCCCTCCTGCGTGCTAGAAAACTAGCAAAACGCTAGGGTTACGTGGAGATTCCAATAACATCATGTTAGTGCACGGACATTTGGGGGCATGTTGACACCATCGCCGCAACTGCAAGGAATCTGCAGAAGGTTTGTTGGGCTTCCTTCGTAGCAAAGAGTACGTACCTCTATCAGCACATGGCCCCCCAATTGCCCACCAAAAAAAAGTTCAGTCACGTGCGCCCCGCCGGCTTGAGGTCGTCGAGGTTCGGTGTCATTTACTAGAGGAACTTCCACATAATCCTTAACCCCATATTCCGTAACCCCTTACGAAGCCTCACACAGAGCTGGCCACTCCCCCTTCTCTTTCCTCGCCAGCCATATCTCAACCTTACTTCCTGCTTGCCCGCCGTCATTCACAGAGCATTGGCCTATCCAATTGCCCCTCCACCATGTTCTAACCGGTTCCCTACCTTTCTCCGACGCTCAAAACCCCTTCCACAAAAGGCACGTTGCTGGACTTGGCGCTCTGGTCCTCGTGTGTAGTGTTCTCGCCCAGAACATAGCCATTGGACCCGATTCGACTCTTCCTGTCGTTGTGGCCTTTTTTCCATGTAGGTCCTGGGAACATGACCATTTGGGCCCTCACTGCCCTTTGCGCGGCGTTGAGTTTCCCAATACACTGTTTCTGGCCCACTAACGCACAACCCTTCGTAGACGCTTCTCCTTAGGATCCAATCTTATATCTCGCCCACTCAACTGTCAACACCTTCCCCGACGCTAATATGTCCGACGGTGATAATCTTACAACGTCTGCGGCTGAGCTGAGGCTCAAGCATGCCCAGGCCGCCGCCCATCAACCTACCGTCGAGGAGGTTCCCGACGAAGACCTCGTGCCACATCCAGCTGGCGCCCCCCGGGCCGGGACCGACCCGAAGCCATCCTGGGTAGACCCACCGTCTGCAAAGTCAGTAGGCAAGCAGAAGGTGCAAGACGAACCCGCCAAAGGTTCCGCCGCCATTGACACCCAGTCGCATGAGCTCTTCCCCCAGCTTGGCGGACCGAAGCCGACACCCGTCGCCAGCGCTGTGCCCGTCTGGAGTGCTAAGAGCAGCGCCAATGGCAAGACCAACGGTGCCAGCTCTACCAACGGCACTCCCCGGATCCCAACCCCGGCATCCGGTATCAGTACCCCAACGCCTCCCGCACTGCAGGGGCCTCCGTCGGTTTCCATCCCCGGTCGCAATGTCGAGACTATGTACCTCGAGCAATCTCATGTCCTGGCCCGTAATCAGTTGAAGCGGCCGCTCCCGGACATTATCAAGGACATCAATCGCAGGTCGAGAGCCAATATCAGCATGGCTAGCCTGCCCAATGGGAGGCTGAAGTTCGAAGCAACCGGGCCCTACGAGGTTGCCCAGCAGGCATTAAAGGACTTGGTCCAACAGATTGGTACCAAGGTAAGCAAATCCAACCCCCCACCCCCTCCCCTTCGCCCCCTTCTCAAAGTCCTAGCTAGAGCTTGACAGCCAGCTGACTATGCGCATAGCAATCGATCAAGGTCACCATCCCCCAATCGGCGAGAGCACATATCATCGGCAAGGGCGGAGTGACCATCAAATCTCTCCAGGAGAAAACCGGGGCTAGGATTCAACTGCCACGAGTTGATGAGAATCAAGGGCCGGTCGATGACGACGATGACAGCACCATCGATGTTATCGTCGATGGAAATGCGTTCTCTGTCGTCATGGCTAGGGAGGCCATCTTGAAGATTGTCGGGGAACGGTCAGCTAACGTCAATACCAAGGTCAGGGGTATCCCTGCCGAGTTCTACCCTTTCCTTGCCGGGCCCAAGAACAGTTTTGCCAACGCCCTCGAGGATGCCAATAGGGTCCAGGTCCGCATTCCAACCCACCAGGCCTGGCCATCCCAGCCGCCACCAAACGCACCCGCCCCTGGCCAGCGACCGGAATTCATGCCTGCAGCCAATGACAATCACATCCAGCTGGCCGGTGACCGCGCCGCCGTTCAGGCCGCGAGGGCCGAGCTAGAGCGCCGCGTCGAGGAACTTCGCCTCCAGCTCCAACTAGAACAGTTGTCTATCCAGCGCGGCCGTCATCAGTTCATCATCGGAGCTAGGGGCATTCCTGTAGATGAATTCTTTGAGGACACGGGTTGTGCCATCATCCTGCCCACCTCCGAGGACGACGACACAGTCACCATCATCGGACCGTCGGATCGGATCCAAGCTGGTATGGAAAAAGCTATGGACCTAGCGACAACTATGCAGTGCTCCAACATCGATATATCCCGCTTCCACCGCCAAGCTCCTGGAGGTGCCGCTGCCCACGCCCGTAACGTGACCCGCTACCTCCGGCAGAGGAAGGCCATTGATCGACTAGAGAAGCTGTATAACGTACACTTCAATACCCCATTCACCGAGCAGGGTGCCCTCCCCTGGGAACTGTACTCTCGCGACGGCAAGAGTGCCATCAGGGCTCAGTCGGAAATCAAGGGCCTCGTGGATAGCCATCCGCCCTCGCGGATGGCCACCGTCGCCGTCGACCCGTTCTTCCACCAATACCTCCGGAGTGAGGTCAACCCGCGGGTTAATGGAGATTACGGCGTGCACCTGGTTGTTCCCGAGCCTTCTGAGGCCTCAGCCCCGGTTCTACTCGTTTACGAGGGCCCCTCGACCCCGGACACCCCTTACCAGGTCCCGACCAGCCAACCCACCCCGGCGGACATTCGCAACTTCCAACAGGGACTGCGTGATGCCCAGAAGCACATACTCGATCTCATCAACCAGCAAGAATCGATCACATCAACCTCCATTGACGTACCCCAGAAGTAAGTTCTGCTTAGCCCTGCCGTAATAGATGAGACCTTTTGTTTTGACACGATTTATTTTCTAGGTTCCACGATAAGCTTCGAAAGTTCATTAAGAAGGAACAGGAGAATCGGGCGGCAAACCAGATTCCAGTGCGAGTCTCCAGCCTGGGCACGACCGTCAATATCCGTGGCCCCACTTCCGCGGTTGAGAAGCTGGCCTCGAAATGCCAGGCCTTCATCGAGCAAGAGAAGGCGGATGAAAAGGAGCGCGGGTTCACTCTTGAGTTTGAGTTCCCTCAGAAGTTTGCAAACCATCTCATCGGTAAGGGCGGTAGCAACATTCGGGAACTGCGAGACAAGTTCGATGTCGAGATCCAGGTCCAGGACGGGAAAGTAGAGCTGAAAGGACCCAAGGCGAAGGCCGAGGCCGCGAAATCGCACATCCTGTCCCTTGGTCGACAATTGGCAGATGAGGCCACTCACACTCTCAAGATCGACCCCAAGTTCCACAAGGAGCTCATTGGCGCCCAAGGCACCCAGATCAACAGATTGCAGACGAGATACAAGGTTCTCATCTTCTTCCCGCGGTCTGCTAAGAACATCAAGGAGGACGAATCAGTTGCTGATGCCGCAAGCGAGGCCGGCGCGAAACCTCGCCGTCAACAGGCGCCGGATGAAGTCATTATCCGCGGCCCCAAGAAGGGCACTGACGAGGCTCGGGATGAGATCTTGTCCCTATTGCAGTACCTCAAGGACAACTCCTTCACAGCGTCTGTTTCGGTCCAACGAAAGCAGGTGCCCTCCCTAATCGGCCAGGGTGGCTCCGGTATGGATCAATTGCGCCAGGCCACCGGTGCCAGAATCGACATTCCCAACGACAGAGACTCCACGGATAGTGTAGTCGAGATCCAGATCAAGGGCACTAAGGCACAAGTTGCTGCTGCGAAGAAGATCTTGGAGGAGAAGAAGGCGGTATTCGATGACACGCTGGTCAAGACAATTGAGGTTGACAAGAAGTACCACAAATCTCTCATCGGCCCAGGAGGTAAGCTTGTCTCGGAATACCCAACTACTTCTCGCCAGTCGCTAACCAACTGAAGGTGCTACTCTCCGCGATATCGTGGTCAAGGCGGGTGGCTCTACAGACCGCAGAGAGCTTGCGAGAGCCATTCAGTTCCCTAAGCAGGAGTCTGATGGCAACACTATCAAGATCGAAGGCCGAACGGATGTTGCGGAGAAGATCGCTGCGCACATCCTGGACTTTGTCTCCCAGCGCGAGAGCGAGGTCACAGAGATGGTAGAAGTCCCGGTTGAAAAGCACAGGTCGCTGATCGGAAAGGGAGGCGACATTAAGCGCGCCCTTGAATCGGAGCTGAAAGTCACCCTCGACATCCCGCGGCAGGGCAGCGGCCAGACCGGTGTCAAGATTGTGGGACAAGCTGCGGACGTCGAGAAGGCCAAGGCCCATATCCTATCAACGGTCAAGCAACAGGAGGGCGAGACCATCCAAGTTCCGCGGAACCTTCACCACGCAGTCTCCAACAACGGCCAGTTCTTCCGTAGGATGAAGAGTGACCATAGCGTCACCGTTGATCACGCAGGTCAGAAGCTACCTGCAAAGCCTGCGCCGCCATCAGGTGCGCGCACCACTAGCGGTGCTCTTCCTCTCATCACCGACGATGAAGATGCCGTCGCCGATGCGCACTCTTGGAGCGTTGTGGAGACTACCTCCACCGAGGAAGGAGATATCCCGTGGGTTCTCCGTGGCTCGCCCGAGAACATCGAGAAGGCAAAGAAGGCCATCGAAGCGGCGCTAGAGCAGGCCAAGAAGCAGACCGCAACCGGCTACCTCGTCCTTCCGGACCCGCGGACCTACCGCCACGTCATCGGCCAAGGCGGCAGCAAAGTCAACTCCATTCGCAAGCAGTCCGGTTGCAAGATTACCGTCCCCCGTGACCAGGCCAAGGACGAACCGATCGAGGTCGTCGGGTCTAAGGAGGGTGTCGAGAAGGCAAAGGAACTCATCCTTGCAGCAGTGAGGGATGGAGTCAATGGCACTCGGGCGCCAAGAGAATACACATCATAGTACCCTCTACAGAATTCGGGAGCGTTAGGCATATATGAGGGCGTGCGACGACCCGATCTATGAATCATCTTGGTTGCGCCGACTATTTATTTCTCGCCACCTTAATGGAATTAGACCAAAATCAGGGCCGGAGGACTCTACGAAAAGTTTTGTTTGAGAAGGGTCCTCTCCGAGTGAGATTGCCTTGGTTAGATGGTCCATATAGCTTGATAACTTTGTTGCAAATATATTTACTTACCAGCGGACGCGGATCGTGGGAGAGGGAGAGGAGGAGAAAAGAAAAGGAGAAACGGGAAGGAAAATACGGAAGGAAAAGACAACGATGTACCTGTATCTACCTGCCTACCTTATCTTCCAACTCGAATTCAAAAACCATGTTTGCCATCGCTTGCTAGTCATATTGCATCCATGCGTTCGAGGGAGCAAGACTTGAGGCCAGTCGTCGACGAGGACTGTTCCAACTTCATGCTATAGGTGAGGCTGAGTTTACAGAAGTAATTCAATTGATGCAATATGGACGTACGCTCCCGCTAAATAGGAGACGAAAGTCTACAAACGCCAACAATGCCATGATTCCCCTACAGGATGCCCTACGGCTCATATCCCGATGATTAGTACCTAAATACCCTGAGTTATTTAGGTACCTAGGTATCTAATGACTCATGCTACGACCCGGACCAATCTAGCCCACAAGGTCTACCTGCACTCTCCCATGAGCCGCAACGATGACCATCACATTATTTCGTACCACAGATACAACTACCCAACCTCGACAGCTGATCTGACACCCATCGCTTCATTTCCTACATGAAATCTTCCTCCTCAGTCTCCTCCGCATCCCTCTGCCCGAGCGCGAGACGCGCCGCCTCGTCCGCCAGCGAGATGATATCACGCAACAGCTCCTCGGAGCGGACGCGCATCTCGGCCTGGGCCTGCGGCCGCACGGGGGCGTTCTGCAGCGGCAGGAGGGCCTTCGTCGCGAGGTTCACGAGCCGCGCGGTGGCGGGCACGGAGAGGCCGGCCCCAGCCGATCCGTCATCGTTGGCGGCGGTGACAACGGGAGCGGCGGCGGCGGCGGCGGCGGTGGATGAGGAAGACGCGGCTCCTGATGCGGCGGGGGAACGGACCTGCACTTTGACCTCGCCGCCGATGCCGTCGATTCGTAGGCTTGTCGTCGGAGGCTGTGCTGGTGGACCTCCTGGCACTGCCGGTGGAGGGCGCATGTTCGGTGGGGGTGTGCTAGTCACCAATTCCCCAAGGAACTTGTTAGCAGCTTCCGACCCATCCATCAACCACTTGAGGCAGATCTGAACGCGCTCCCGAGCATAGCGATTATGGTCGTCATAGACACAGCAGTTGAGCAGGGGAACGATGCCGTTGTGCCTGACGATCTGCATCTGGACGTCGGCATTTCCGGGGCTGGTCTGTCCTTTGGGAGGCTGGAGCAGACCGGCTAGGATGGTGAGAATAGGACCCTTGATGCCGGGCCAAGGGAATTTGTGGGCGTGATCTGCCATCGGCGGAGGTGGAGGGGGCGGGGGGTGTTGCGGGTTGTACGGGTCGTGCGTCGCAGCGTCCCAGTGCTCCTGGTCGCGAGGAGCCGGGGGCGTGGACGCGCTAGGTCTATTAGCAGACCGATCGGGAAGCTCTACGAGAGGCTTCTTCGGCACGCCAGCCTCGAGTCCGTTGAGGAGAGTAATCAAGTCGTACGCGGCTTCCCATTCGATGAGGTACTTGCGGAGTTCGAACACCTCGGTCACAGTCGCAAGGAAGTCGAGGAACTGGGCCAGGCCGTCCTTCGCACGCTCCATATCCCAATTGTCGACAGGGAAGTCGGCAGGGTCACAGACGTCGCCACGTATCTGGGCCTGGAGATGCATGAGAGCCACGCATTCCGGAACGATGCGGCTGCGGAAGTTGGTGAATAGAAAGTGCATCAGCTTCACGTCTCGGAGGTGCTCTTTCGAGTCCGGAGCGGGAGGCTTGGCGGCGCGCGCCTTGAACATGTGGTTGATGAGCTTCAGAAGCACCGTCTGGGCAGGAGATATTATGTCCTTGGGGATCCGGAGCGATGTCCAAGCGTATGGGACGAGGGCGCTGTTGTGTATAGCCTCGACGATTTGGGTGGTGATCTGGAAGATGAGGGACTGCTCGTCCTTCTCCCAGACAGCGATGAAGACGAGCATTTCTCGGAGTAGGCTCTTGCCAAAGTCCAATGCCAGGAACATCCGGCATCTCGTCTTTTGCAAGTTCTCGCCTGCTCGAGTCATCTCGACGCCCGCCGTGTCGAGGATACAAGACTTGACAATCATATGCAAGGCCTCGATTTGCTTAGGATCCAGGATATTCGGTATCTCTGTCAAGAGTCCGGCCATTGGGCCCTCTCCGTAAGAGTCGTCGTCGTCCAAGTCGTCGTCGTCTTCGAGGCTATGATCATCTAGATCGTCGGGGACTCGGCTATCGACGTCGGAATGAACATCCTGCTCTTGGGCTTCGTCGGGCGGCTCTTCATGGTCCTCTGGCCGATAGGAGTGGTTATATCGATGCATGAGATTACTCTTGCAGTTCTCTGTGCGTGCTTGCGCAAAATCGATGGACGGCATCGGCACAACCCAATTCTCGTAGTTGGGATCTCGTGACCGAAGCCACCAAGTGTCGACCTCTCTGGATACGCGGCCATAGGCACGATCTTGCTCGAACTTGTCCGTTTCATTCTCTTTCCACTGCGGGGTGATCTTGGTATCATCTTTAGGATCATCGGCTCTGATATTGGTCGTATGCTCAGGAACCCAATTCCATGCTAGTGGCGAAATTGGCGCCAGTCTTCCAGGAGGATTCATGCAGGGACCTTGGTCATATGCCTTCAACAGGGCGCGAGCCTTGTCGCACATCCTCGAATTCCGTTCCAGCCAATGCTGGACCTCGACTTTCGCGATGTCCGGTCGAAACGGTAGTTGCTGATCCATGATATCCACCAAGTTGTCGTCGTCGAAGAGGACGTCAAACCAGAATGACATCTTGTTGCGGTCGTTTTTCGCTGTCCAGTTATGAGCTTGTTGGAGGGAGGTTACAAGGATCTTCTTATCTAGAGGCATGTTAGAAAACCTTTCTGGGTCCGTCCGGTTTCAAAACCCAACCTACACATCTCTGTAATCTCATTCAGCTTTGCCCTAGAGCTATCGTCCACGATCTCTCCATCATATCCCTTGCTAGTAACATTAACGCACAAGATGATGGTCTGATAAACCATCTGGTCGAAGTGCACCGCAGCGCAAATATCTTGAGCGACCTCGGGCTCTGCGGTGACGAGCAGGTTCCGGGCGATATGCATGAGTTTGTTGAGTATCTGAAGATCATCCTTCAAGATGGGGTAATTCCTGAGGATAAGATTGGTGCTTTCTTGGGCTGTCACTCCTCTCTCCGGATCGTTCAGGCTGGAAAGCGGCCCAACGGAGCGGTTGGTCAGGTTAGGGATCGCCGCGGCAAAGATCTTGGTAAGCCATATCCATAGAGCCACATTCCTCGACAGAGTCTCTCTGCGACTGGCGTTAGAGTCTCGGCGGTAGATTAGAATATTTGAAGCTGCTTACCTGACTTCTTTGAAGGTATGTGTTTTCTCGAGCGTCCTAGATATCATGCTAGTGACTTTGGCGCTGGTGAGAGGTCCCATTGGGGGCGAGCCAGTGTAATGACCCTCCAAGCATATGAGAGCAGCCGAGAAGCATCGTTCCTCAATCGTCTCATTCACGTCCCCGACCACCTGATCCTCGGCGGCATCCAAGTCGAGAGCCGGAGTAGCGGGAGCCATGACGGCAGCTACCTATGGGCTTACTGCTTGCTGTACCAAAATTCTCGGCTCGGATGATTCTTTCGTAAGTATTTCCACTGTTCGGGGTGACGGAATAATCACAGACGACTTTTACATTCGTCCGAATTTATGTTGTTCGCTCAGATATGTATCCAGCAAGGTGAAAGGTGGGTTGGCTTTCGTGAGGTTCAAAAGAAAAAGTGTGGAACTAGATAGATTACTAAGTCCGTAAGGTACCTGGTAGCTTTGGAGAGGTACGACACTGGTAACTTGGTGGGCCTTGCACGTGTCGCATCTAACCAATTACAGCATGTTATTTTTTTCGCAAGCCCCTGCGGCTGAGGACTCTTAACGTCCTCAGAATGGCGGGGTTCACTTGAGATTGTACCCCGCCATCAGGGGATGGCGCAAGCCGGATAGTTTGTCGGGTGAGAGAATTTCTTGTCGCGGGAACAATAAACTCGAAGAATTACTGATCTAGAACTTATACTACTCATAGACTTGAATCGAAGCAAAATGGCGTCTCTGCCGGACCACTTCGACCGTATGTGAACCCTTCCAAACTCAGAGCCCACCCCGCTAACCACTCCATCCCCCCTCTAGGGCCAGTCCATATTGCCGTGATCGGTGGCACCGGACTGGGCAAGATGGATGGCTACACGCCCGTCGCTGCCCTAAACCCCAAGACGCCATGGGGATACCCGTCGGCCCCGATCCATATCCTCGAGCACAACGGCGTCCCGATCGCCTTCCTTGCCCGACACGGTGAACACCACCAGCTCGCGCCCCATGAGATTCCCGTACGCGCCAACATCGCCGCGCTACGGCACATCGGGGTACGGACCGTGATCGCGTTCTCGGCGGTAGGGTCTCTGCGCGAGGAGATCAAGCCGATGGACTTCGTGGTCCCGGACCAGGTCATCGACCGTACCAAGGGGATACGGCCTTTCACCTTCTTTGACGGCGGACTGGTAGGTCACGTTGGGTTTGCCGACCCGTTCGACGCCAAGGTCGCCGCCGTGGTCGCCAAGTGCGCGGCAGCCATGCAGGGAGACGGGGTGACCCTACACTCGGGCGGCACGGTCATCTGCATGGAGGGGCCGCAGTTCAGCACGCGTGCTGAGAGCAACATGTACCGGTCTTGGGGCGGGTCCGTCATCAACATGTCGGCGCTGCCCGAGGCTAAGTTGGCGAGGGAGGCCGAGCTGGTGTACCAGATGATCTGCATGGCAACCGACTACGACTGCTGGCACACGTCTGACGACGTTGACGTTGGCATGGTGATGAAGTACATGGAGGCGAACGGCGTCAACGCCAAGCGCCTCGTGGGCGCCGTCCTAGACGAGCTAGCCAAGCACGAACATAGCGATATGGTTATGGGGACTCACTGGGAGGGCAGTACGGCCATGGGGGTGAAGTACTGCACAAAGCCAGAGGGGAGGGACCCCGAAGCCGTGAAGAGGGTTGAGTATCTGTTTCCCGGGATGTTCGACTAGCTGAAGCCCGTGGGGAAACATAGGACTGATTCTGGTCGGCTTAAAGGGCGGTGGTGCAGGTTTATAGATTGTTTGCTGCCAAGACTACGCGATAGAATAATTACAACCGGCTCGATATTGCCATAGAACGCGAGCAAGTCCAGAGAGTGTTACCATCACAAACAGGCCCGTGTATTCGCGTTATTCATACTATTGTTCATTCAGGATGAATTATGTTCATCGCTGATGCTATCATTTATCAGGTATATCCTACAGGCTCCATGCAAGACCACCATAATCATATATGCTAAAGACCACACACGGACGCCCGAGGCCGAGTCTCCTGTCACGAAACCCGAGCCCAACTCCCATGGAGAAAATCCGTATTGCAAGTTTTTTGCTTACATTAGCTGGTATAGAGCTCGGACACTCTTCTCTGCCGCAGCAACATGCCACGGTCGAACATCCGTTTCCCGATCCACCAGTCCCCTCAACCTTGCCAGAGTCCCCAGCCCTCTAAAGTAGCCGAGCATCTCCCTCAAGATGACCTCGTAGTGTCGAGAGTAGTTAGGAGTGACATCGCTGTGGATGATATTGACCTCCATCGCCACCGGCGGGTCTTCGGGCTTGGTTCCTCCACGCTTTATGAGATAGCCGCTCTGGAGTGCAGGATTCAGGGCCGTCAATGAGAGTGAGTTGTTCAGGCGGTGCAAGACGACAGCTCCCCAGGTAGTATCCGTGACATCAACGAGAGTCGTGTCTCCGTCAGTTTCAGTCACACTCGTATCCCCACCCGGAGTCGTGGCATTCATGGAGCTGGCGGCGCCGATCGGAGTGGGCGGGTTCCCACTCTGCTCGGGAGACACAATCGACGACGGCTGGGGAGTGGAAACTGGGGTTGTGGTGAAGACCAAGGGTGCAGTGCCCGAAATTTTGACGATGGGCGGGATGAGTTGCAAGGAGGGGTTGGTGTCGACAGTCATGAGTATTAGGCTGACCATCGCTTTATTCTCTGTCTTCGCCAAAGTTGTCCAGTATTCGACCTCGGACAGGTCCATTGGACCGCATTTCGTGACGACAACCCGCCAGTGGACTTTCCACATCGAGATCAGATCATGCGTTGTCTCCCAGATCTCGTGGACAACATCCGCTAAGGGTGTTGCAAGTTGCTTCCCCCTCCTACCCAGGCAATAAGATGCCGTCATTTGCTTACTGCCGCGATTGTCCGTCCAGGCTGCCGTCACCCACCGCTCATCAACGCTCTGGGCGTAGGCGATGTGAATGCAGGAATTCTCGTGTAGTAGGTTCGCGGACGGGCTTGTGGCGAGTTTGAAGTCAACCCCCCTTGGTAGAGCTTCCTCGAGGACTATGGCAGGGGCGGGCATTAGACCACCAAAGAGTGTGCAACGGTCGTACGTCTCGAGGCACAGTTTTATGTACTCCTTAGGCGACAGAATAGCAAGGGAAGACTCGGATGCCATGTAGTCCAGAGGCACAAGTTGAAGGACAAGTTCGTTTGCAACGGTCTTCTTCCGATCCGCCATTGCCTTCTTATGCTTTTCGAATAGCTCCTGAAATGCCGAGCAGGATTCGACAATCGAACCAGGATTCTCAGGGGTGTAGACGAAATAGACAACGAAATTCTTCTCCGTCACTGTCAAGTCCGACAGCGTCTGACTAAGGTTGGACATACACTCAGAGAGGGCCGACCCCGGCCGAGCAGCCATCGGCGGAGGGGTAGCCGGGTCGTTGTCAGCGATATAGGGGAAGCAACCGTCGACGGTGCCGTCCGACGAAGGTATGCGCTCAAAAGTACCCATCTTGAGGGACTCATAGACGCTTCGTAGTCGATCGAGAAGTGAAGCGGCGTTGTCCTCCATGCCTTTCCAGTTCGGAAACACGCATACGGCGTTGATGTCTTTGCTTCCTTGACATGGACCAAGCCCGAGGCTTTCCCAAAACGCCACAGCAGAGGGTAGCACAGAAAGTTTGGATTCGTACCTCCGAAGCTCGACGTGAGGGGCCGGAATCTGGAAGAGATTTGGGCGAGGTTGCTCCTGGCCATGCGGTCTGGGCTGCATCCTGCTGGGCTGCCCGAGAAGCGGCACGTCTTGTATCTCGATAAACGGGCGGAACCGGCACCCAGTTGCATTGTTGAGAAGGCTTGGGAGGACCGAGCGGAGGGACTGCATAGAGTGGCGTGTAGCATTCAACAGACCACGCCGAACGTCTTGTAAATCCGTCTCCGGGCTCTTCGGGCCTAGCATTAGGCTTCCGCTCGCCGCCTGCTCTGTGAGGATCTGCGCAATGGTGATAAAATCGTCGTCTGGGTAAACGACTTGGAGAGGGAATGGTTCCGGGTCTGCGAAGTACTTCGTCACAGCGAGCTCCTGTGTTCCCGAATTCGACAGCCGTGGTAGCTCGCCGGATCCGTAAGTGGGAGATTCCCCCATGCTGTGTTCAAATTCATTTAAGGACGCCACCAAGGAGAGGGCATCATCGTCAACCCGTCTCCGGGCCACGGTAGATTTGGCCGGCGATGATGGCTCGTCCGTACTGTCGCTAGAATCGTCTTGGTCAGATATGAGGCTCATATCATCAGCGTCCGAGAGCTGATCTTCCCGCCTCGCCGAGCCATGCTGCAGAGAGCTGTTCTCCAAGCCTCCCGTAAGCTTAGCAATCAAAGCGCCAATATTAGAGGGCAGCGCCTTGGGACTCCGGTCTTTTAACCGCTGCGGATAGCTTCTCGCACCGGGGCCACCGGCATCACCCACTCCCTTTTTCCGATTTAGGGATAATGATGAGCAGTCGAATTCGCCGCTTTCCTGGTACTTCTTATTGACTAGGGAAAGGGAAGGGTCGAAATTCACCCGCTCAAACACACTGGTCCGGCGAGCGGGAGTGGCAGGGACAAAGGACTTCGTGGGAGGTGGTCCGTCAAACGAGGCTCGAATGCGTTTGTACACTGTGTCGGGGTCAAACGGACTAGGTTGCCTTTTGATGGCTTTGGTATGGAAATTATCGGGGTTTGTTTGTCGGCCATCCTCATTAAGCGTGCTTCTTGCGTGTTTGAGCTCGGGTTTGGTAAATTGAGGCGACACCAAAACCGTTGACTGATTTCCCGCTGTAGGTGTGGTGCTTGGTGGTGGCTCATCAGGGACATGGCTCAGATCCGTGGCTATATCCATGGCAGAATCCATGTCCGTGAGGCCAGAGAGATCCAGTTCGGCCTGGGCGGGCTCCTCGTCGAAGAAGTTAAAGTCGGCATCTGTGAGCTCGCCGTTCCCGAACACATCCTCTCCTAAATCGCCAAATGGATTTTCTCCTTCAATGAAAACTGGACCTTGCTCGCGCTTCTGGTCGACATCCCATTCATTAACGAAGGCGTCACCCAGTTGTTGGTCGTTTGTCATGGTAGTATCGGGATCGGCAGCGGCAGTAGTATTCACTGTGTTGATAGGGCTAGAAATGGCGCCGTCGAATGAGGGAGTAATGCCAGGGAGTTGCACACCATCGGGAGGCGTCGGGTACATTGTACCGGAAGCAACCGCAGGAACAGCGCCGGCATTGCTAGTTCGCCTTAGCATTAGCGGAGAAGCACCATTAGAATGGTGATTTCTACCGTCCAACTCTGTGGCTTCCTGTGCAGCGCTGACCTCCCTATCTTTTCTCCGCTTTGAGAAGGCCTCTTCCCTCTCGGGATTGCTAGCGTACCAAGATTTGGCCGCAGTTAGAGGATCGAGGTCTCTACCCGTATTCGGAGGTAAGGCCTTTCTGGGATTGTGTTTGAGAAGTAGGCCTGTCAAGGGTTTCCGGAAACAAAGTACCGAAGGCCACGCAAAGGTAGGTGAAGCGAGGCCAGTGGGGCTTCGCTTGTCGTCAGGTCGCTGCTCATGGGGCTTGCGGCGAACGGACTGGATATTCAACCAAGAACATCCGTTGAGTATCGAGGGCGATATGCCACGCATTTGAAGTAATTTGGAAATATTGCTTCTCCAATGTGCGAGCCTATCCGTAGCAGCATCTGCTCTGAGGCGGCTCACCTGGGTATCCGGTGTCTGAGCCGCGAAATGGTCAGAGCTGTGCATATCCCTATCGAGGAAGCCCTGGAACGACGCAAAAGCTCCGAGGGGTGCAGCCAAAACGGACGTTCCTATAGGGATCGGGTTTGAGTGCATGTTCTCCGCGGCAGACTCTAGACCCTCAACAAGAGAGATGCTCAGATTGATAATCAACGAGCCGGTTGTCGTGAGATAGACTCGGAAGGTTGCTAGCGCGGATGCTGGAACATATCCACCCACCGTCATATTTCTCAGTCGCGAGATATCCGGGGGGAGGAGTATGGTCCTCGATGTTAAGGATATGGCTTCGGTGTTGCGACAAAAGGCGATGGACAGCGACGAGAGTACGGCGTTGATAAAGAACTCGTGCATCTCCTTCACAGGCACAGATCCATATCCCTTCGGATCGGTCAGGGCGTTTGGCATACTCTTTCCGTCCGTCTCGGCGCCGCCCACGGAGTTTGCGGTAGACGCATTGAGGGAGAGTGAGCTTTTCGCCGACGAATCCAGGGCTGAGCCGCTGGACGAGGAGCTGCTTGGCGTATTGATGGGATTCGTCCCTGGCTGTCGGCTCTTCAATAGACTAATTGGCTCAAAACCCCCCTCTTCGACCATCGCCAGATTGTATCCGCATACTTCGATGGTCGAGTCAGGTCTGGCTTGCCCGTCTGGCTCTGAGGGGGGCGGCGAGCCTTTCGTGACCAGACGGAAGCACCAAATCCCGCGGCGCACAGCGTCCATATACACCAATTTTCCATCGTTGCGCAAGGTGCTCTCGACGTCGGAGGCGTTGAAGGTATAGGTCGAGGATTGGGAGACAACAGGCTCGTAGATTCGAAATGCGACGGAGGATATGTTATTCTAACTCATAAGCAGCGATTAGCAACGTAGCAGAGTAGCACGGCGCAGTAGCAAGATTGCGTACGATTAATAGCGTATTAGTATCATATTCGCCAGCGTCCATATCGTCAAACGTCCCGGCACCTGACCCGAGGTGGCGGGGGCGTCGTCCACCGAAAGGGAACTGGTCAAGTCCTCTCTATTTGCAGTCACAGCATTCGAGCGACGATGATAGGAGGCCGTCGACTAATGCGGGAGGGGGTAATGATCGCGTCGGCGTACGCAAAATCGGCTCGGCAAAGGCGGCGGGTCGGATTGTTCGTGTTCTGCCCCTGGAGGTGCTGGACTCCATCGCAGCAGCCCAGGACAAACGGCAAAGGTCGGCAGCTAATGGAGCGCTAATACTTCGAATGGGTTACTAAAACAGAGGAAATAGTTGCTCGCTAAGAACTACAAGCAGTAGTAGACACAAATTCTCTGCGAGAGTCGCTTAAGCAAAGCAGGGGCTGCTGTTGGCGACGATGGAGAGCTCCAGATGGAATGAGGATTGTCGAGAGGTGCCGTTGTTGGATGTGACAACACTGAGGACGGCTGAGAAGTGCAGGGTTCTGAGAGGCGTGGCTGTGGGGTTCCAGGCCCACTGCACCAACCAGAGGTCACCTTTGTCGGTGATCGGATAGGCCCGACGCTAGCAGGGCAGCCTCGCTTTCCCATTGGCTGCGATTCCCAATCAGGTGTTGGGACGTGAACCCCTCGGTGCCAGGATTTACTTCCCGCCGATCTTCTTATCGATAAAGAGATGCACGCCCCACGCCGACTTTAGTCATCCAAAAAAATAGTTCGGGATGGGTTGCCGGTTGCTTCGACGAAAGATTCTCTGTAAACCGGTGGAGCACAGCCAACTTCCCTCCTGCGGCATAACAGTTTTGTTGGCATAATGAAGTTGACAAATCCCGGCCCCGTTCCGGTCTACACAATCTCCGGCGCCTCGACGGCAAGACCGTTGCCGGACTGGCTCAGCCGTCGCCGGAAGAGGTCTCTGAAGAACGACCCAGAATATACCCACCGCGTTGAGCTTCTTCAAGACTTTGAGGTATGAATATTATGCCCTCTCCGGTCGATATACTCTATAGGTTGCGACTCGCAGCCGCCAAGCTTGACTCCTGTCCTTTCTTAGTCCATACTGGCTAACATCTTAACCAACATAGTTTGAGGAGGCGAGCCAATGTGTGCGAGTTAGCGATGATGGTAACTGGGTTATGTCAACCGGCACTTACAAGCCGCAGGTACAGTTTGCCAGTGTCCCCTTTCTAGGTCTTTGTTACTGACCAGTGTTCCCTGGCGCAGATCCACGTCCATGACCTGGCTCAGCTATCGCTTTCTTTCTCCCGCCACACTACCTCCCTCAACCAGACCTTCGTCATGATAGGGTCCGGTTACGAAAAGAGTTTGCACCTGCAGTCAGATAGGAAACTCGAGTTCCACACGCCAAGTGGATGCCATCACGAAATACGGTTACCAAGATATGGGCGTGACTTAATATACGATCGTTTCTCGACGGAAGCCCTAGTACCCTCTGCGGGTCTCGACACAGCGAACAATTGTGGCGAGGTGTTCCGTCTCAACCTCGAGGTTGGTCGATTCATGAAGTCATACCAGGTCGATGTGGGGGAGGACGACCCTGGGAGTGGTTTGCAGGGGAGCATTGGGGTGGGGTGCGTCAATGTCGCTGCGGTTGCCGAGAATACTCACGGACTCCTCGCGTTTGGTACATCGATATCGACGGTCGAGTTCTGGGATCCCCGGTCAAAATCCCGCGTTTCGATTCTGAGCGGCCACGATGGCGAAATCACAGCTCTTGACTTCAGTCCGAATGGTCTATCCTTGGCCACCGGAACCAGCACCGGTCTAGTGCAACTTTTCGACCTCCGTCGGCCGGTCCCGTTGCTAAAGAAAGACCAGGGATACGGCTTCCCCATCCAGAATATCATCCACCTGCAGACACCGTCTCAAGAGCGCAAGATACTGTCGAGCGACAAGAAGGTTATAAAAATATGGGATGAGGAGACAGGCGAGCCGTGGACGTCCGTGGAGCCAGTGGTTGACCTCCACCACGTGGCGCACGTCAAGGATTCCGGAATGCTTCTTACCGCCAATGAAGGCAAGCAGATGCACAGCTTCTTTATCCCCCAGCTTGGAACGGCCCCCCGATGGTGCTCATTCCTTGACAACATGGTGGAGGAGATGGCTGAGGAGGTTCACACCGAGACATACGACGACTACAAGTTCCTGACAATGCCGGAGCTCAAGTCTCTCAGCCTAGCGCACCTCATCGGCAAGACGAACCTACTGCGGCCATACATGCATGGATACTTCGTAGCCTCGAAGCTGTACGAGCAGGCACGGTTGATTGCAAACCCATACGTTTGGGAAGAGGAACGTGTCAAGAGAATTAAGGAGAAGGTTGACAAGGAACGGGCAAGCCGGATCCGAGGTACTAAGAAGGTCAAGGTCAACCAGAAACTGGCCGACAAGTTGCTCAAGAAGCAGGAGAACAGAGAGGAAGTGGATACCGAGGCGGGTGCTCTGGGCGACCCACGTTTCGCGAAGCTCTTCGAGGACGAGGAATTCTTTGTGGACGAGAAGAGTTTCGAGTTCCGAGCCCTCAATCCCAGTACCACTGTGGCTGGACAAGGGACCTCGAAAGACCAAAGTCGGGTGGTGTCTGGTAATACTGCCGACTCGAGCGACGACAACAGCGATGACGAAGAACCAGTGCGCCCGCAGACTCAACGGCCCGAAATTGCAATGCGAGTTTCATCGTCTAACCAAACGAGACATTCTCGGATGGGCGACAAAGCACTGGGCGCAAGGGTACAAAAGACAGGTCGGAGTGGGAGGACACGGCACGGCGATGTGGTCGGCGAAAGACAAGTAACATTTGTACGGGAATCAAAGCAAAAATCCAGGCCACCCGAGCCCGCGCCCTCGAAGAAACGAACGGATCCAAGACGAAGCGCGAGCGGCAACACTTTCCGACAATTATAGAACTCCTTTGCCGAGATACCCCAGGAAAAAAAAAATCAAAACGATATATAGTACATACAAATTTGTCATCACTGCGACTGTAACCCTTCCTTCCGGCTTCGTACGCCAACTCGTATGATCGGTTCCTGGATTCGCGTTTCCGGCCGTTGATTCAAATCCTGGATGGGCCCCAGACCTCCCTTGTGGAGATGCCACCGCACACCATCAAGGCGTCGTTGTTTCCCAAACATCGTTAACACCACCCCCAACCTGGAAAGGGCTGGAGGATCATTTTCGACTGAAGTTAGCCGGCTTCTTGTCTGCTTTCTCTAGACCTTTCTCCAGATCGTCGGGCTGGATTCGAGGTGTTGGCGGCACGTCGTCGAGCTTTACGCGGCCGCCTCCGCGGCGTCCGGTAGAGTCTTTGACCGACTTGGGGAACTCGCTTCGGCGGGGTGTCAAGGCCGTCACGACTCTCCTCGCCGACCTACGAATCGTCTCCCGAACCTTCCACTCTCTCTTCTTAGCGACGAAGAAGAGAATCGACGAGGAGACTTTCAGACGAGTTAGCTTGGTCTCAGGCGGGGATACGCTGCGAGCGAGACTTACTCCCTATGACGCCAACAACACAAACGACGACTATGATTGCAATCATGGCGCCCTGGGAGATTTGAACACCGCCCGAGCTCGGCCCAGACGCACCAGCGTCAGTGCCAGATTGGCCAGAGGAACCATCGTCTCCTCCCGTGAACGGTGACTCGGTGGCAAGCGGGAAGGACCCAGTACTGGTCGCCATAATCGCTATTTCTGTTGTGCTCCTCTGAGGTGATGAGACGGGCTCCGTATTTGGAATGCGTCCTACGTCTGAAAGCGAACGGGGAATACCAAGGGCCAGCCGATAATGATGGAATCGAAGGATTTATCAGAGAGACACCCAGCAGTGTGCCCGAGGGGTGTTCTCCGGGGTATACATAGTATAGACACAATTTCCATTAAACAAGTCTTAGTCGTGGACCATCAACCTCCCCCGGCCAATACTACTAGCCTGGGCGCTCTATCTCTGAGCTTCCGCCCCTCATATCACATCTCTTACAAAGTGTGCCCAAAATACTGTGACGGCATGGATCACCGTGGAAAGACGGGGACTAAACACACAAAGATTCCCAGAAGTAGGCGACTATCCCTCCTGTGGCTGCTGTCATTGGCGACGGCACATGGCTCGAAGCGCCGAGCTGGTGTCACTTTCACGCGACTGGTCCGCTCCGTGCCTGGATGGCTCGTGCATGCAGCCAATAGCAGCAGCGGGTCAGGGGTGCGGCGGCAGGTCGAGGCACGGTCCAGCCAGATGCGAGGTTCTTGGGTGCGGGTCGACAAGCCACTCCCATGCATTTGGTGTGTAACTGCCCGCGCATGCATGCACGCCTCCTTTCCTCCTCGTCTACTTCTCTCCCCTTGCCCTCGCAGCGCAGGTCCCAAATTTGGCGTCGTGGGCGGCATCTTGGGCCATGTGCGGTTACACATCAACGGTGCCAGTTTTTTTTTTGGAGGCCGCTGATGCGGGGAGCTTGGCCTTGGCCTTAGGTGTCTTGACTCGTATGTGACATGAATATGTACGGATCCGTATGGATGGACATTATGGACGGCCTAAATGATGGCCTGGCCTTGCCCACTCTCACTGTTCTATTTGTAGCCCAGGAAAGACTTGCAAGAGTATTTTAAGGCGAGGACTGGCAGTGAGCCAAGCCGGCCAATTCCCAGCACTTGTTGTGTCGCTATCCACTCTTGCCATACGAATAGTTGGACCTACTAGCACTATTCCTCTATCTTCGATTTGATTGAGCAGGGCCCCAATCCATCCTGTGGAATTTGTTTGCCTTGACTGAAACGGCATTTGGTCCAAGGGTTTCTAACTCCAAAGTCGATGCAGATTGTTGCTATTTTTGCTCCTCAGGCTTTACTTGGCCTGCCCAGGTGTTAGTCCGTCGCCCCATTCTTGCGATTACTTACCCTGGAGTTAAACCTACCCAGGAGTTATGCCTCTCATACGCGCCATATCTATTTCCCGTGGTTTGCGAGGTAAAGGCTCCAGAAAAAATAGTGTGGCTAGCAACCACCTACCTAGGTATCCTCGGGCGTCAAGTGACGGCGAGGCGTTGCGCAGATCCGGCTCCAGGTACTTGTCGGCTCATCCGTACAATTTTAAGTACGGTATCCAGCAGGAAGCACATACATGGAGAATGAACGGGGCGAGTGAACGGGAGGCTCTGCAAACAGCTGTTGCTGTCCATGAAAGTCTAGCCCGGCATATTCGCCGAGGAACATGGCAATTGCAACTCCTCCTCCCGTGCCTGTCAAACCCTTACCCCAAGGAGAGTGAGTACATAGCAATAAATATCACGTCAATACCTAGACTTCGTATACGAGCATCAGATCATCTTCTAAAATGTCCTTAGGTTGTCATCCTCCCAAGGTGGTTCGAGCGTAAAAAGGGGGCAGCGAGTTTAACACGGAAGGCACACTTAGACAATTGTCTACCCATATTCTCACCTTCCCAAATGAGGATTCCCGCGCCATTTCCTTCTCTGTTACACTCTTTCTTCTGCGCCTTCAATTTCTCCCGTCACTCGCACCTCG
>Ga0164242_10001288_pt1 | contig 29669 bp, 30 predicted proteins | sample OricomgcompostMG_FD_108783 | JGI IMG/M metagenome (GOLD analysis project Ga0164242, IMG submission 108783) | Miracle-Growth compost microbial communities from Emeryville, California, USA - Original compost - Miracle growth compost (MG) ...
CCGACTCGCTCTGCGAAACCGACTCACTCGTCGACGCGGACTCCGATTCGCTGGCCGACTCGCTTGTCGAAGTCGACGCCGACTCACTCTCCGACCCAGACTCGCTACTCGAAACCGAAGCCGATTCACTCCCGGACTCACTCAGCGAGGCAGACTCGGACTCGCTAACCGACTCCGACATCGACTCGCTCGTGGAAGTCGACCCAGACTCACTGGCCGAGCCACTCGTCGAGGCAGACTGAGACACCGACGTCGACTCACTGGCCGAGGTGGAAGTCGAAGCGGACTGCGAGGACGAGATCGACGCCGACTCCGAGTTGCTGGAGCTCGTCGTCCCGGACGGCGTCGCCGACTCACTCGCCGACTGACTGACGGACTGGCTGACGGACTGGCTGTCGGAGACGATGTCGCTCGGCGCAGCGTCGCCCTTGTGGAACTCGTAGAGCAGGCTGGCCATGTTGTAGATCGACGTGCCACCTGCAGGCGGCGCCTGGACCGCAACCATCTCTCCGGAGGAGTTCACCAGGTATCCGGCGTAGAGAGTCGTCCCGATGTAGAACTGACTGGCGACGAAGGTAGTCGTCTGGCCGTTGATGGTGAGGTTGTACGCCTTGAGGGCCGCCGCGAGATTCGTGTTCGTGATGTTGCCGCTGGCGGTCTGAACGCCTGTGTTGTATGTGAGCTTGTAGCCGTTGTTCGGGCTGGTGCTGGAGCCGACCTGGTTGTACGAGACCAGGCCCGCACCGTCGGGCGACAGACTGCTGTTCGCGCCGGCGCCGCCGTATGCGCCGACGTTCGTCAGACCCGCGGAGGAGTACGTCGGGATCGACGTCACCGCGGCCGAGGCACTCCTCAGAAGGGATGCCCTGCTCGCCGACGCCTGGCTCTGCGAAACCGACTGGCTGGTCGACGTCGAAGCACTCAGAGAAGCCGATGCGCTCGCCGACACCGAGTTGCTCACCGATATCGAGTTGCTCGCCGAGATCGACGACGACTCACTGGCCGAAGCCGCGGCCGTCGAATCACTGTGCGCCGTCGAACCGCCGGCGGCCTCCGACGTACCCGACTCGCTGGATGCCGTGGAGGGTGTACCGGAGGCGGAGGACTCACTGCCCGAGTCGGGCTTCGTCGAGCTGCTCGTGGACTCCGATGCGGCCGAATCGCTCGTGGACTGCGAGGTGGACTGGGACGTGGACTCTGTCGCCGACTCAGTACCGGAGTCGCTGGTCGCCCCGGTACTGCCGGGACTCAGGACCGTGCTGCCGTCCGTCGCGAGCGTGTGGAGGTTCGCCGCGGTGACGTCGTAGGAGACAGGGGTGTCGTCGGACATGAGCTACCGCCCCTCCTCGCCGCTCGCTGTCATAGGTCGCATCGGGAATCACGCAAGCCCGTCAGTCCCGCGGATCTGGCCCAGTCGCCGGACCATGCGCCAGTGGTTCGTATCGCCCAGCCGCTGGAACTCGATCTGGTCGAGGACCGCCTCGGCGAGCGCGAGGCCGCGTCCGCCCTCGGCGTCCTCGCCAGGCATGCCCTTGCCGCGCTCGGGGGTGAACGTCTGGCCGGTGTCATCGAGCTCGGCTTCGATCTCGTCCTCGCGGACCCGGATGGTGAACTTCCAGCGCACCTCGCCCTCCGGGCGCCCGTACTCGACGACGTTGTTGGCGATCTCGATGATGGCCGTCTCGAACAACATGACATCCATCGGATCGAGCTCGGGGTGTTCACCGGCGGCCCGCGCCAGAAGCGCGTGGACGGCGTCGAGCTGGTCGGGCACAGCAAAGCCCTCCAGCGTGTACTCCTTGCTCTCCGGCGCCCCCTCACCAGCCATGGAGCGCCTCCTCGACCGTGTCGTACGGCGTGAGGATCCGATCGAGGTTCGTCAGCTTGAGCACCGCGCGCACCTGGGTGCCGGCGGCAGCGATCCGGAGGTCACCACCTTGCTGCCGTGCGGACTTGAGGCCGCCGATCAGCGCACCGAGCCCCGAGGAGTCGATGAAGTCGACAGCGTGCAGGTCCACGACCAAGCGCGCCTTCCCCGCGGCCACGAGGTCATCGATCCGAGCCTTGAGCGGCGGTGCGGCGACCAGGTTGAACTTGCCCTCGGGCGCGAGCACCACATGCGTGCCCTTGTCCACTTCCTCGAAGTCCATCAGTTCGGTGCTCCTTGTCTGGTGATCAGGCTGTCGCGGAAGCCGACCCCGAGGAGGCGGCGTCGGACCGGGTGGTCCGCCTGACGACGAGCGCTGTGACATCGTCGGTCGCCTCGTGTGAGACCGCGAACTCCACGATGCGGTCCACGATCTGTCGACAGCTCAAGCCGGGATCCACGATGGCGGGCAACCTGGCCTCGGCCTCGTCGAAGGAGTCGTCGAGTACGTCGAAGACGCCGTCCGAGACAACGACCAGCAACTCGTCCTCCCCCAGGACATCGGAGGCCATGGCCCAGCTGTCCTCGATCGGCATCCCGAGTGGCAGATAGTCCTGGCAGAGCCGGCGGTAGCCCCGCTGCGAGGCGATGATCGCGAGCCCGTGTCCGGCGTCGACATAGTCGAGCGCGCCGGTGAGGGGGTCCAGCCGTCCGACCCACAACGTCGAGAACCGGTTGTTGGCCTCGAGGTCGTGGCGGGTGGTCGTCGAAGCCCGTGCGACGGCGTCCCCGACGTCGGTGTACCGGGAATGACCCCGCAACACCGCGCGCACCTCCGATGCGATCAGCGAGGCAGCGAGACCCTTCCCCATTACGTCGCCGAGCACTACTTGGAGTTGCTTCCCGGCCCCGTCCGGGTCGTTGACGACGAACCAGTCGTAGTAGTCACCGCCAGCCTCGCGGGCGGGCTGGACACGACCGGCGATCTCGACCCCGTCGATGTCCGGTGCTGACGTCGGCAGCATGAGCTGCTGCACCTGCCCGGCGAGATCCATCTCCTCCTGTACGGCCAGCTCCCGCTCGAGGAGCGCTCCCAGATCGGCGAGCATCTCCCGCTGCTGGCGGCCCAGCGTGCGCGGCACGAGGTCGAGGATGCACAGCGAGCCGATGTTCTGGCCGCTCTGGCCCCGCACCGGAGTGCCAGCATAGAAACGCACCCGCGGTGAGCCGGTCACTGACGGTAGCGTCGCGAACCGCTCGTCCTCGCGCAGGTCGCGGACCTCGAGGACCTCGTCCTGCTGGACCGTCGCGCGACAGACGCTGTCCTCGACCGGCATCTCGCCTTTCGGGAAGCCGATGGAAGCAACGGTGAACTGCTGGTCGTTACCGACCAGGTTCAGCGCGGCGATCGGCGCACCGAAGATGGCTTGCGCCAACCGCACGAAACGGTCGTATCGCTCCGCCGACGCGGTATGGGCAACAGCCTCCGCCTCCTGGCGGCCGGTGCTCGGGGGCATCACCATGGCGCTGCCTCAGTCAGCCAGGCTGTCGAGAATGGGCTCGATGTCGAGCACGGAGCGCCGCGTAGCCGCCCACCCCATCCCCAGCGACGTCTCACGGTTGGTGATGAGCACGACCACCGCCTCAGGATGGTTGGGCAGCACCATCATGAAGTGAATGGTGTGCCGGGTCGTCATCTGCATCTCTTCGATGAGCCGCTCGCTCGGCCGTCCACGCTTCGCCGAGATCAGATCCTCGACGTGGCGCACGGTCTGACCACGGAACATCTCCACCGCGGCGGCAGCCACCGCCTCGAGATACTCCTGGGTGAAGTACGAGACGCGGTGTGCGACCCCCAGCAGGGCACCAGTGCGCAGGTCAGCGACGGCACACCCCAACGCACCGTCGACCTCACCGATGATCGACGCCATCACGTCGTCGAGACTGCTCACCTGCCGCAGACTAACAGGACGTTTGTCCAATTTTCGCCGTAAATGCGTCACCAATCGTGGTGCCCCCGGTGGGGGTCGAACCCACACTGAACCGCTTTTAAGGCGGCTTCCTCTGCCGATTGGGATACGGGGGCTCGTGGGTGCTGGCCGACGTCTCGCTGATCGTCGACCGGCACCCGCGAGTCAAGGGGGCCGCAGCCCCCTTTTCGTCATTCGCCCTGCTTCTCCGACCTCTCGATGGTCTCCAGCGGATCGGTCAGCGGGTCGGGCTGACGCTCCGCCGGCTCGATGTCAGCCGAGTCCACCTTCTCTGGCTGAGCGGCGGTGAAATCGCCTGCGGCATCGTTGCCGGCGAATTCCGGAGCGGAGACCGGGTCGGCCTCGGCGACCTCGACCGCCTCCTCCGGCACCGCCGGAGCATCCAGGTCGTCGGACTTGTGGATCCGGTCGCTGACCGCCGAGCTGGCAGCGGTGGCGGCCGAGGAGACACTGGCGGAGACGCTCGAAGCGACCGGGCCGGCCTTCTCCGAAGCGGTGGCCAGCGCCGACTGCACGCGCGGGTCGTGCGTGACCTTGGTGGCCGCCGCCTTCACCTGGTCGGACTTGAACTTGACCACATAGGCCACGCCGGCGGCGACCGCCACCAGCAGGATGAGCTTCTTCACGCCTGGAACCTCCACGAGAATGATCGGGCCGTCTTGTCGGACCTCAGTCTGTAATGGACCAGGCAATCCCGTCGAGGATGTCCGACTCCGAGACGGTGAGGTCTTCGACACCGGTACGGCGCAGTACCCGGCTGAGGATCAATCCACCCGCCGCGATCACGTCCGCGCGACCCGGATGCATCCAGCGCAATGCTCGTCGCTCCGAGACCGTCATCGCCAGCAGTCGCCGCACGAGGTCGTAGAGCTCCCCGACCGGGATCACCAACTGGTCGGTCGCAGCCCGGTCGTAGACCTCGAGGTCGAGGATCCCGGCGGCGAGTTGGGTGACGGTGCCGGCGACGCCGACGACGGTGGCCGCCGTGCTGGGATCGACCTGGCACTGGTCCAAGGCGGCGTCGATATCGCGCACGCATGCCTCGATCTCCGCGCCGCTCGGGGGGTCGGTGTGCAGGCGGCGCTCGTGCAGTCGCACCGACCCGATCTGCATCGAGTACGCCGAGGACGGGCCCGACTCCAGCGAAAAGCCCTCGATCAGCTCGGTGGAGCCGCCGCCGATGTCGACCACGATCACCGGAAGCGCGGGCTGCTCACGCAGGTTGCGCACGCAGCCGTCGAAGGCCAGCGCCGCTTCCTCGGTGCCGGACACGACCTCGGGCTCGACGCCGAGCCGCTCCCGGACGCCGTCGACGAAGGCCGCGGCGTTGCTGGCGTCGCGGGAAGCCGATGTGGCGACGAACCGCACCCGCTCTGCGCCGTGCTCACGGATGCACCCGGCGTACTCGTCGATGGCGGCGAACGTCCGCTCCAGCGCGTCCACGTGCAGCTCGCCGGCAGCGTCGACGCCCTGGCCGAGTCGCACCATCCGGGCCTCGCGGACGAGATCCTCCAGGCCGTGCTCGGTCGGGCGCGCGATCAGCAGCTTGATCGTGTTGGTGCCGCAATCGATGGCCGCGACGGGTGAGTTCACACTCTTAGGTTGGCTCACGCCTCAAGGTTCCCAGGCTTCGGGACTGCGACGTCGACGCAAGGACCACCAGCCCACCAGTCACCGAGGAGTTCGAGCACCTCGTCACCCAGTGGGTTGGCGCCGGGGCCCTGGGCGAGCGCCTGGCCGGCGAGGACGTGGAGGCACTTGACCCGCTCGGGCATGCCGCCGGCGGATATCCCGGCGATCTCCGGGACGTCGAGACCGGCGGCGTCGCCGATCGCCGTACGCGCCGCGAGGTAGGCCTCGTGAGCACGTCGGTAGCCGGCCTTCAGGTCGGGGTCGGTGGCGAGTCGACCCTCCATCTCCTTCATCGTCCCCTCGCCCTCGAGGCGGCCGATGCGCGACGCCGCGCGCGGGCAGGTGAGGTAGTAGGTCGTCGGGAACGGCGTGCCATCCGGCAGCCGCGGCTCTGTCGTGACGACGTCGGGCAGCGAGCACGGACAGCGGTGACCGATCTCGTGGATTCCGCGCGGCAGTCGGCCGAGTTGCGCCGCGATGGCCGCCTCGTCGGCAGGGTCGATGCTCCCAGAGGTCCCCGGGGTGCTCACTGGTTCTTTCCGATCTTGGTCGCTGGCGGGGTGCCGGTGCTCTTGGGCGGGTTGCCGGCGGTGACGTCGCTGCTCCAGACCTGGCTCCACCATGCGGTCGGCTTGGCTGCCTTGCCCACAGTGGACGGCGAGCTCAACTTCCCGGCGGGCTTGATCGGGTTGCCGTTGGCATCGAGCGCGACGTACGCCGTCTCGCCCGGCATGACGTAGCCGAACTTCTCGCGGGCCTGCTCCTCGATGTACGCCGGGTCGTTCCAGCGATCCTTCTGATCCTGCAGGTCGGCGATGGTCTTCTCCCGCTCGACGATCTGGGACTTCAGGGTGTCGATGTCGTTGCGCTGCTGGAGGTACGCCTTCAGCGAGGACGCATAGGAGACGACCAGGACCGCGATCACCAGGACGAAGACGGCCATCCGGCCGGTCACGCGGGGCCGCGGCCGTCCCTTCTTCTGTCGACCGTCTGGGACGCGGGGCTGGCTGCCGGTGTCGCTGCCCGCACCACCAGGGCCGAGCGGACGACCCGGCCGCGGGGCGGAGATCCGGCCGGGGCCGGTGCGACCTCGGGGACCCGCCCCGCGGGAGGGACGACGATCTGCTGGCACCCGGACATTCTGCCCGGCGCCAGGGCGCGATCAGCGCACGAAACGCGGGAAGGCCCCTGCTCCGGCGTAACGGGCCGCCTCGCCGAGCTCGTCCTCGATGCGGAGCAACTGGTTGTACTTCGCCACGCGGTCCGACCGCGCCGGCGCACCGGTCTTGATCTGGCCGCAGTTGGTTGCCACCGCGAGGTCGGCGATCGTGGTGTCCTCGGTCTCGCCAGAGCGGTGCGACATCATGTTGCTGAATCCGCTGCGGTGGGCGAGCTCGACGGCGTCGAGGGTCTCGGTGAGCGAGCCGATCTGGTTGACCTTGACCAGCATGGAGTTCGCTTGGCCACCGGCGATGCCACGCTGCAGGCGCTCGACGTTGGTCACGAAGAGGTCGTCGCCGACCAGCTGGACCTTGCTGCCGAGCTCGTCGGTGATGGTCTTCCAGCCGTCCCAGTCCTCCTCGTTGAGGGGATCCTCGATGGAGACGATCGGGTACGCCGCGCAGAGCTCGGCGTAGTAGGCGGACATCTCCGCGCTGGTCTTCTTGGCACCCTCGAAGACATAGGCACCGTCCTCGTAGAACTCCGAGGCCGCCACGTCCATCGCCAGCGCGACATCGGTGCCGAGCTCGTAGCCCGCCTTGGCGACGGCCTCGGCGATCAGGTCGAGGGCAGCCCGGTTGGACTCGAGGTTGGGAGCGAAGCCGCCCTCGTCACCGAGACCGGTGGAAAGACCCTTCTCCTTCAGCACCGACTTGAGTGCGTGGTACACCTCTGCGCCGTATCGGAGCGCCTCACGGAAGGTCGGCGCACCGATCGGCGCGATCATGAACTCCTGGACGTCCACGTTGGAGTCGGCGTGGGCGCCCCCGTTGAGGATGTTCATCATCGGGACCGGAAGGACATGAGCGTTGTTGCCGCCGACGTACTTGTAGAGCGGGAGGCCGGCGCTGTCGGCGGCTGCCCGGGCGACCGCGAGGCTCACGCCGAGGATCGCGTTGGCGCCGAGGTTGGCCTTGTTGGGCGTACCGTCGGCGGCCAGCATGGCCTGGTCGATCTCGCGCTGGTCGGAGGCATCCATGCCGACGATGGCGTCGGACAGGGTCTCGACGACGGCGGTCACGGCCTTCTCGACGCCCTTGCCGCCGTAGCGGCTGTCGCCGTCACGCAGCTCTACGGCCTCGAACGCACCGGTGGACGCCCCCGAGGGGACCGCTGCGCGAGCGAAGGTGCCGTCCTCCAGGAGGACCTCGACCTCGACGGTGGGGTTGCCGCGGGAGTCCAGGATCTCGCGTGCTCCGACTGCTTCGATGGCTGCCACTGTGGTGCTCCTGAGTAGAGGGCGAACGTGCGACAGCAGCCTAGGCGACCAAGCGAGCGGCAGCGCCAGCGAGGTACGAGCTTTAGCGCTGGTCGCGAGCGCGCGAGCGCGCTCGCGCTCCGCGCTATGCCGAGGCCGAGGGGATGGCCTCTGCTGGACAGTCACCAGGAAGGTTGCCCTCAGCCCAGCTGGCCAGCGCATGGAGCGCGGGGAGCAGCGCCGTACCGCAACCGGTGAGGCGATAGGAGACAGCGACCGGCGGGCCCGGGTCGACCTCACGCTCGAGCAGGCCGGCATGGCCGAGCTCGGTCAGCCGTTCGGACAGCATCGAGTCCGAGATGCCCGCGACGGCGCGCTTGAGCTCGGCGAAACCCATCGGGCCGTCCCCGAGGGTGGCGAGGAGGATGCCGTTCCACCGCTTGCCGAGAAAGCCGAAGGCGCGGGTCAGCGCAGCGTTGCAGGCGCGTGGCTCGTGCTCGGTCATGCGGCCGACTCTACCCGGCCTATCCCCATTTCCCGGTGCTACTCTTTTTTCCGTAGCAACCGGAATAGTCCTAGCAACCCAGGAGTTTAGAGCAGCATGACCGACACGATCACCCTCGAGAAGCTCGACGAGAAGGGCCGCCAGATCGTCTTCACCGGCGCCCGCACCTCCAACTCCTTCGCTGACACGCCCGTCACCGACGACGAGCTGCGCGACATCTGGGAGCTGACCCGCTTCACGCCCACGATGGCCAACACGCAGCCGCTGCGCGTCGTCTTCGTCCGCACCGCCGAGGGCAAGGAGCGCCTGCTCCCCCACATCGCCGAGGGCAACGTCGCCAAGACGCAGGCCGCCCCGGTCACCGCGATCCTGGCCTACGACAAGTTCTGGCACGACGAGATCCCCAACGTCTTCCCGATCCGCCCGGAGATGAAGGACTACTTCGCTGCCGACGAGGACGCCCGCCACGGCGCCGGCTACCACTCGGCGGCCCTGCAGGAGGGTGCCTTCATCCTCGCTACCCGCGCCGCCGGTCTCGCTGCCGGTCCGATCGCCGGCTACGACAAGGACGGCATCGACAAGGAGTTCTTCCCCGAGGGGAACTGGACCACCGTGATGGTCGTCAACATCGGCCACCCGGGTGAGAACCCCTGGTTCGACCGTCTCCCGCGCGTCGCCACCGAGACCGCCGTCGTCTGGGCCTGATCCCCGCCGAGCCGTCGCAAATTCCGTAGGAATTTGCGACGGCTCGGCTTTTCAGCGACCCCGTGAAGGTCGATCCTGCTGGCGCCTCTCGACCCGCTGGAGGGACCGTCTGGCGTAGCCACGAACGTCGGCGTCGACGTCTTTCAGGGCCCGCTCCAGCGCTTCCTCCACCTCCGCGCCGGAACGGTCGTCGAGTGCGATGACAGCGGCCTTGCGGACGTCGGCATGGGTGTCCTCGACCGCCCGGCACAGCCCCGTGGTCGCGCTGTCGTCGGTCGACCCGGCGAGGCCTCGAACGGCGCCGACCCGGACCTGCCAGGCGCTCGCTTCCAGTGCCTGGAGGCACCGACCCGTCAGCTCGTCCGACTGCCGCACCCCAGCCGCCGCCTCCAGGGCTGCCGCCCGCACGAGCGGCTCCGCGTCCGCGGCGAGTTCGATGAGCGGCCCCTGACCAGCCGGATCGCCGATGCTGCCGAGCCCGTGGGCCACCGCGACCCGTACCTCCCGAGCCGGATCGGCGGCGAGCGCCGCGACCCCGGCCGCGTCGTCGAGCGAGACCAGGCCAGCGACCGCCCTGAGCCTGACCGCGATGACCGGATCGGCCGCACCCGTCTCGAACTGGTCACGCGTGCCCAGCCGCAGGGACCGCAGCACATCGAGTACGGCGCCGCGTGACCGCGGATCCGCCGCTCCGACGGCCTGTCCGAGAGCAGCCCGCATCGCCTCGTCGGCCGGCAGCACCTCGACCAGCTCCCGGATCGCCGCCGCCGCGGCGGCCCGCACGTCCTCGTCCGGATCCTCGAGGAGTGCCGCCAGCGCGGGACCGGCACCGGATGGCACGATCTCGGTGACGGTCGCCACCGCCGCCCGGCGTACTCCCGCCTCGTCGTCGTCCAGATAGGGCTGGATCTCTGCCAGGCTCGGCGTTCCCTCGGCCAGTGCGAGCAGTTCGAGCACGCGCGGAGAGTCCAGCATCCCGGCCGCGCCCTCAGTGGCCCTCGCCCCCGCAGCACCGGTCTCCTCGACAGCCTCGACAACGCTCATCACGGCCACGTCCTGGGGAGCGCCGGCCGGGATCTCGAGGTCGTCGAGCGGGACGATGTACGGCGCGACCGGCCGCCGCAGGAACTCCGTCCCGCCGTCTGCACGTCGGCGCACGTTGAGGTGGAAGAACCAGGCGTCGTCATTGCGCATCGGCAGGTCGGCGCGAGCGTGGTACAGGCCCCACCGGCTCTCCTCACGCACGAGGGAGCTGCGCGCCGCCAGCTCCGCGCAGTCGCGGATGAACGAGACCTCCACGCAGCGCATCAGCTCATGCGGTGTACGGCCGCTCATCCGGGTCAGCTCGCCACGCATCCGCGCGAACGTCTCGACCGCGATCTCGAGCTTGTTCCCAGTCTTCGGCGGCGCCACGTAGTCGTTGACGAAGCGGCGCAGCTTGTACTCCACCTGCGGCTGGGTGGGGCCGTCCAGGTTGCGGAGCGGCCGGTAGATCAGCTCGTGGGCCGACCGCACCTGGTCCTCCGGCAGCTCCGCAGGCGGCTCCGTCAGATGCTGACTCGCATGGGCGCCGGCTAGATCACCGAACACGAAGGCGCCGATCATGTAGTTGTGCGGCACACAGGCGAGGTCGCCAGCGGCGTACAGGCCCGGGACCGTGGTCTGCGCGTTCTCATCCACCCAGACGCCGGATGAGGAATGGCCGCCGCACAGGCCGATCTCCGAGATGTGCATCTCGATGTCGCGTGTCCGGTAGTCATGCCCGCGACCGGCGTGGAACGTGCCGCGCGTCGGCCGCTCGGTGTGGTGGAGGATGCCCTCGATCTCAGAGATCGTCTCGTCAGGCAGGTGGGTGAGCTTGAGATAGATCGGTCCCCGAGCTGACTCGATCTCGTTCTTCACCTCCGCCATCATCTGCCCGGACCAGTAGTCGCAGTCGACGAACCGGTCCCCTTCCGCATTGACCTGGTAGCCGCCGAAGGGGTTCGCCACGTAGGCGCACGCCGGACCGTTGTAGTCCTTGATCAGCGGGTTGATCTGGAAGCACTCGATGCCACTCAGCTCGGCACCCGCGTGGTACGCCATCGCGTAGCCGTCGCCAGCGTTGGTGGGGTTCTCGTAGGTGCCGTAGAGGTAGCCGCTCGCCGGCAGGCCGAGCCGGCCGCAGGCACCGGTCGCGAGAATCACCGCCCCTGCGCGTACGACGACGAACTCACCAGTGCGGGTGTCGAAGCCGACCGATCCGACCGCGCGGCCCTCGTGGGTGAGGACGCGGACCGGCATCACCCGGTTCTCGATGGTGAGATGCTCGCGGATCTCCCGACGCCGCATCACGCGGTAGAGGACCTTCTTGACGTCCTTTCCCTCAGGCATCGGGAGGACATAGCTGCCCGAGCGGTGGACCCGGCGGACGTTGTAGTCGCCGTACTCGTCCTTCTCGAACTTCACGCCGTACTTCTCCAGCCGCTGCACCATCGCGAAGCCGCGCGTGGCGGTCTGGCGCACGGTCGCCTGGTTGACGATGCCATCGTTGGCGCGGGTGATCTCGGCGACGTAGTCGTCGGGCTCCGCCTTCCCTGGGATGACCGCGTTGTTGACCCCGTCCATGCCCATCGCGAGCGCTCCTGAGTGGCGCACATGCGCCTTTTCCAGGAGCAGTACGTCGGAGCCCGCCTCAGCGGCCGTGATGGCGGCCATCGTGCCGGCGGTTCCGCCGCCTATGACCAGGACGTCGCACCGCAGCTCGCGCCGCTCGGAAAGGTCGGGGATCTGGGCGGTGGTCGTCGTCATGAAAGGACCTCCTGACGGCTCGGGTCGGCGCCGCCGATGGCAGCGAGGATGGTGGCACGCAGGGTCGTGTCGGGCTGGGACGCACGCGGTGAGGCGATCGCGAACTCACGCACGGCACCACCGCTGCCGAGGACGACGATCCGGTCCGCGATGGCGAGCGCCTCGTCCACGTCGTGCGTGACGAAGAGGACGGTGCACAGGGAGGCGCGCCAGGTCGCGACCAGCAGCTCCTGCATCGCGCGCCGGGTCTGCGCGTCGAGGGCGCCGAACGGCTCGTCCATGCAGAGGACCGCGGGCTCGCCGGCCAGCGCACGGGCGAGTTGGACCCGCTGCCGCATCCCGCCAGAGAGCTGTCCCGGTAGCCGGTGACCGTGCTCGCCGAGGCCGACCCGCTCAAGCCAGTCCTGAGCGATCCGGTTCCGCTCACGCCGCGGGACACCGCGCAGCGCGAGCGGAACCTCGACGTTGCCGCGGGCCGAGCGCCACGGCAGCAGCGCGTCGTCCTGGAAGATGAGGGCGCGATCTGAGCCAGGCCCGGTGACGGGCCTGCCGTCGGTGGTGACGGTGCCGGACTCGGGCTGCAGCAGACCGACGACGGTCCGTAGCAGCGTGGACTTCCCACAACCCGACGCCCCGAGGACGACCAGGATCTCACCGGCGGGGACGTCCAGGTCGAGACCGGTGAGTACGGCGCGATCGCCATAGCCGACGGTCAGGCCGGAGATCTGCACGCTGGCCGAGCAGGCGGCTGGACGGACGGAGGTCGGGAGGCGTCTCATCGACCGCTCCTCTGCTCGGAAGGAAGCCAACGGGTCAGCCGGCGGCCGACGAGCTCGACCGCGGAGGAGGTGAGCCAGCCGATCGCGCCGATGGAGAGCATCCCCACCACCACGCCGGGATAGTCGATGACGGTGTAGGCCTCCCACGTGCGGTAGCCCACGCCGAGGCTGCCCGAGATCATCTCCGCCGAGATGACGCAGATCCAGGCCACGCCCATGCCGACGGAGAGACCGCCGAAGACGCCCGGCAGAATGCCGGGCAGCGTGACGGTGCGCAGCACCTGCCATCGCCCTGCGCCCATCGTGCGCAGGGCGTCCTCCCACGCCGGCGGCAGGCCACGCACCGCATGGCGGGTGCTGACGAGCACCGGGAAGAAGGCGGCCGCCGTGGTGATGAAGACGATGCCCTGCTCATTGGTCGGGAAGATCAGGATCGCGATCGGGACCAGCGCGATCGCGGGGATCGGCCGAGCGACCTCGAGCAGCGGCTGGATCAGCGCCGACGCGAGCCTCGACTTGGCGAGGACGACGCCGAGGCCGGTGCCGAGCACCGCCGCGATCGCGAAGCCGGTCAGGATACGGATCAGGCTCTGGCCGAGGTCCTCGTAATACTGCGCTGTCGCGAGCTGCTGGCGGAACGCGTGAAAGACGTCGACCGGGCTGGGAAGCTGGTCGAAGCGCAGCCAGAGACGCACGCCGTTGACGGTCAGCAGCTGCCAGATGAAGACCGCGACCGCGAGGGAGAGGATCCCCAGCAGCCAACGGAACGCCTTCGAGTCGGTACGCCGACGCCGGCGGCGCCGCTGAGGCAGCACGGCCGGCTCGACCGCGGGACGCTCGACGGGCCGGTCGAGAGCGGCGCTCATCGCTTGCTCCCCACGTCGGCCAGCGCCTGCTGCCAGGTCAACCGAGTGGCGCCGGGATGCGCCTTGAGATAGGTCGCCGCCGAGTCCTCGGTCGCCACCGCGGCGTACGTCGCACCGGTGCGGAACCAGATCATGTGGTCGGCGAACCAGCGCGTGCCGGTCACCGCGTCCGGAAGGTAGCTCGCGCGCACCTTCCCGCCACCGCCCTCGACCTGACGCACGTTGCGCAGCAGGCACGTCGCGTCGACGGCCGGACGGGTCGCGTCCTCGCCCCGCACCCAGACCTCGCCTGCGGTCGCCTGGTCGGTGACAGGTCTGTCACAGGCCCGGTCCTGGCCGGAGATCTTCGCCCGGTTCGCGTCGGACGCGGCGTCGGCGTCGTATGTGCTGCCGTAGACCGAGCGCAGCAGCGAGTCGTTGACGAAGGCCTTCAGGTCGAGGGAGCCGGAGAGCACCCCGATCGAGCGCAGGAACGGCACGTCCTGCTGCAGCGCCTTGATCTGGTCGGCCTTGATGGTGGGATCGAAGGTGGCGATGCCGTCGGCACCGTTGTAGAGATAGACGACCTCCGGTGGCAGCCCGGTCTGCTTGGCGACGATCTCCGCGGCCTGCAACGGATGCTGCTGCAGGAAGTCGGTCGCCTGGATCTGGGCCTTCAGGAACGCCTCGACGACGTCCTTGTTCTGATCCGCGAACTGAGTGCGGACAACCGTGCCGTGCAGGGTCGGCACGTCGAGCTCGCCACCGTCGTACACCAGACGGGCGCCGTCCTGGAAGGCGAGCAGCCCCGGCCACGCCACGAACTGCGCGAATCCGTCGATCGATCCCGCCTTGAGGGCCGATGCCCCGACACTCGGGTCTTGGTTCTCGACATGGACGCCTTTGGTGGGGTCGATGCCGTCGCGCTCAAGGGCCTGGACGAGGGTGCCGTGACCGGCCGAGCCAACGCTGGTGGAGATGGAGCGACCGGCGAGGTCCTTCAAGGTCTTCGCCGGTGAGTCCTTCGGCACGACGACGCCGTTGAGCGCACCCTTGGCGTTGTAGCCGGTCACCGCCACCATCTCGGTGCCGTCCTTGCCGGTGCCGGCGCGCGAGCCGTTGATGAGGAGCGGGTAGTCGCCCATCGAGCCGATGTCGATCTTTCCGGCGACCATCTGGGCGGTGATCGGAGCCCCGGTGGAGTAGTCCTCCCACTTCACCTGGTACTTCTTGCCGGTCGTCTTGCCGAGGGCCGCGAGCTGTTTCTCGAAGTAGCCGCGCTCACGCAGCAGAGTGCCTGCGGTCACGGTGTTGATCGTCTTCGACTGGTAGCCGATCGTGATGACGTCGTCGTCACCGCCGCTGGCACCGGTGACGCGGCAGCCACTGAGGGCCGCCGCCATGACGGCGACCACCGCGGCGGACCGGAGCAGTCCTCGTCGTCTGTTCATCCTCGTCCTCGTGTCTTCGGGAATCTGTAGGTCGGTGGTGCGCGATCAGCGCAGCAGATAGGGGATGTTGACCGTGACGGCCCCGGTCGGGCAGCGGTCAGCGCAGGGGCCGCAGTACCAGCACTCGTCGACCTGCATGTAGGCCTTGTTCGTCTCCGGGTCGATGGCAAGGGCGTCGAGGGGGCAGACCTCGACGCAGAGATTGCAGCCCTCGATGCACAACGCCTGGTCGATGGCGACCGGCACCTCGAAACGAGCCGTCACCATCGGCGACTGGGCCGGCGGGGTGCCGTCGTGGCAGACCGCCTTGCGGGCCGGGGAGTGCGTCATCGGTTCTCCTGGGCGAGTTGGTGGAAGGGGCCGGCACCAGCCGACCCACGGGCGAGCGAGCCGTGCATCGAGATGCGGTCGCCACGGAAACGGACGTACTCGAGATCGACGGGGCGGCCGTCCTCGAGATGGGTGAGCCGCTCCAGCAGCAGTACCGGCGCCCCGGTCGGCACCTGCAGCAGCGCCGCCGAGTGGCGGTCGGCGCTGGTGGCCTCGAGGGTCACGTCGGCGTGGCCGAGTGGCTGGTCAGCCGCCTCCTCGAGCAGCACGAAGACGTCCTGACCCGCCAGGTCGCAGCCGAGCAGGCGCTCACCGAGATCCGGTACGAGATAGGTGAGATCGAGGGAGAGCGGCAGGTCGTCTGCGAAGCGCCGGCGCTCGAGATAGACGACCGGTGAGCCGTGGGGCAGGCCGAGGCGGGCGGCCACCGCAGCGGGCGCCGGCACGGTCCCGGCCATGCGGACCTCGTTGTGGACCGTGCCGTGGCCGGTCAGGGTCTCGGCGAGACCCTGGAGGCGGTCCAGTCCGTGCGGATACTTCGTGCCGACCACAACGGTGCCCACGCCCGGCGTACGCTCCACGAGGCCCTCGCCACGCAGAAGATCCAGGGCCTCCCGGACGGTGTTGCGGGAGACGCCGAAGTCGGCGGCGAGGTCGGTCTCGCATGGCAGCGCCCCGTCGGGGACCAGACCGTGGATGACCTGGAGCCGAAGGACATCGGCCACCTGACGAGCCCGGTCGGCACGTCGTCGGCTGCGGGCATCGGGGTCCGGCGCGGAATCCTGGGTGGGCTCAGGAGCGGCGGCCGAGGGCAAGATGGTCTCGATCACGGCCGTAACCGTACTTAGTTACTGCACTTACGCGAATAGGTGGCGAGATACGCCACCGAACTTTTCTTGATCCTCTGGCTGACCTGCGGAAACGCAAGTAAAGACCAAGTTCCGCCACCCTATCCGGGAGGCTTGAGCCGCGATTCGGGCCCGCTCGGCGTACTTCTCGGGGGAATTTGCGCCGGGTCGGCGCTCATCGCGCCGCTCGCTCCCTCGCCTTCGCCGCCTGCCATTGCTCCTCGATCTGCTCGATCGTGTAGGGCCCACCGGCGGCCACCTCGGGATCGAAGATATGCGGGTTGCGCCGGACCATCTTGGCGTGCAGTCCGGCGATCACGTCGTCCATGGTGAACTCGCCGTTCTCCTCGGCGATCGCGGCGTGGAAGTAGATCTGCAGCAGCAGATCGCCGAGTTCCTCACACAGATGCGCGGGATCACCCTCGTCGATCGCCTCGAGCACCTCCCCGCTCTCCTCGCGCAGGTACGTCGCCAGCGAAGCGTGGGTCTGCTGCGCCTTCCACGCGCACCGCTCCCGCATCAGCCGCATGGTCGCCAGGAACTCGACCAGCCCCTCGCCACTCGCGCCCGCCTGCCCCGTCATCGGTGACTCACAGCGCCGAGGCGTGGTGGAGCAGCTGGCGGAGGAGCGCACCGCGGCCGCCCTCGAGGTCGGCCGCAACGTCGTTGGCCGCCGCCTCCTCGGGCGAGAGCCAGGTGATCTCCAGGGCATCCTGTCGCGGTTGGCACTCTCCTGTCACAGGTACGACGTAGGCGAGCGCTACTGCATGCTGCCGCGGGTCGCTGAGTCGCTCCCCCGGCCAGGGGAAGTACTCGGCCACCGCGGCCGGCACGATCGCGGTCGGCAGCACTGGGAAGGCGGTCGGGCCGAGGTCCTTCTCCAGGTGCCGCATCAGTGCGTCGCGGACCCGCTCGCCGTGCAGCACCCGCCCCGAGACCAGCGACCGGGTGATCGCACCGGTCAGCGGTGAGCCGCGCAGCAGCAGCCCGACCTCGGTCAGTCGGCCGGCATGGTCGACCCGCACCGGCAGGGCCTCGACGTACAGGATGGGGACCCGGCCACGGGTCTCGGCGAGCTCCTCTTCGCTGAGCCAGCCCTGCTGTCTCTCCAGCGGCGTCCCCCAGCGCGGCTCCTCGCCGAAGTTCTCCTCGCCGAACGCTTCCATCGTCATGTGCGCACTCCTCCGCGGGCAGCCGGTCGCCCCCAGTCCACCATGGCGGCCACGGTCACCACGCCAGCGGGTCGCGGACGATCGGACAGGTCATGCAACGACCGCCACCGCGACCACGCCCGAGCTCCGCGCCGACGATGGTGATGACCTCGATGCCGGCATTGCGCAATGCCGCGTTGGTGGCGGTGTTGCGGTCGTAGGTCACGACGACACCCGGCTCCAGCGCTACGGCGTTGTTGCCGCTGTCCCACTGCTGACGCTCGGAGGCGTAAGCGTCGCCGCCGGTCTCGACCAGGCGCAACCCGTCCAGTCCTAGGGAGCGGGCGACCACGTCGGTGAACCTCGCCCCCTGGTGGTCGATCACCTCCACGCCCGGCTTCTTGTCGGTGGGTACCAGCGTGAACGGATGGATCCCGTCGACGATAGCGGGATAGACCGTTGCGACGTCGCGGTCGGCGAAGGTCATCACGGTGTCCAGGTGCATCGCCGCCCGCAGTCGGGGCATGCCGGCGACCACCACCCTCTCCGCTGCGCCCTGCGCGAAGAGCGCGGCCGCCACCTGGGTGATCGCCTGCCGCGACGTGCGCTCGCTCATGCCCATCAGTACGACGCCGTTGCCGACCGGCATGATGTCGCCGCCCTCGAAGGTCGCCTGTCCCCAGTCGCGCTCGGCATCGCCCCACCAGACCTTGGCCCCGACGTACTCGGGGTGGAACGCGTAGATGGCCTGGTAGATCAGCGTCTCGTCGTGCCGGGCCGGCCAGTAGAGCGGGTTGAGGGTGAGGCCACCGTAGAGCCAACACGTCGTGTCCCGGGTGAAGATCGTGTTCGGCAGCGGCGCCATGAGATATTCCTGCATCCCGGTCGACAGCCGCGCGAGCGCGACGTGGTCGGAACGGAAGTCCTCGGGCAGGTCGCCCACCGCCAGGCCGCCGATCAGGAACTCGGCCAGCTGCCTGCTGGTCAGCGTCTCCAGGAAGGCGCGGGTGCCGTCGACCAGCCCCAGCCCGACGTTGTTCGGCTCGATCCTGCGGTCGAGCAGCCAGTCCCGAGCGCCCGGTACGTCGAGGGTCTCGGCGAGCAGCTGGTGCAGCTCGACCACCTCGATCCCCCGCTGCACCATCTTGTTGACGAAGTCGGCGTGGTCACGCTGCGCATTCTCCACCCAGAGCACGTCGTCGAAGAGCAGCTCGGCGCTGTTGCGCGGCGTCAGGCGGCGGTGCGCCAGGCCGGGTGAGCAGACCAGCACCTTGCGCAGCGGCCCTACCTCGGAATGGACGCCGTAGTTGGCAGAGACCGGTGGAGCGGTACTACTCATCAGACCTCCTGGCTCGACGCTGCCACGCTATCGGGCGGACCGAGGACGTCATACGACTTGGCTGCCGCGGACGCCAAGTCGTATGACGTCGGCTCAGTCCTTCGGGTCGATCACCGCGTCCACCACGACCCGCGCCCACTCCAGCAGCGCGATGCCGTCCAGCGGCTTGGCCGGGAAGCCGTTGGATATCGGCCGCGGCACCAGGATGGTGTCGGTCTGCGCCTTGACCAACGACTTCGGATACATCCGCTGCAGCCGGACCACCCGCGACTCCGGCAGCGACACCGGTGCGAACCGGACGTTCTTGCCGGCGATGGTGACCTCGGTGATGCCGGCCTGCCGGGCGCGTGCCCGGAAGCGGGCGACGAGGAGGAGCGAGACTACCTCCACCGGCGGCTCGCCGTAACGGTCGAGGAGCTCCTCGTTGATCGCATCGACATCGGCGTCGTCGCGGACCTCGGCGAGACGCTTGTACATCTCCAGGCGCAGCCGCTCCGAGGGGATGTAGCCGTGCGGCAGGTGCGCATCGACCGGCAGCTCGATCCGGACCTCCTCGAACTGCTGGTCGGACTCGCCCTTGTAGTCGTTGACCGCCTCGCCGACCAGCCGGACATAGAGGTCGAAGCCGACGTCCGCGATGTGTCCCGACTGCTGACCGCCTAGCAGGTTGCCGGCGCCGCGGATCTCGAGGTCCTTCATCGCGATCGCCATGCCGCCGCCGAGGTCGGAATGCTGGGCGAGCGTCGCGAGCCGCTCGTGCGCGGTCTCGGTGAGCGGCTTCTCGACGGGATAGAGGAAGTAGGCGTAGGCCCGCTCCCGGGACCGGCCGACGCGACCGCGCAGCTGGTGCAGCTGGCTCAGGCCGAGTGCGTCCGCCCGCTCGATGATCATGGTGTTGGCGTTGGAGACGTCCAGGCCCGACTCGACGAGCGTGGTGCAGACGAGTACGTCGAAGCGCTTCTCCCAGAAGTCGAGCATCACCTGCTCGAGCTGCTTCTCGTTCATCTGGCCGTGGGCCACCGCGACCCGCGCCTCGGGGACCAGGTCGCGGATACGCTGAGCAGCCTTGTCGATCGACTGCACCCGGTTATGGATATAGAAGACCTGCCCGTCACGCAGCAACTCGCGCCGTACCGCCGCGATGACCTGTCGGTCCTCGTATCCGCCGACATAGGTGAGCACCGGGTGGCGCTCCTCCGGCGGCGTGGTGATCGTGGACATCTCGCGGATGCCGGTGATCGACATCTCCAAGGTGCGCGGGATCGGTGTCGCTGACATCGCCAGGAAGTCGACCGACGTCCGAAGCCGTTTCATCGCCTCCTTGTGCTCGACGCCGAAGCGCTGCTCCTCGTCGACGACGATCAGACCGAGATCCTTGAACCGGATGTCCTTGTTGAACAGCCTGTGCGTGCCGACCACGATGTCGACGCTGCCGTCGGCCAGGCCCTTGATGATCTCGGCGGCCTCCTTGTCGCTCTGGAAGCGGCTCAGCCCCTTGAGGTTGACCGGGAAGCCGGCCATCCGTTCGACGAACGTCGACAGGTGCTGGCTGACCAGCAGCGTCGTCGGCACGAGTACGGCGACCTGTTTGCCCTCTTGGACCGCCTTGAACGCCGCGCGGACCGCGATCTCGGTCTTGCCGTAGCCGACGTCGCCGCAGATCAGCCGGTCCATCGGGACCGGCTTCATCATGTCGGCCTTCACCTCGTCCACGGTGGTCAGCTGGTCGACCGTCTCCTGGAACGGGAAGGCGTCCTCCAGCTCCCGCTGCCACGGGGTGTCGGGTCCGAAGGCGTAGCCCTTGGTCGCCTGGCGGGCGGCGTAGAGCCTGATCAGCTCGGCCGCGATCTCCTTGACCGCCTTCTTGGCGCGGGCCTTGCGCTTCTGCCAGTCGGCGCCGCCCAGCCGGTCGAGACCGGGGGCCTCGCCGCCCACGTAGCGGGTGACCTGGTCCAGCGCATCCGCAGGCACATAGAGCCGGTCCGGCGGGGCGCCCTTCTTGGCCGCGCCGTACTCGAGCACTAGATATTCGCGCGTCGCGCCGCCGACCTCGCGCTGCTTCATCTCCACGAACCGGCCCACGCCGTGCTGCTCGTGCACGACATAATCACCGGGCTTGAGCTCGAGCGGGTCGATCTGCTTCTTGCGTCGCGCCGGCATCTTCTGCATGTCCCTGGTAGAGGACTTCTGCCCGGAGATGTCCTCGCCGGTCAAGACCGCGAGCTTGAGGTCGTCGTCCACAAAGCCGTGCTGGAGGCGCGCCTGAATGACGGTGACGACGTTGAGCCGCGGCTTGCTGCTCTCGACGTCGGTGGCCAGACGGGCCGGCACGTCATGCTCGCCGAGGGTCTCGACGGTGCGCTGGGCCGGCCCGTGGCCCGGCTGGACGACCACCACCCGATAGCCGTCGTTTCGCCAACGTGCCAGGTCGTCGACCGCGGCGGGGATGTCGCCGCGGTATGTCTCGGCGGCCCTGGTGACAAGCGCGCGCGTCGGCACTCCGGCGGTCTCTGCGTCGATCAGGCCGTCGGCGTCAGCATCCAGACCGAACGGCGACGTCGACCACCACGGCACGCCGCGGGCGACGGCCTGGGCACGGACGTCGCCGAGCTCACGGTAAGAGGCCTGCGAGAGATCGATCGGGGCGGTGCCGCCGCTGGCCGCGGCAGCCCAGCTGGCGCCGAGGAACTCCTCGGCGGTGGCGACCAGGTCATGGGCCCGCCGGCGGGCGCGCTCCGGATCGCAGACCAGCACCGTCGCGTTCTGGGGCAACAGGTCGACCAGGAGCTCCATGTCGTCGACCAGGACTGGGGCGAGCGACTCCATGCCCTCGACCGCGATGCCTTGGCTGATCTTGTCGGTCAGCTCGATCAGCGTCGGGTGGGCCTCCCCCAGCGCCTTCGCTCGGGCGCGGACTTCGTCGGTGAGGAGCAGTTCGCGGCATGGTGGCGCCCAGAGCCGCTCCTTCTTCTCCACCGTGCGCTGGTCGGCGACGGCGAAGCTGCGGATCTCTTCGACCTCGTCTCCCCAGAACTCCACCCGCAGCGGATGCTCCTCGGTAGGCGGGAAGACGTCGACGATGCCGCCCCTCACCGCGAACTCGCCACGCTTCTCGACCAGGTCGACCCGGGTGTACGCAGCATCGACCAGCCGCCTCACGGTTTCGTCGATGCTGGCGGTCTCGCCTGCGGCCAGAGCCACCGGCTCGAGGTCGCCGAGGCCCTTGACCTGCGGCTGCAGCACCGACCGCACCGGTGCGACGATCACCTGTAGCGGGCCGTTCGCCGAGCCTGCGGAGGTGTCGGGGTGCACCAGCCGGCGAAGTACGGCGAGCCGGCGTCCGACCGTGTCGCTGCGAGGGCTGAGCCGCTCGTGCGGAAGGGTCTCCCAGCTCGGGAAGTAGGCAACCGCGTCAGGCCCGATCAGGTCGCCCAGGTCGGCGACCAGATCCTCGGCCTCCCGGCTGGTGGCGGTGACGGCGAGCACCATGCGACCGGCCCGGACCAGGCCGGTCGCGAGGAACGGGCGCAGCGACTCCGGGCCGGTGATGTCGAGGGCGAGCACCCGCCCACCGCGGGCCTCCTCGAGCACCTCGGCCAGGTGCGGAGCGGTCAGGAGGTGATCGGCGAGCGGAGCGAGGGTCACGTGGGTTGAGTTTACGGTCGGGTCCGGCACGGAAGACGCCGTACGGCTGCCCGAGGTTCACACGACGTGGTCAAGATGGTGGGCATGCACGAGTCTCTCGGGCTTGTCGGCGCTGCCGTCGACAGGCTCCAGGTCGACGGCGCCGAGGTCAGCGGCCTGTAGTCCAGCGAGGCCACGTCGGAATATCTGTGGTCCTACCGCAACCTGTCCGCCCCACACTTCGTCCACGCGCCGCTCGTGCTGAAGAAGCCAGATGGCATGCCGTACGACGGTGGCCCGACGGCTACGGCATCACGCTGGTCAGCGACGACAACAACAGCGCCCAGCAGCACACCCGGCCGGTCAACCTGTCGGTGAAGCTGTCGTAGTGGCCCCGGCCCAAAGGGGCCCGCCTCAGGTGGGCTCCTTTGGGAACACGCGGCGTGCGATCAGTGAGATGTCGCGGTCGAGGAGGTCGATCTTGGCCCCCACTCGGGACTCGAATGTCTCGATCCGATAGCCCGTGACTTCGAAGCCCGCCTTCATCGCCCTGGTGAAACTGGTCGTCACGATGTCGATGACGCCGAACATCGATGCTGCGAAGACACCGATGAGGGTCCATACCTGAACGTCAGACATGCGCTGCTCCTCTCGTTGATGTGCTTCGCCGTCCTGAAGACAGTCTGGTATGAGGCACCGACAAGAAGACGCACGTATTTTCGGGGTGTGCGTCGTCTGCTCCCCCTGCTGCTTCTGCTCGCCCTGACCGGCTGTGGCGGCACGACCGCCACGACAGGGACGCCCACCATGCACAGCGCCCTGCCCAGCAGCTCGACAACCTCGACCGCGCCCGGCATGCCCGCGAGCGCGGCCGGCCTCAACACCAGACCGCCGAACTGGCTCGGCACTCGTGTGCTACCCAGGACCAGCGACGGGTTCGGCGTCGTACAGCCGACACCGAAGGCGCTCCGTCACCGGGCATGGACCCTGCCGGACACCCTGCCGATGCTCCCCGGCACCGGCTTCGCGGCGAAGGTAGAGCGGGCACCGGCGTCGGTCATCGCGCGGTCGACCTGGGTGCCCGGCTGCCCGGTCGCCGCGAGCGACCTGGACTGGATGCGACTGACGTTCTGGGGGTTCGACGGCAGGCGTCACACCGGCGAGCTGCTGGTCAATCACAGCGCATCGGCAGCGCTGGTCACCGTGTTCAAGCGCCTGTACGGCGCCCACTTCCCGATCGAGCAGATGCACATCACCACCAAGGCCGAGGCAGCGCTGCCTCCCACCGGCGACGGCAACAACACCTCGGCGTTCGTCTGCCGGCCGGTGCGCGGCCAGACCACCGGGTTCAGCCAGCACGCATACGGTCTGGCGATCGACATCGATCCGTTCCAGAACCCGTACGTCAAGGGCTCCCGAGTCCTGCCCGAGCTCTCCTCGTGGTATCTGGACCGCAACCGCCGCACCCCGGGGATGATCACCGTCGGAGGCCCCGTCGTACAGGCCTTCCACGCGATCGGCTGGGGTTGGGGCGGCTCCTGGCGAGGCCTCAAGGACTATGAGCACCTCAGTGCCAATGGCCGCTGAGCCGCGCGAGGATCAGCGGGCCGGGTGCCGCAGACCCGCCCCGACCCGATGCATATGCCGCAACGCGGCGACGTAGGAGGCGAGTGGCGAGCATTCCAGGTAGGGGATCTGCCGCTCGACGCAGAAGCTGCGCACCAGCGGCTGCGCATGCCGCAGATTGGCCCGCGGCATGCTGGGGAAGAGATGGTGCTCGATCTGGTAGTTGAGACCGCCCAGCACGGCGTCGACGATCGGACCGCCGCGGACGTTGCGCGAAGTGAGCACCTGCCGGAGCAGGGGATCTTCGGCCTCGCGGCCCGTGAGCACCGGCATGCCCTTGTGATTGGGGGCGAAGGAACAGCCGAGGTAGACGCCCTGGACGCCTTTGTGGATCGCCACGAAGACAAGCGCCTGCGGCCAGGTCATCGTGAAGGCAAGCAACAACACATAGCCAACGAAGTGTGCGGCCAGCAGCATCGCCTCCAGCCCGCGTAGACGCAGACCTGGCGTGAGAACGGCGCGAACGCTCGCGACATGCAGGTTGAGCGCCTCGAGCAGGAGGAGCGGGAGGAACAGCGCCGCCTGGTGTCGGGTGAGCCACGCCGAAGCCCCGCGACGCGGGTCGGCCTGGCGGCGATCCCACACCAGCACGCCCGCACGGACATCGGGATCGGTGTCCAGGTCGTTGGGACGGGCGTGGTGGGCATTGTGCTTGCTCACCCACCACCCATAGCTCAGCCCGCTGAAGAGGTTGCCGGTCAGCAGTCCCAGGATCCTGCTGGTGGCCGAGTTGCGGGTCACCTGGAGATGCCCGATGTCATGCCCCAGGAAGCCGAAGCGGGTCGCGATCACGGCGAGCACCGGAGCCAGCGCGAGCAGCCACCAGGAGTCTCGGAAGATCACCATGGCGGCGACGGCCACCCCCAGGGTGCACACCGCGGCGGCACAGTGCACGGCGAAGGAGACCGGATGACGGCGCATCAGACCCCGGGCGCGCATGAGCCGGGCGAGCTCGGCGTACGCACCCATGGGCGGGCTCGTCTTGAGCGCCGGCCCGGGTCGCTGTCTGGCTAGCGGTTCGTAGGTGGACATGGCGATGGCTCCCTCGGCGATGGCGATGTCGCCTCGCGGCGGAGGAGCCGCCGAAGCAACGCGATGCCGCGGGCGGGCCGACTGCGTAAGCCGGCGGGCCCGCGGCAAGTTCGCCGGACTAGGGGTGCCCTCCCTCGTTGTCCCACACCGGATGGTCGTCGTCGCGTTTCTGCAGCATCGGCGACGGCGTACCGGCGGGCGTCTCCTCGACGTTCCGGCTTCCAGGCTCACCGAGAAGCTTGGCGGCGAGATCGGCCGGAGTGTCAGACGGAATGACGTCGATGGTCAGACGCCGGCCATCGAGCATCGTGAGGATGAGCACCCGGGTGTCGTCGCGGGGGAAGCAGCCGGTCTTGATCCTGCCTCCCGGGATCTGTACGGCGCGCGGCCGGTCGTCCCAGTCCGGCGGTGAGTAGAGGACACGGACGATCCGTCCCACTGACGGCGGCCACAGCGCGAAGAGCTGACCTAGCTCGTCGGAGAGCCGACGGCTCTCAGGCCACCACACTCCATCGGAGAGTTGCCGGTCCGGAACCATGTGCAGGGCCAGGCGAGAAGGAAGAACACCAGTGGCCATGTCGCCACCGCCTAACAATTGCTGCCCGTCCGGGCTCACGATGGAGCCGAGCAATTGCAGTCTTGATGTCAGTCTACGTCGGCGCTCCAAACGGCGTTGCGCTACCGGGCAGCTCACCGTGACTGCTGGCGACATACTGCGGCGGGGGGGCACCGAGGGCGTGGGGAGCTGCCGCATGCCGACTGAACGACTGCGCAGCCGTTCGGACGTCCGCAGGAACTTTGAACAGTCAGTCGACGGCAGACACTCGTTCAATTCTCGAGGAGAGCCCGCGACGGCCGAACCCAGGTGACGCAGCCTCACGCGCGGCTCACCCGAAGCGGCCGTTTACGTAGTCGTAGGTGCGCGAGTCCTGCGGGTTCTGGAACATCGCCACGGTGTCGCCGTACTCGACGATCGCGCCGGGGGTGTTGTGCGAGGCGAGGAAGAAGGCGGTCTGGTCGGACACGCGGGCCGCCTGCTGCATGTCGTGCGTGACGATGACGATGGTGACCTCCTCGGCGAGGTACTTCATCGTCTCCTCGATCACCCGGGTCGAGGTGGGGTCGAGGGCCGAGCACGGCTCGTCCATGAGCAGCACGCGCGGCTTGATCGCCATCGAGCGCGCGATGCACAGCCGCTGTTGCTGACCGCCGGAGAGGCCGCCGCCGGGTGCATCGAGGCCGCCCCACAGGCCGTAGACGATCGACGGGATCGCCGCCATCAGATCGACAGCGGCGATGAGGGTCGCGCGCAGCCGCGGAGGCGCGTATTCGGTGATGTAGCACGCGGTCGCCAGTGCAAGCGGGAAGGCGATCACCAGCGCCACCAGCGCGATCACCACCGTGCTGACCAGGACCGCGGCGATGCCGATGACGTCGGAGCCGGGGTTCCAATCACGCGTGGTGAAGAAGCCGAGGCCGTAGTGTCGCAGCGTCGGGATCGACTGGTAGGCCAGGAAGACGCCGATGCCGCCGGTGATCACCAGCACCGAGGCGCCGACGGCGCGGAAGATTTGGGCGAACACGGCGTCGCCGCCCGTGGGCTTCCGGGAGAGCCGGCGGGGCGTGGCGGGCGGTCGTGCGTCGGACGCAGGGTCCGGCAACGGAAGAGTCGTCAAGCTTCTGGCTTTCGAGGTGTCGCCCGAGAACGGCGGTCACAACGTGCGCCGTAACTCTGGGGACCTCACCCGACAACCAAGCCGGTGCTAGATGAACCCGGGACGAACAACCCCGGTCGAAGAAACCCCGACCGGTATGGGCCAGCCGAGGACCCCAATTTCGAGGAACGCGACGCCACCCTCGGTGCCCGCAGCGGGCCTGCGCCCTACGTTCGGCCGATGACCTCACTCGTCGCCCCGGCGACACCGCATCGGGCGGTCCGCACCGATCTGCACCGGCTCACCAGCCTGCGGGCTGTGGCGGCCGGGCTGGTCGTGGTCCATCACGGCACGCTCTCGCTCGCGGCCGTCCCTCTCGTGAGCCCGGTCGCGGCGCTGGGCTACGTCGGCGTGACGTTCTTCTTCGTCCTGTCCGGATTCGTGCTGACCTGGTCGATGACGCCGGACCTGAGGGCACGGCACTTCTACGGCCGCCGATTCGCCCGGATCTATCCGACGCATCTGGTCACGTTGCTGATCGCCGTCGCGCTCGCGGGCCTGTTCGCGCTGCCTGCCTCAGTGGCGGCGATCGGGGGAGCCGTCACGCTGACACAGTCCTGGATCCCGATCTCCAGCGTGACCGAGCAGCTCAACAACGTCTCGTGGTCGCTGTCGGACGAGGCGTTCTTCTATGCGCTGTTCCCGTTCGTCTTCTGGCGATGGAGCCGGCACAGCAATCACCGTCTCCTCCGGCACATCGGAGTGGTCGCGGTCCTGATGCTGGTGGCGTGCGCGGTGGTGCACGAGCTCTTCTCCGCCGAGGTGGCCGGCAACATCCTCTACAAGCTGCCGCTCTTCAGGGTCGGCGAGTTCCTGGTCGGCGTCGCGCTCGCGATCATGGTGCGCAACGGTTGGCGCCCGCCGTTCGGCATGCGCGTCGCGGGGACGCTCGCCGTCGGGTGGTACGCCGCTCTGGTCGTGGCCCTGGACGCGACCGGGCACCTCAACGTCATCCGGGTCATCCCGGATCTGCTGATGTTGCCGGTGCTGGCCCTGCTCGTCGTGGCCGCGGCATCCGCCGACCTCGCGGACGCCGATGCACGGGCCGTCTCCGGGGTCCGAGGCCGCCGCCCCTGGCTGGTCTCCCCCACCATGGTGCTGCTCGGCCGGGCGTCGTTCCAGCTGTACATGACGCACTTCCTGCTACTCATGGTGCTCCAGCGGCTCCCGACGCCCAGCGGACCCTGGCTCGCGCCGGCGCTGATCGGCTACGTGATGCTGTCGGTCGCCGTCTCGCTGGTCACCTACCAGCTGTTCGAGGTGCCGACCGAGCGCTTCCTGCGTCGACGTCTCGGCGGGACGGTGAGACCACGCGCCGAGGTGCGGGACCCGTGAGACGGCCGTCCCGGACGGGCCGCCGGATCAGGCCTCGGCCGCGGCGAGCTCCTGCTTCCACGTCCGGAAGCCCTCCTCGGTGCGGCCCCGTCGCCAGTAGCCCGAGATGCTCAGGTCCGCACGCGGCACCGCACGCTCCTTGGTGAGGTAGGGCCGGACGCCGTGCATGACCGCCTCTGCCTCGCCGTGCACGAAGACATGCACCCGGCCGGGCAGCCAAGCCAGCGCGCGTACGGCGTCGACCAGTGCGGCCGGTGCGGTGTCGACGACCCAGCTGACCTGCACTCCAGCCGGAGCCGGCAGCTCCTGCTGGTGCTCCATGGTCGGCACGTGGACCACGGCGTACCCCTTGGCATCGGCGGGCAGCGCGGCCACCGCCGCTCGGAGCGCGGGCAGGCCGGCCTCGTCGGCGGCGAGCAGGTGCCAGTCGGCGGTCGGGTCGGGGGCGTAGGCACCGCCCGGGCCGCGGACCGAGATCCGGTCGCCCGGCTCGGCGGCCGCTGCCCACGGACCAGCGATGCCGTCAGTGCCGTGCACCACGAAGTCGATCGCCAGCGTGCCGTCATCGGGGACCGGATCGAGCGCGGTGTAGGTGCGGACGATGGTGCCGCCGTCGGGCTGCGGGAAGGAGATCTTCACGTAGCGGTCGGTGTACAGGCTCCCGGCGAACGCACCCAGGTCGTCGGAGCGGAAGCGCAGCCGCACCATCCCTGGGCTGATCCGCTCGGACGCGGTGACGACGAGCTCGGTCTCGGGCCTGGCAGGTCTTGACATGTAGGTAAGCCTAACCTAGCCGCCTAGTCGGTGCCGTGGGCGCGGATGAAGGCCAGGATCGGCTCGGCCAGCTCGGGGCGGCACACGATCACATCTGGGAGGTAGACGTCGTCCTGGTTGTACTCGAGCCTGGAGCCGTCGATCCGGCTGGTGAACAGCCCGGCCGCGCGTGCCACCGCGACGGGCGCAGCGGAGTCCCACTCGTACTGGCCGCCGGCGTGGACGTAGGCGTCGCTGATGTCCCGGACGACCGACATCATCTTCACGCCGGCCGACCCCATCGGCACCAGCTCGGCGTCGAGCTCCTCGGCGAGCGCCTGGACGAACGCCGGCGGACGACTGCGGGAGACTGCGATCCGGATCCGGTCGCTGGTCCTGGCCGGGACCTGGGGCGGGTTCCCGGTGTGGAACGTGCTCTGGACATCGGAGGCGGCCAGGGCGGGCTGTGCCACGGCGCCGGCGATGAGGTCGCCCCCGTCGGGACCGGCGGCGGACCACAGCGCAACGTGCACCGCCCAGTCGTCGCGAGGCGGCTCGGAGAACTCCCGGGTGCCGTCGAGGGGGTCGATGATCCACACCCGGCCTGCGGTCAGCCGGGCCTTGTCGTCCTTGCCCTCCTCGGAGAGGACTGCGTCGTCAGGACGGTAGGTCCCGACGAGCTCCATCAGCAGCTCGTGCGCGGCCCGGTCGCCGGCGTCCTTGAGCTCCTTGCCCTCCAGCCCCTCCCGCCGGACCTCGAGCAACCGCTTCCCGGCCTCCTCGGCCAGCCAGGCGGCGAGCAGGTGGTCGTCGGCGAGGATCTCGGCGGTGGGTGCGCTCATGAAGGCAACCCTAACGGCGCGCGGTTGACCACCAGGCCGTGCGTCCGGCATGCCAGATCGCACACCTGCGGGATCTTGTACGCCGCCACG
>Ga0164242_10001289_pt1 | contig 29664 bp, 27 predicted proteins | sample OricomgcompostMG_FD_108783 | JGI IMG/M metagenome (GOLD analysis project Ga0164242, IMG submission 108783) | Miracle-Growth compost microbial communities from Emeryville, California, USA - Original compost - Miracle growth compost (MG) ...
AGGCGGTGTGTTCCGATTTTGTGGCGGGCGGGCGGCAGTGATCTAGCGTTAGATCTGCTTCTTCTGGCTGTAATTTTCAATCGTTAACTTAAATGGTAGCGAAAGGTTGCTGCGTTCTGCCGGTACGCCACAATGCACGGTAGTTCTCGTCTCTGCAGAACAACAGAGACTCTAGGGTCCAAGGCGAAGGAGCTGTAAGCTTGGAGGAGAAAATCGAGGAGCTTTCGTCCGCCACTCCTCCAGGGCGATTTAATCTGACTGTGCCACTCGCGTGTGGGCAACATCGGATGTCGGTCTGCCAGAGTATGACAACCCTCCGTAAATTCAATAGCGCACCGGGCAGCCGGTGGGCATCCATCCCCCCACTCTTCATTCGTGCCACAGACACCACCGTTAACACCCGCGTGTACGGAGTACCTCTGTCGTTTGTACGGGCCCGAATCCGACTTTGGTGGTTCCCCTCCCCCCCCTCCCTGGGGTTCCTGCGATCCACAAATTACATGAGCAGGGATGCGAGCTGCCGTCCCGTCCGCCCACGGCTCCCCTCCCGTACGCCACCCGTTGGTAGTTGCAGCGAGACCTACATCGAGTAGGCTCGGTCAGGGGCGGGGGAAGAAAGGGACGCCCGGGTGGTAGTTCGTGGCCGGGATCGGGGGGATTGAAACAAGAAAATGCAACGGGATGAAATGGGGGGCGTAGGGCAGAAGCACCCTGTCCCCACACCAAAAGCAGGGAGGTCCGGGGCTAGGCCGTGGAACCGCACCCCTTTTTGTTCTTGCAGAACGAGAATAGAGTCATCAAGACCCTCCTTTCAGCCAGTGGCCAATATCAAGAGTGGGTTCCAAACGTTCCAGTCGTTGCACTTCATCTGCCCGCTTACCTGGTACTTTCTGCAGCCATTTTCCCTGTAGCGCGACATTGCTTCTACCGAGCCAAATGTTCTCCGAGTGTGAGTGCGGACATCTTCGAAGTAATATCGCAATTTCTGCATAAGGATAATTTGTCCCTTTGCAGCTTGCGACTCTTCTAAATGGTAGCCTGTTTAGACGTCGCCTTTCGCCGTTCGCGCCCGGACTGGAGCTACACCCCCGTGGAACTTTGTTATTGGATTCTTGAAGAGAGTCTGCCGTAATTCGGTTTCGTTAGGTTGCATTTCGTTTTTCGGTTCAGCTGAGGGTTGCGCGTAAGACGTATGTGGCTGGAGGTGAGTTGATCGGCCCACGCTTCCTTATTCCCTCTCGTCATTCGTGTTGGCCCCGTCCGCTGACATGTATTCTCCATGATACCAGAGCGAATTATTATGGGAGCGTAAGTACGGGTTATGCCGAAGTGGCACAGTGCAGCGTAGGACAAACTACAGCACCACCCTTCCTTCAAAGACGCCAAGATTTTTTGCCCCAGGTTTTCGGGTTTAATATCAGACATAAGTGCACCACGTCTCGCCATCGCCCGAGGAACGACTTCTCCCGGTGAATACTCGAGCACAATGCCTGTAGTATCTCCAACCCGAGACACCTCGACGGATTCACCGCCAACACCAGTACCTTCAGGTCAAGAGTCCATCCGGAAGCGTCGTTCTGCCTGTGACGCTTGCCACAAGGCGAAGATCCGATGTAGCGGGGGGGTCACATGTTCACGATGCGATAAAGAGTATGTTTGTCAGCCAACATCGACACAAAACAAGAGAGAGACAGAAGCCGAAACCCTCACTCACCTCGGACCGGTCCAGGCTAACGCTTCTGCGCTTGGCTCTCGAGTAGCAATATAGAATGTCATTATAGTTACCGTTCCAATTTGGGGAAGCCCAAGGGCAGCCTCAACAAGAAGACAATCGAGAGACTGCGGGCCATGAACCAACAGACGCCAACCATGGATACCGACGACACCATCCACGCTGCCACGCGGCAGACACCTATTGAAGTTGCGCAGTCCGACAGTGGTGGATACCCAGTGTTTTCGTCGGAACCCGCTCTCTCATCAGGGCCGTCGCACGGTTCGAACTCGATGAACCTGGACGGCACATGCGTGCTGGACTCCACTTCCTCGGGCTTTTTAGACTTGTCATTGCTTGAGGGCGATATGCAACACTTCGATAGCCCATTATGCGGGTTGGAGGATATCGGCCCTATGCTAGTAAGATTCCCGAGATACCGCTCAACGTGACATACAAGGTAACACGGGCTGTTGGTAGACAGGTATCCCGACGCCGCATTTCCATTCTACCGGTACGTCCAAACCTGTCTGCACGTTCGAGATTATGATGAGAAATACACGCAAGGACCTAAGAAATTACTCTTACACAAAAATGTCTAGTTCGTCATATGAGCCAAGGTTTTGACGATGGTCCTGCCGAGGTCGGCATTGCCGAAGACGATGGGGAGCGGCCCGGCGCATCAGCGATATCCGGCAGCCCCGGCGCGCGATCTCGGCACGCCCAACTCCCTGCGTCTCTTCGGGAGTTCGTTTTCACTCCGAGAGACTCTGAGAGTGGCTCGTCCGTTCGCTCTCAGGCGACCGGCTCTCGTAACTGCGCACCGCCGACGCGGTGCGCCTGCATACCGGCGCTCGCGGGTCAGTTATGCCACCTGCACGCCGCAGCACACAGCCGGCCGCCGGCTCGGCTCGATACTATGCTCAAGTGTACGCAGCTGGCGGCTGCCGCCATGTCCAACTTTCTGCAATGCCAGGCGTGTGCGGCGGATATCCAGGGGTTCTTCCTGGCGTCAATGATTTTGTCGCTGACTCTAGACCTGAACATGCTGGTGATTCATATGTCGGAGAAGTCCCGCTCGGAGGTCCAGATCAGAGTCGGCGATTACGACGTCTCCGGTCGGCTGGCGGGAGTTATGGAAAAAGTTCTAGTAGGCTCAAAGCTAGAGAACCTGAAGAGCATACTGGACACGCTAGAGATGAAGGTGGACTTCCTATCCAGCGATACCGCGCATAAGGACTTTCTGAGATATGAGGTCGACAGGTTGAAGAGGGGGTTTCAAAGAATAGCAGATCAGATAGGTGTTCCGGATCAGTCGTGGGCTTGCACGCCTGGGTCAAGGTAAAGAGGACGAAAAATGAAGCGAGAAACAAGGAGCAACAATAGTTAAACGACAGGTGATCCTTTGCGGGTTTTCTTTCCGTTCATAACTTTGGCTATCGGAGCTTGTATTAGATTCCCATGGCCACGGCGAGCGTATTAGGAATAGAGAACTTATATACTAGGCAAATATCTAAAAAGGAATTATAGTTTCCCCTCCCTATTGCGTGACTCCAAATTTTCAAATTCTAGCCCTGTACATCATCGAAGTTGACAATGATGTGATCGTTGGGCAAACCGCGTAACAGCCGGCCGGGATGCTTAGATTGGTGCAGCTGGAGTCGGATGTAGCCTTGGCTTGGCGAGCCACTCGGCGAAACTGATGGATCATCGCACGGCACTTCTCGGAGATGCATACAACTACCCGCCGAACTGCCCGGAATACATACCCGCAACGTACTTCGGGGCACTATGGCATTTAATACGAGCCTCCTTTCGATACATGCCAATCTATAAGATGAGTACTAACAAAGCCCGGGGAAGGTCCGGGGAGGGCTACCACCACATGCAAGTCAACTCCTACCTTACATTTCATATCCACCACCATATAAAAAATACCTCACATATATCAAGATGGGCAGTCATGAGCAACCAGTCAAGGACACCTACAGGGCCCCACGTAGCAAGGGGGAATACGACCGCCTGACCATCCAGCATGAAATGGTCAAGATCGCCATGGGCGGCAAGCTGCTTCTCTCGCCGGTCGACCTGTCCCAGCCCAGCCTACGGGTCCTTGATTCGGGCACGGCTCAGGCCCTCTGGCTAACCGACCTCGCTCGTTCCGTGGCACCAACTGCCACGCTGATCGGAACGGATATCGCACCGCAGCACTTTCCCCCTGCGGACGAGCGGCCTCCTAACGTGCACCTCGCCACGCACTCCATCTTTAATGAATGGCCAGCGAACATGCAGGGGTCATTTGACATCGTGCACCAGCGTTTCGTCCTCGCCGCGTGCTCGGCGGAATCCTCTCCGGATGCTGTTGCAAAGCTGTTCGCGTGCGTCAAGCCAGGTGGTTGGATTGAGCTGCACGAAGGGAACATGGTCACTGTTCGTGAAGGCCCTCGTCATCCGGCCATGACGCGCTTCCGCGATCTCATGGTCGGTTACTGGGGCAATATCCGCCAGCAACCCGACCCCGGGTTGCACCTTGGCGAGTGGCTTCGCGGTGCGGGTGCTGTTGATATCGAGGAGTCGGTCCAGGTTATTAAGGTCGGCGCCGAAGCTGATGACCCAGAGCAAGGAGAGCGCGCCCTGAATGTGCTAATGCAGATGTTGGACGGGATGAAGATGATGTTTGGGGGTTAGTTTTCTTTCACTCGTTGCTACGAAGTCATGTGCTAACAATTGGGTCTACTTCACAGGCAAACCTGGGCACTTGTCCGTAGAAGAATGCGTACAGCTGAAAGCGGACCTGGAGAAGGAGCTTATAGAAGTAGGCAACTTCTTCCAGTATCATCTTGCCTTTGGCCGTAAGGAGCAGTAAACCACTGGATATTTTGGCAACAGAAGATGGATTTGTATAGTCTCCGGAGTATTACGCTGTTGGTCTATAGAATCTCCGCCGATCTTGATATTACAACTACCTTTCCGAGGGACTTCCTCGCGCTCAAAGACAATCCAAACACGTCTTGATACAAAAAACTGAATATGTGATACTTCCTTAATCTGTAGGCTTCTAAACAGCCAATACCGCAGCAAGAATTCAGAGTGCCGGACGGAAGCCGGGACGCAATGCGGGATTGTCGGTAGCCTAGGTCCGGCCGGCGAACCGTGATTGTCAGTACGGAGTGGAGTGTCATTTTAGTCGCCGAGAACTTCAGTATTTGAGCTCCAGTGGTGGCCCGGGCGAACTAATATAGCCTTGGGTTATATCGACCACTTGATACCATCCTAGTCAAGTACAGTTTTGGTTACATTGACAAGGTAATCGTAAACTAGACAGGCATCATGGCTGGAAATTCGAGGCTAGCGGAAGCTCTTGACATTATGTCAAATGTCCCACTCATCGGTAAATTAACAGACTGAAGAACAGTATTGCAGACTAACTGACTTTCCCGAAGATGGACACAATGACTGGATGCATTTGATCCGAGCATACTATGACTTCCAGCTAGACGAGCGATTCGATGCCGATAAAAGCCTCGTCGGCCATGTCGATGTGCAGAGACTGGTAGAGGGCAAAGCTGGAGCCGTGTTCTGGAGTTTATTTGTGAACTGGCAAGTCCGGCTTTTACAGTTTTCGTATTTGACGCTATACTAACGAGACCAAGCCCAACAAAGTTGAACGCGTTTGACGATGAAACCCACTTTGAAATCCTCCGGGACACCCTCCAACAAATTGATCTGCTTTACCGTGTGGTCGACAAATACTCCAATCACATGGAGATCGTTCACAACGCCTCCGATATTATGCGGATATTCAAGGAGGGGAAATGCGCTAGTCTCATCGGGGTAGAGGGCCTGCACCAGATTGGGAACAGCAGCAGCGTTCTTAGAATGTACCACAAGCTGGGTGTCCGATATATTACACTGGCACACAACAAGAACAACCCTTATGCCGATAGTGCTGTAAGTGCATTAAGGGGATTTTCTGAAGCCGGGTAGCAGCTAATAGGCCTTTGGTAGACCTCGCCTAGCCCAGCGCATGATGGCTTGTCTGCTAAGGGAAAGGTCATGGTTCAGGAGATGAATCGTATTGGAATGTGAGTCTCCTAACCGGCACATACCTATTCCCGGTGATTCAGCTGTTGAAAAAAATGACTGACTCTACGATTTCAGGATAATCGATCTATCCCACACAAGCGATGCTGCAATGATATCTGCCTTGGAGACTTCCGTGGCTCCCGTAATCTTCTCTCATTCGTCCGCGTACGTACACACCCCTACCCCTTAGCTGGACAGCACTTTTAACGTCATATGGATAGCTACGGCGTACATCCCAGCCCACGAAACGTCCCAGATGTTGTTCTCGATATGCTGAAGAAGAACAACGGCGTAATCATGATCTCCTTTTGCCCAGCCATGACGCATGCTGAAGCCGAGTCCGCCAGCATAGATCACGTCGTTGACCACATACTCTACGTGGCCAACCGAATCGGCTTCGAGCACATTGGGCTAGGGTCTGACTACGACGGCATGGAGAGATCCGTGATTGGAGTGGAGGATGTGGCTAAATATCCAAACATTGTGGCAAAGATGTTGGAACGAGGTATCGAAAGATCCGACGTGGAGAAGGTGATTGGTCTGAACGTGATCCGCGTCATGGAGGACGTCGAGAAGGTGGCTAAAGCTACTAGTACAACCCTGCCGGTGTTACAGGATGAAGTCAAGCAGCTCTGGGTCAACGAGTTTCGGGCTTGGTGCAGGGAGCAGTACCCAAACGCAGAACATGATAGGCCCCGAGCTTGATTGGGAGCTTGGGTCTGTTGGTAGTGCAAGAGTGACAGATGAAGAGGGAATTTAAGAGGTACAGACAGAAGGGGTTACTTTTTGTAACCCATCAATTGACTATGGTCACCAACCATCCCCTCGCCCCCATATCTTGCTATGTATGTAGTCATGATATCCCCACATGAACCACAATAAACCATCAAAAGCAAGCAGGAACCACCAAGGTACATGGCCATCGGAACCCTGGCAAACATGGACGCCACGTTCAATCATACGGCCCACTCTTGTCCAGAAGGCAAGAAACAGCCACCTCCCCAGATTATACCACCGGCTATCCAACGGCTGGTAGGTCGGCTGGGAAACTAATCGTTGCTGGTAAAACTCAGGTAGCGACTGTTCTCGGGCCCCCCGAATTAGAAGTCCCTTATTGCGGCCACATATTAGCGCTAGTCGCCGATCATAGCGGTGAAAATCGTTATCAACTGGACGTCAAGCTTACCATATACCTTTGAGAGGGGAGTCTCTCATACGAGGGACCAACGCAATGTCTGCCCATTAATGTAACCACGGGGACCTTTGATCCATCTCTCCGAATGGTGGCCTCAAGTGTGGTAATAGTGTATGCAATACCACCCCTAGTGGGTGGGACGAGTAGGTAAGCGAAATGTTCTCATGCAGGGAATGAGAAAAGAGTGGGTGGGGTGGGACTCACCCTTCGGTAAGGATAACACGCCGTAGATCCTCGCTCGTTAGTAGGTACGCCACGCCAAACACGGGTTCGGCAGCTGGCCCCTGGGCCGTCTCGCCGCCCCCCTCAAGCTCCCTGATCCCTCCCATGGCCGGGTCGACGTAGGGGATGCTCATTATGTTGAAGCACAATGTGTGGCTCTTGATACAGGCTACCTCGCTGCGAATGGGGGTGATTTTGCGCCGTGTAATGAATACACTAGCTAACATATTGGAGCCATACGCAAAATACCACTTCTCGGCGGCGGCAGACGCCACCTCTTCGACCGCTTCCCGTATTGCCATTTTGGGACGAAACTCGTTGGGGGGATAGACGCGCGTTGAAGGTGTGACTGTGCTAACGGAGAACATGCTCAGAAGTGGGCCGTGCCGTTCTGTATTTTTTTTTCTAACGATCATTAACGGGATGTGTTGGTGATCGGTACGTACGCAAGTGACGCCGATCCCCTTGTCTGTGTTACCTCAAATAGTCTCCGGGAACAGTCCGTGAAACACAAAGATATTTACCGAATACTCGCCGTGACACAAACAACGGACATAGTCGCTCATAATTCCAAAATCCGAATAATACCAGCTCGTTAAAACGGTCAATTGTGGTTTCTCATCGGAGATGTGCCTTGCCCACCATCCTTGAGCTACAGAAATAGCTTGTTTTGCTAGTCATACTAGCATGGAGGATTCCACCGTCCCCGACCACCCGGCCCCGGCTGTGGCTCCGGAAGGAGAAGTTCCGGCACAGGTGACGGACGCGGCGCTCAAGGAGAAGCCGTATGACATAGGCGAGCTGTCCTCGGCCACGGCCAACGGTTCAACTAGCTCCGTCAAGGTGGACGTAACGGACGCGGCTATGGTTGACGAAGCAGCCAAGGAATATCCGACTGGATTGAAACTTGGGATGATCATAGTATCCCTTTGCCTCTGTTTGTTTCTCTCTGGCCTGGTAAGTCTTGCCGAAGCCTTATGCAATCGCAATGCGGCTGGGCTAATAATTGATGTTCCCGGAAACAGGACCAAACAATCGTCACTACCGCCGTACCAAAAATCACCAATGAATTCCATGCGCTTGAGGATATCGGGTGGTATACGGCGGCCTACCTGCTCACCACCTCAACCTTTCAGCTGGTGTACGGCAAGCTATACACCTTCTTCTCGACCAAGATCGTTTTCATCATTGTGCTATGCATTTTCGAGCTCGGCTCCATCATCTGCGCCGCTGCTCCGAACTCCACCACACTGATCGTCGGCCGCGCCATCGCGGGCCTCGGTGCCGGTGGCATGTTCCCGGGAGCAACTCTCATCCTTGTCTACTCGGCACCCCTGGAGCGGAGGCCCGCACTCCTCGGAATCGTCACAGGGATGTCCGCCGTCGCGAGTCTTGCAGGCCCCTTTGTGGGCGGAGTATTTGCCGATCGCGTGACTTGGCGCTGGTGTTTCATCATCAATGTGCCCTTGGGCGTGATTGCCGTCATCGTCGTGTTCTTCTTCGTCAAGACGCCGGTTGATCCTAGCTACCGCACATGGAGCACCATGAAAAAGTTTAGCCAGGCGCGGTTACCGGAGATGCTGGTCGTCGCCGCGTCACTGGTCTGCCTTATCCTAGCACTGCAATGGGGAGGAGCAATATACCCCTGGAGCGATGGTCGTGTTATAGCCCTACTTGTGGTCTTCGCCGTCTTGCTCGTCCTTTTCATTAGCAGCCAACTCTACTTTTCCAGCGCCAGGGCAGTCCCTGACTCGATCCTTCGGCAAAGGAGCATCTGGTCAGCCGCCGTGTTTGCAATTTGCATGGCAGGTGCCATGTTCATCTCCGTTACTTATCTTCCAATCTATTTCCAAGCTATCAAGGGCTCGAGCGCCTTGTCTTCCGGTATCAACGTCATGCCTCTCATTTTAGGCTTCCTTGTCATGACTACTCTCTCCGGTGTGATAACCAACATCACGGGGTACTGCAACATTTCATTGATCATCTGCCCCATCCTCTCTTCCATCGGAGCCGGACTTATCACAACCTTCGCCGTGGATACTCCAAGCCGAGAGTGGATTGGATACCAAGCATTACTAGGCTTTGGTGTCGGCTTTGGCCTGCAGCAACCACTTATCGTCGCGCAGTCCGTGCTCGAGGAGAAGGATGTGCCTCTGGGTATTGCACTAATGACCCTCTCCCAGATGCTCGGCGGCGCCGTCTTTGTGGCCGTGGCGCAGAACGTCTTCCAGAACGATCTTGTGAAGGGAGTCGTTGCCGCGATACCAGGCTTTAATGCAAGTAAGCTTCTGAATGAGGGTGCCACCAGCTTCTCGACTCTATTTACCCCCGAGCAAATACAGGTTGTATTGCCGGTATATAGCAACGTCATCGATTCTGTATTTCGGATTGTCACGGGTTTATGCGCGGCATCTGTTATAGGGGCTCTGGCAACGGAGTGGCGGTCAACCAAGAAAAATGTCTCCAGTTCTGCGGCGAAAATAGAAAATGCCACAGCACACTAGTTTGTCCGAGTGCACGGGATGAATGACATATCCAAAGGCGTTGGGAGGGCAAAGTGAACACCAAAAAGGCAAGCACAGCACAGCACAGCATAGCATAGCATAGCATTAAACAATACACTTGAGACTCTTCTATGGGTTAACCAGTAATTATTGAAGCTACGAATGCTATGACAATATCGATATGGTGACCTGCCGTCCCGAACTGAAAGTCGGTGAGATGCTAAACAATCCAATCTGCCAATTAAGCTATTCTCCGTACTGGTATCCATGCATGGAATCGCTTCGGATGCAATATCCAGTTTCTAAAATTCCAGCATGCTCTCCAAAGACGGTGGGATTCGGGGCAATTTTGCATCCACTGTTCGCCGACCACGGACTCGGTGCACTCGCGCTGTGCAGCCCCACCTCCGAGCCAGCCCGGCCCGAGCCGTATATGTGGTTATTCGCCGGCCATATTATCTCCTACTAAGCACTCTCGCCGCACAGGATCACTTCGCATCTATTTTGACAAGCTTGAACCTGCGCAATATCCATTTGACCGTGCTCTTGAATCCTTATCTCCCTCCTATCTGATAGGAACGCATAACCTCGCATTCCAAAATGAGTAACGAGGAGGAAAGAGATATGTCCATCCATCCGGAGATAGCCGAGGATAGACTGGTTTTGTATGTTAAGAAAGGTGAGATCCCCAATACGCCCATCTAGAAGGCGTTTTTTGGATTTGCCATAGCTTGGACCTGTTGATTAACGGCAATATGATCTTCAGCCAGCCCGACATCCACCGCCAACTCTGTCAAGCCCTTGATGATGATCGAGGCTCTGTCAATCCCACACTCAATCCACATAATTGAGTCCACGTCTAAAGAGACATGGTTCCACGCCGTTAACCCATTCAAGATGGTCCCGGCCATGGAAGACTGCGACGTGTACACGCTGGCAGACGGTTCCAAGACGCGTCTTAATGTCTTCGACAGCTCCGCCTGCTTGACCTACCTGGCAGATAAGTATGACACCGAAGGTTTATACCGCGGCCGGGACCTATACGAGCGCACTGTCATCATGAACTGGCTTATGTCTTACACCGCCGGCCTTGGCGCCACGGGAAAGTGGTGGCTGTTGCTCAAGATCCCGCGTCCCATCGAGATCGCGGATGCGATGCAAGTTTTTGTCAACTCTATCAAGTCTGAGTACGGCTTCCTCGAACGGCGCCTGAGTGAACCTGGCCAGCAATTCATCGCTCTACCTGACCGGGCTACCATTGCCGACCTAGCCACTCTGCCATTGGCAAATGAGGAGATCGCCGCCACAGCCGGTATTGACTTTAAGGAGTGGCCCAACCTCTTGAAGTGGAGCGAAACTGTCGCTGCGCTGCCGCCCGTGGCGAGGGCCATGTACCGTGTTCGCACCTTTGGGCTGTCCGAAGAGGAGCTGGCAGAGCGGGGTCTCACGAATCCTCCCACATGAAGAATTTATGTTGAGTTTGATGCTGGGTTAGCGAAACGCGTTTCGTTGTCGCCCTCGTAGTTGGATAGAACTAGATAGGAAATTGATGTTTCCCGCCAAGTTATACCTTCACTCTCTAACATTCCTCCGCTCTGAATTTCGACCGCTGGAATAGGTGCAAACAAAAGGGCTATACCAAACTACTACTAAGTACAGAATGCAATTTACGGAGTCCCCAATTAGTCGGGTAGTTGGCAAGAGTAATTTTGATTTCATGGGTCTAAGGATTGTCTACAACATAAGCCAAATCTACCCTTCCCTGTTATTTGAGCTTCGTCAATCTAATTTCAACGTCCGAGATCGGAACCCAGCTATCCCGTGCTGGCTTGTTTTTTATACCTTCCCCAGACGTTGAAGAAAAGGACAGTTGATATTGGTCAAGTAGGTGGACGATGAACAATTTCATCATGGACTCGGCAAAATACTGGCCGAGGCACTTCCTTGTCCCAAATCCAAAAGTGAATAAGTTGTATCGAAGCTTCAGAAATGAGAATTAGACGGTTAGTAAATCATGGGCACCAATTGTTCTACGGTCCGGTACGTACCTCTGTTGCCTTTGTGTTCTCGAACCGGTTCGGTCGGAACTCACCACAGTCTTCGCCCCAGAAAGACTGATTGTAATTGACGGCGAGTGTGTCAATTACTACGGATGTCTAAGATTATGTCAGAAACGAGCGAGTCGGTAGAAGCTCCCCAAGGCTCAAATCTTACATTCGGGGGGACCACATAACCGCCGACAACCTTGGTAAAAGGCGAACTCTCAGGGATGGTGAATACTGCTAGTTGTTATTTTTTCGACCCAAATTAGGCGGGCCTTCTTCAAACATCCAGTATTCAAATCTTACCTGTGAATGGCCGGAGACGGAGGGTTTCGAGGAAAGAGTAGTGTAGCAAACTGTTTCGACGGTTGCTCAACTCTTCTACCTCGTCCAAGTTGCATCGAATTTCCTCGCGTAGTTCTTGTTGAATTTTCTCGTCACTAGCTAGGAATATCACAAGCCAAGAAAGGGCTTGGGTTGATACGTCGAGGTTTGCAAAGAGGATTTCGCTCAAGGTATGTAGGATCTGTAGAAGAGGGGTGTTAGGTATGGATACTCTCAACGTCTCAGGAGGGCTACTAACATCCCGCGTCGCTACCTCACTGCCAAGGACTAACTGCCACAGGGGAACTATAGGCGGCGGAGGAGACTCCTTGAGCCTAGATAGGTAAATCTGGTGATTAAAGTCGGCCCACTGCGCCTCAAATTTGTTCAGATCTCGGATTGCTGCCCTATTGACGACTCTAGAGATTCCGAATCTGAAGAGGCCACCCGAAAGCACATATCCCATTAGGCCAAGACTGCTCTGACCAATTGCCCAGAGCAACTCCTTCTCGGTCTTGCTCAGCGGCCCGTACAGATATTCTGCTGTGCAGAAAAATGGGAATCCCGACACGGCAGTCGCTGCTCGGACCGTCAGCGACTCCATATCAGATGATACCATCGTCTCGACGAATCCTTTGGCGTCTTTGCTGATATTTGGGGTGGTTCTCAGGATCGACCGACGCAGAAAATCGGGCTGGAACTCCGTGCGCAGTCGCTTCCACCTAGGACCGTTTACCAAGCCCATACAGTCACCAAGGAGCTGATGAAACATCCACCCTGCGTTGCTTGACCTTGCCTTGTTATGACTATCAGAATCGGAATAGAAAGTTCGAATGTCCTGTGGCCTTGTAATAACTCTAGACTGGTTCTTAGTATGGAGGGGCTTGGGCGAGTTCTTTCGGGTGTTGAATAGTGCACACACATTTCCGGACTGGTACCGGACCAGATCCTGTAGACTGGACCGTACCGCCGCCATTGACGGCTTCTGTCCCGACCGGCCAGGAATTTTTCGATGCATTGTCCATCAATCCATGTCCAGCGGGGCCCCTCGATCTCTCTGTGTTGCGAGTCTCGGACGGGATTAAGAAGAATCAAGAACCCCTATTACCGGAGATAAACGCGTCAGATTCATCATTCCTTAGGTGTATCGAACGGGCTCTCAGGCATACCGTAACGATCTTCTCTATGACAACCTTGAGGTTCCGTCGCAAGGGCGAAGCCAACCGGATAATAACTGCGCAAAGAGCGCAGAGGACCAGGGACTTTGCAATAATCTCTTTCATGGTTACCGAATGGCAGTCCCATAGACTTGCCAACTGCCCACACGTATTGTTTTGCATATCAAATAGGGGCTACCCAAACACATGCATGGAGGGGCTTCGGCGTTTCTCCAATTTTCCCAGGCAGCATTTTGGTTGGGCGAGCGCTGTGGGGTGTCTCCGGCGTTCTATTCAGGATCATGCTCGGTCTCGGCGCCGCGGCGCAGTACATCGCTGTCACACTGGAGCGCGAAGTCCCTTGGATTCCCGGTTTTCCGGGTAATGGGATTAGAGTCTAGCCCAACGGCATGAGGAGAGGGCTGACGAGCGGTAGACGGGTGTTCGCAGGAATTAGATGACGATTGATGCTGTATTGCTGCTACTGACAAACGGCTCTAAGGAACCCGACCGACCATTTTACAAACTCAGGATAGAACTAAGCTTACAAATCTGTTCCCGGGTTAAGGTACGAGGTGACATCCAAGAAGTCGCCGCTAATTGAACAAGTAATGTACGAGTGGAACCCCAGACTGTGCTCTAAATCGCGATTCATGCTTCGGGGCGGGGGAGTAAAAGTCAGCTGAGTATTATAGAACGGTGGAGGCTCGCGGGAACATACCAAAGAGTTCTCAACCCATCGTAGTACGAAACCTCTCCCGTTAAGCCTTTGCCTCTCCGCTCTAAGAACCCGGAGAGTCCCCTTGCTATCTGGCCATCGCTCTGGCCATAGTGTCGAGCCGGCAAGTAGACTTTTGATTTTACGTTACGCGACCCGGGTTTTAGTTCGAAATAGTAGAGCAATCCCGAAGTGCGGTGGTCCTTCTCGGGGAGTGGGCTGGACAGTGATGTGTCGTTTCTTTCGAGGCCAAACACGGCGCACCAAAGCTCCTCTAGTGAAGATCGTGCAGCTGCCGAAATCGGAGAGATCCTAGAACCTAGAGTCATCATGTCTAACACGCTGTTGAAAGTAGTTTGCTTCGACCGTACGTAAATCTTGAACCGAGACTGGGATGGCTCTACGCAGTCGATGGCGACAATTTCTAGCTCAGGCCGATCGAATTCGTCCTTCGAGCGGATGTAATCCGTGACAACGCTCAACGACTCGGCGAAGGGGTTTTCAGACGCCGCTAGACCGGAGATAGCGTCTTCCACCAGCTCCAACTTTGACTTGCTTAGAGAAAGAGCCTTTTGGGCCGGTAGGAAGTAGTATTTGACAACCATACTGTCGTCCAGGAGGTCGAAAGCCATGAATGTTTGAGACATGTCCGCTGCAGCGGCAGTCACTGTATCGCTCTCTCCGTCGGCGACGACCAAGGCCTTCATGAAGTATCGGTACCACGAAAGGTCCAGGCTCGGAGCCAAAGGTAAGGTCTGGCCAAGCAGCTCAACGCTAGTCCGGCTGTTGAACGGATCGGCCGGTGATCCAGCGGACAACCCAATCGGCTCGACCGAATACCTCACCGAAGGTGTCGCTCGCTTTGCAGACCAGCTCCAACTCAGCTCGATCGGCGTGTTGTCGTCAGTCATGAAGCTTTTCCAAGAAGCTTGCTGTGTGCTAGAAGCGGGATGTGGCCCAAGCGAACGAGCCACACGGCGGGAGAAAAATCCCCGGTGAATTGTTTGGGACTTTTCCGAGTAGTTCGCCATCTTCAACATGGAAGATAACATGGCTCCCGCGCCACCGTCCCACATCTCGCCGCTAGGATCCGCTTTCTTTCGTACGGCATCAGAGTCACCATCTTCTTGTATTTGGTTGCCGCCGTCGGTAAGAGCTTGGCGGATGAGCTTCTACCTTGAATTAGCCAGCTTTCTAATGCTTAAGAAGGGTCTATCGAACCTGGCGAGCGGTGAAAAGTAGCGAGAGGAGTACTCGGACATGATGAAGACTAGAGGATTGTATGTCAGATCCAAACGTCTGGTCGTTGTGGATTCAGGGGCGGGAACGAACATTGTCTTCAACCCTGAGTAGATCATGGTTCCGGCTTGTCGAAGGTTAAATGATCAAGAACTGTATGAAATTGAAGATGCACTTGGTAACCCCAGTCCTAAGCAATTTCCTGAGACATCTCTCCACTAGAGTATGTTTGTTATATCGAAAGCTCCCAGCTCATCACGGCCGTCGGCTCTAGCGTTAGACTGTCAAGGCGCAAGTGGGGAGAGGGGGCAGTGGCGGGATAACTAGCCGGTCAAAATGCCGGCCGGGGACTAATTTTGACGCCGAATGCTATATGTCAGCCTTTGGGGGGCCTTTGGAAGAACACGAGCAGGCATTTGCCACAGTTACAACCCTCCCAGAAGAAAGAAATGCTCTCCCGAATCTGTCAGCAGCGGATCGAAGTCTTGGTACCCAAACTGAAGAACCAGTTTGGGGGGGTGCTGTCAGGCGATGCTACCATTATCGACCTCAGCACAGCCGAGAATTGGCTGTTGATGGAAGAGCTTCGCAAGGGCATCCCAAGGTCCTTTGACAATGTGTCCAATGCGGTATGGTTACCCAACCACCCCATCCCCACCTCCTCACCCCCGGCTCTTAGTCGTGCCCCAACACGATGCCATACCTTCCGGCGTCTATTCTCCCGTTGCTCCCTAAGCCACTTGCTTACTACCACGCACTACCCCCTTTAGACTTTGGGAGTTTTGGTATGCTAACCGTGTACTAAGGATCTTACCTACCCAGAAGGCTTTGGAGGAAGTCTTGGGGCAAGGAAGCGCTTTACAGCCCTCTTTAATAACTACTTCCATCCGAGAATCCCAGTCGAGCCCTCACAAGTGACCCTTTCGGCCGGGGCAAGCTTTGCGCTTAATGCCCTAGTGCAGCAGATCTGTGACCCTGGAGATGGGATCCTGCTTGCAGCTCCGTACTGGCCGGGACTTGACCTATGCATCACCGTACACAACGAGGCCATAGCTGTCCCCGTCCACGTCCCGTTGGAGAGCTTTTTCGACGTCTCCAGCATACAATACTACGAAGACGCCTTGAAGAATTCTTCTGCACCGATTCGGGGTGTGTTGGTATGCAACCCACACAACCCCCTAGGCAGAAACTATCCTAGGGAGACACTCCAGGCGATGCTCGACTTCTGCTCGCGAAACAAACTTCACTACATCTCAGATGAGGTGTATGCTATGTCACAGCACGACAGCACGACTTTGACCTCCAACAAGAACGGGTTTGTCTCGGCCTTGTCATTGGATGGCGGGGATGGGCTTGTCCACGTTGTGTACACTGTGAGCAAGGACTTTGGGTGCAGTGGAATCCGAATGGTGAGCTTGGCGAACCCTTAGGGATATCAAGGGTTTGAAGTCTAATCACAGTTTTAGGGGGCATATATTAGCCAGACGAACGAATCTCTGCACATCAGCTCCGCGTTGAGCACGCTAAGTCAAACATCCACCATGGCCGCCCTGGTCGCGGAAAAAGCCATCCTCAGCGAACATAACCTAAACTTTGTCACAATTCAGGGTGCGGAGATGCTGAAGACTACGTGTAAGCTAGTCACAGATTTCCTTAGCGAGAGGGAGGTCCCCTTCGTGCCGGCCGAATGTGGGCTATTCGTTTTCGCAAGGTTCAGTAACTCGGGTGACACAGATGTGGAGAAGGAATTCCAGCTCTGCCTTAGGTCGCACCATGTTGCTCTTCTCTCGGGAACGGGCTGCCACTTTGGCCAACCCGGGTGGTTCAGGGTTTGTTATAGTGTCCCCCCTGAAAAGCTAAGTGAAGGTTTGAAGCGACTCGACAAGGCCCTAGCGGATCATCGGAAACTTCATATTAAGTAGAGGTAGTAAGAGCAATCGTAGATATCAATTAAAGTTGGCCATTGTTTCATGGGTAATGTGTTTTCGTTTGTCAGTCTTCGTTATCCATTGGGTCTTGAGTCTAAGTTGCACACGATATCATAAGGACATGCGTGAGAGTATTGATTCTAGCTTAACCAGGTGTAAACACAATGTCGCGAACTCGAACTATCGTATGAAAAAAAAATAACCCGTACATAACCATTAAACTTTCTCGTCTAGCTATGATCCGCCATCCCCCTCAGGACGTTCACAATCTCGTCTTTGATCCGATCCACAGTTGTTGGCGCCACTAGATCTTCGAAATATTCGATCTCGCATTCCATCCCTGTTGCTGTCTCGTTGAACTCAATCAGCAAAGGAAATTTTGCACCGCGTGCTCTCCTGGGTACCTCCTCGATGGTAACGTCGGTGATGTAGAGCGGGCTTGAGATCAGGTCGTCTTTTCGGTTGTGCACCAGCATGACGTCGAAAAGGGTTGCCCTACCGGTCAGCTTTCGGATCTCAGTGTATGGCAGAGCGTGCGACAAGGCCCCCTTTACCGCAGTGCGGGCCGAAGTGACAATATCAAGGACATCTGGGACTCCGTCGTGGCCTGGACGGAGGCGGATGGGGAGCCGGTCGAGAAACAGACCAAGTATCTCCTCGGTCCCGGGTTCTGACCTGTCAATGTATGGCACGCCAATTACAAGATCGGAGAGACCGAGAACTTTGTGCAAGGCCAAGGAGACCACTGCTAGGTAGAGTTCCAGTGATCCTTGTGAGTTAACACTGGACAGGGTTGAAAATGAACACAGCGCCGAGCCGTGATTCGTGGCGACTAGAGACCCCTGGGTAAACGGGCCAAGAGGAGACCCTGCAAGTTGAGATGTCCAGTATTGAACATTTGCAGCCTCCAAGTTATCCGTTAACACCTTGCTAGCTCTCCAGTGCGCCCATGTACTGTAGCTTAAATCATTTTCGGTGTTGCTATTGGCGGAGGCCAATAATTTGTCACTCTGTTGAGTCGGATGCGTAAGGTGATGCTGTACTTTTTTGAAGAACATCCTAACAGAAGACTTGTCGGTAATAATATGATGCTGTACAAACAAGATCGTGGCTCGGTTGCTTTCATCGACCAGAGCAACTCTAGTCAACGTGTCCTGGGCAAGATCGAAAGTCTGATTGATGTACTCGTCTTTTTGTTGCTCAGTAAGGTTCCGGCAGCGCAACACGCGGAACTCGGATTCGCAGGGTATCCTGGAGATCTTACCCGCCTGACTTGCAAAGCAGGTTGTGAGTATCTTATTTTCCATCACAACCTTTGTGATGGCTCCCTCGAGGTCATCAAGATCCACCTTGCCGTGAAGGTGTAGTTCGTAGGCCACATTAAACGTTGACGGGGTACTTGACTGCTCATGCATTGTGTAAAGTTCTTCCTCCAAGTAAGAAAGGGCGGATCGTGAGGCGGGTGGTGTCTCTGACAGGGCCAAGAAAGACTTCGTAATACTACCCTCAACGCCAGAACGGTATTCATCCAACGCCTTGGCAAGGTCAAGCATATTAGTGTTGGCGATGAGCACTCTCAGCGGAACCTTTATTCCGAAGGCTGCGGACAGCCTCTGGGCCATGGTGATCTGACGAAGAGAGTTGCCGCCGAGTGCCAAGAAGTCGTCCTCTGGCCCAATCTCAAACTCCCCCTGGAGGCCGATTGTCTCTTTCCAGATGCGCCCGAGCAACAATTCCATCTCGCTACGCGGCTTTGAAACTCTTTTTGAAGAGTACCGAATCATAGCGGTTAGCGCTTTCCTGTCCAGTTTCTGGTTTGGCGTTGTCGGTAGGCTCGAGAGAGCTGTGGTAGTTGTCGGGCATGCGTAAGTAGGAAGTTGTGAACGGATGGCCTGCTGGATCATGTTTACATCCACAGTATCAGGGGCAACGAAAGCGAAAATATTGTTGCCGCTAACAATGGCTGCTGCCTGTGTAATGGTCGGACTGACTGATCGTATCACGTTTTCGACTTCTTCTAGTTCAACGCGATGACCTCGGACTTTCACTTGGTTGTCCACGCGTCCTAGAAAACGGACTTCCATCGATTCGGTCCAAACTCCGAGGTCACCGGTGTGGTACATCCTGAACTGAGGAAGAAATGGGTCTGGAACAAACCGCGCTTTCGAGACGGTCTCCATGTCGGCTCCAATGTAGCCCTCCATCACCTGTATCCCAGACAAGCATATCTCACCCGTCACACCAATTGGAGCAGGGCGGCCATGAGGATCAAGCACGTAAAGTCCAACTCGGGGGATTGCGCGTCCGAGTGTTACCGTTGCATTTGGGCGAAGGCGGGCGAATAGGGCCGCAATAGTGCACTCACAAGGACCGTAAGCGTTGTAAACAACTCTCCCAGCAGACCACTGGTCCGATAGACTTTGCGGGATGGCTTCCCCAATTAGGTAAATTGAATCCAAGTTCTCGTACTCCTCGGGGCGACAGAGAGAGAGGAAGGAGGGTGTGATCATTGTTGCGTGAACCCGGGTAAGGTGAGCGAATGGGTCCCGGGGGTCTTTCAACACCAGCGTAGCACCGTAGCAGAGACAACCGAAGATTTCAGCAATGTTGACATCGAAACCCGGAGAGAACATCTGAGCATGCCTTCTCCCAGGGCGGGCATGGAGTCTTGCCGGCTCATACGCTAGATGGGATACTGTGGCACCGTGCTTGACTCGGACGCCCTTCGGGACCCCCGTTGACCCCGATGTGAATATGACGTAGGCATAATCGTCCGGCCCGGTGATGGTGTCAAGTCGGTTTTGTTGAAGGTTTGAGGAAGCCTCAAGAACGTCGTGTAACAGTAGTCTCTGTGGGTGTACGGAGGCAAAGTCTCGAGCGCATTCTTGGTTGGGGAAGATGCACAATGCCGCGCCGGCCGTCTCTATCATAATCCTCATCCTCTGAGAAGGGAGCTTAGGGTCTAGTGGCAAATAGACAGCTCCGGCTTTGATGATCGAGATCACTCCTACTAACCAGTTCAGAGTGCCATCACTCACAATCGCGACGGTCTTTTTGGGCTTGGAGAGGTCCGTAATGCGGCCGGCGACGAAGTTTGCCATTCGATCCAGCTCAGAATACGTCAAAGTACCAAGAGGAGATTCCGCAGCCGTTGCATTTGGCCACTTGTCGGCTCCATTCTCGAAGGAATCCTTGAGGTTGGAAGGTCCGGTATAGGCATCGAAAAAGCACGGAGAGTTGCGAGTGAGTTGCATGAATTCGGTTGCTTCTAGCATCCGATCGCGAATATCTTGAGTCTGGTGAATCCTAGGGTCCATAATAGCAAGATAGAGATTCCGGAGGTGCGCTAGCATTCTGCGAATAATCGGCTCCTCATAGAGGGACCTGTCAAATTGCATCCTGAACGAAAGTTCGCCGTCAACCTTCTCCGCAACAACGGCAAGCCCGAATTCGGGCACGTCCTGTCGATGGAACTTCCACGGTGTGAGACCGTTTTCTTTCCATCCGTCAGAGAATTCCGGCAAGTCGTACTCGAGAAACACTACCGTGTCAAAAATTCCGGAGTGGCTACCCGCGGCAATTTCTTGAAGAATGCTGGCAGCGGACCATTGGTACTCCCCAATGTTCAGGAGGAGCGTCTGAACGTAGTCCAGGAAGTTTCCCTTTGATTCTGCCTCCCGCAAGTTGACAGGTAGAGGGCAAGTGTTGATCATTGGGCCAACAATCTGCTCCGCTCGGGCCGTAGGAAAGTTGCGCCCAGAGAAGGCAGTCCCGAATACAACGGTGTCCTTGAATGTGTAGTTTCCCAGTAACAATGCCCAAGCAGCATATATCATTACGGCCGGGGACACTCCATATGCTCTCGCGCTTGTTTCTACCTGCGGCATCGCGAGGCCGAGGGAGAGGGATTCATCGCCAAACCTGGCAGCCAGTGATGGAGCGTCAGGCCGAGATATGTTAAGTGGAGTACCATCAAGCACATTAGCCATCGATTCGGTCCAAAATCTCCTGGCTTCATTGTGAATACCGGTTGCATGAAGCTGAACCGCGTCAGAGTAGACCCAGAACTGAGGAGCCTGCGTCAGTGTCTTCCCGCGGAGCATTGACCGCACTTCCTTAACGATGACGCCTATAGACCAACCGTCAACAAGGCTATGGTGGATCAACCAAAGAAGTATCGATCTCCCTTTTGGGTCCGTCACCAGCCGGAACGCGTTGACTGGGCAAAAGTTACCATCCCGTTGAGTGTGGCGGGCGAGGTCAAAGAGTGCCACCGATTCTTCGTTCACTAAAAAATCCATGTCTCCCTCATCAATGCAGCGCCGCTCCTCCCAGTTGTGGGTATACTGCCCCTTGATAATTTGAGCTTGATTGACAACATCAAATTCTGTGCGGAAAGGCGAATGTCTGCCTAATACTGCTTCCCAAGCGCCGTTGAGTTTCGCAATCTCGACTTCTTGGGAAGTCGTGTTCAGACTCATCGATACAAGCATATATCCAGCAGTTGGTTCTCGTATGGTGGACCTAACAATGCCCATCTGCGTTGCCGTCATTCGGGCAGATTCTGGCTCCTCCTGTACCGGAGAGAATGCAGTAGTCTCGGCTGGGGTTATTGCATCCTTGACACCGTGGTGGGTTTGCGTCTTCCCTTCAACGACTTGTAGCCGGTCGGCGATAGCAGTGATGCTCGGCAGTCTAAAGAGGTCCGCAAATGGGATGGAAAGTTGAATTGTCTGAAGGTGGGATAGGAGCTTGATAGCAGATAGCGAATTGCCGCCAAGGTCCCAGAAAGAGGATTGCTCATTGACCGATGTTGCTGGAATGTCCAGAACACAAGCAACAACGGCTTTGAGGACCTCTAATCTCGGACCCTTAGGGTGCTTTTTATTAACGCCGTTGGCTTTCTCCTCGAGTTGACTCTTCAGGGTTTTGATGTCTGCCTTGCCATTTGCCGTCCGTGGCAAGTCGGGGAGGGTCCGTATCTCGTCCGGGACAAGGAATGAGTCGTATTGATGCGACATCTTTTGACGCATCTCGGATGCGTTTACAGTTGGGGCAACAAAGGCGATAAGACGTCGATTGTGCATGAAAGCTGTTGCGGCTTGGACACCAATTTGGGCGAGCAATGGGGGGATTACTTCGGCCTCAATGTTGATCAGAAATCCACGATTCTTGACAATGTCGTCCTTTCGACCCAAAAATATGATTCCGTTTTCCGTCCTTCGGCCTAGGTCCGACGTTCGGTAGAGGCGCTGGCCCTTCCATTGAATGAATTTCTCTGCCGTTTGGGTTGCTTGCTTGTAATAGCCAAAGGCCAAGCTAATGCCAGTAATGCAGATCTCGCCTTCGGTACAGTTCTCCATATCTGAGTCGAGTAGGATCATCTGGCTATTTGTGATTGCTCTTCCCAGCGTTATCGGCTGATCAGGTCGTAACTCCGCCATGCTCACCGCAATGGTGGCCTCTGTAGGTCCGTACGCGTTGTACATGCTTCGTTGTGGAGTCCACCATCTCCGGACTAGCTCAGGGCTCGGTGACTCGCCACCAAGGAATATTCCCCTAATATTTTCGTACTGCCCTGGCTCTTTCAGGGCTCCAAGAAGCGTCGGAGTTGCCGGTAGAATGGTACAGGCCTTGGCATCTTGAATGAATCTGCTACTTTCAGACAGCATCAAATGCGCTCCATTACACAGTGTACTGAATAACACTCCGTAAAAAGCTGCCACCCGTCAGTGAATGAGCTTCATTACCAGCGTGGATTTTGGGAGGACCCTTACCGTCGAATGCCACCGAAAATAGTAAGATGACCTTGTCTGTGGTCCTGGCTCCGAAATTAAAAGGGGCCTCCCTATCTCCTTGCTGTACGTAATTCGCCAGGCCTTGATGTGGAACAATAACCCCCTTTGGACGGCTTGTCGTCCCTGAAGTGAAAATGATGTACGCAACATCCTCCGGACTAACGGGGGTTTCGGACACCTTGACCCAAGGTAACTTCATGGCGTCCCGAATCTCCTCTCTGTTGATGGCATTCTGGACCGGGCAATCCAGATGTTCCGTTACGATGACCACTTTATGGTCGACTGTAGCCAAAACGGTATTGATTCTGTCTTGGCTCCAGCTGTCCGCTTCCATAGGGACCCAACATGCGCCTACCCGCACGATAGCCAGGACACACGCCACCATTTCCACGCATCTTGAAGTTAAGAGGGGAACGGCATCACCTGAGCCGATGCCTCGCCTTCGGAGGAGAGTCGCTACCCCTAGTGAAGCAGCATCGAGTTCAGCGTATGTAAGTTGCGTATCCTCGTAACTAACAGCAATTAAATTCGGCTGCCTCTGGACTATCCCCTGGATCAAGTCGTGGACCGAGGCAGGGGTCGGCGCCTCGCTAGGCAACGTCGTTGAAGGCATTGTCACTTTACATCCACCTCTAAGAACCGACCTACAAGGCGTAAAAAAAGTGAATATTGAACTGTCTCTTCGCTTTTAGCCTGCCTCCCAGCATTGGCTTTAAGGATATCTGTGATTTCTACTAGGCAGTTTACCCTGACTAAAGTCACAATGCGCCGCCGAGTCCGTCGGGCACGAAAAGGGTTAATGGGCTGGCCCGTTATGCTCCGTACCTCATCCCACTGTGCCGAAGACTGGTGTGCCGGTGCAGATCAGTCGTCGAATGGCTCGGCGAGTATTCCAGCAATTTCGCCCCAGGAAACACCGCTACGGCCTTAGTTCGCCGATGCTTACCCGGGGTGCAGATGCAGCATGTCGTTCCTTGGAGCCAATGGGTTTTCACCCGGGTAATAATTAGGTACTGCTTACCCGCTCCAAAACGTACACGTACACCTACAGGTATGTACGCGCCCACCTACATATATGTACCTCTACAAGCAACACACCTAAGTTAGGTTGTGTGGCTTCACCTTCACTAATAATGGCATTTGCTAAGTCTACCCTTGAGAAATGGGCTGGATGGATAAGACAGCCTGGGGCAATCATTTTTTTGTAAATTTCATAGTCTAACCTATCGCTCCGCAGCCTATTGACCATCAAGCTGCTGTTGTGTTTTTAATCACAGTAACCATCCAGACAGTACTCTTGCTTGATGACATCGGCAATCTAAGAGCAGTGTCAGTTCCCAGAACGTAAAAGATAAGGCTAGATATGAGGTTAATTACCTTCTCCCCGGTGGCATACATGGTCGAGGTAGGCGTTCCGCTGATGGGCATCGGCCAGTAGCTGATATCCACAACCCGTAGGCCCTTGACGCCGTACACTCTCATCTTGTCATCGACAACACCACCCAGCTTTCGAGGCATCATAGCGGCGGTACAGCACCCGTGCGCATTCGACGGGTTGATAGCAGCCCTTACGGCAGCCTTGATATCATCCACGGCTTGCACCGTGGCACCAAAAGGGCCAAGTTCCACGGGTCCTAGCGCCGCCATCGCCGGAGCGGCCATGATCTCACGGTTCTTCAGCACCATCGCCGCGGCGACATCAAAGTCAGTCGGATCCGTCAGGGTCCTGTAGTCGATTACCGGGTTGGCCAGTGGGTCTGTTGAGTTGATGGCTATGGCCCCGCGGCTGAACGGCCGGAAAATGGACAATGTCACGCCGCTTGCAGTACCCCAGTGGAAGCCGGCCGCCGGAGCGCCGTTTGCGAGCTGATCTACGAGAACGGCACGCTGTGCTAGATAGCCGGCTTGGACGGTTGGGTCGGTACCCTGGGGAAGAGAGGCGGTTGGTTCATTAGTATCGGCGGCCTTGACAATGTCTAGGTATGAGGGTGTGAGGTCACGGAGAAGTAGCGACGCAATGTTCGTGCTGAGGCCACGAGCGATGGTGTAGGGACCTTGCTTGGAGGAGTCGAAGAGAGCGCGTTGTTCTGCGTCGTAGGTCGCGTTAGTGGAGAGAGTATCCCAATTAGGTACAGCGTTACTTGTAACTGCGTTTATGTTAGAGAGGTGTTAGTTAGGGGGAGATTGGAGACCGACAGTTGTATGCCATATCTACTGAAGGCTGATCCTGGTAGTTTTGCCCAACTCCAGGGAGATCCGCGACCACCTCGATGCCGAGTCCGGTGAGTAGATCGTTTGGCCCAACGCCAGATAACTGGAGGATTTGGGGCGTGTGAAGAGCTCCTGCAGCTAAGATTACTTCTCTAGAGGCGCGCACAGTTGATTCCTCGCCGCCTCCGCTGGGCAAATACTTCACTCCAACCGCACGCTTTCCGTCGAAAATGACAGTGGCAACAGTATTCTCGGCTAGTATGTGGTAATTTGGTCTCGAGCAGTGGACCCTCTCATAGTGGTTCAGGCGAGCGTAGCTTCTGGTTCGAGTCTTTGCATCCACAAGTGTTGGGTACCAGAATACCCCCTTAGAAGCTCCGTTGTTGGGGTCTTTCGTGGGCTTGACCCCCGTCGATGTGATTGCATTCCACCAGTTTGCTAGTCGTTCGTAAGAACATAACCTCCTCGTGAATTTAGGCACCCGGGGGAACATACCGCTTCCGGGAAAGTAGTAGTTGGGATACGAGCCTTGCACAGGACCCTTGTTGCCGTGGACGGACGCGTCCCATGAAATGTTGGCCGCTGCAGCGAAATCTTTGTCTGGAAGGGTAAAATTCTCACTCTGCTTCCAATCAGCTCCAGGTCCAGACGTACACTTCGCAGTTGTCAGTCCTATCATCGAAGCGCACCTTCCGATAGTATGGCAGCATGTCGTCCCACGTCCAATTCTCATTTCCGAGAGTACTCCAACCATCGAAGTCTTCAACTGACCCTCGCAGGAAGATTGCGCCGTTGATTGTACTCCCACCACCAACTACACGGCCGGCAAGAGCCATGTAAGTGGCATTGTTCAGCTGAGGTTGCGGGACGGTGAAGAGGCCCGGCCATAGATACGGCGCAGGGTTAAACGCCCCCATAATAAGGACACCATCTTCGCCTTTGTCGAATGGTCCTGATTCAATCACGAGCACATTTACTACAAGTTACTGGTCAGCATCAAGCATAGATATACACTGGCGGGGCCATGGGGTTAACACACCCTTCGGGTCTTCGGTCAAGCGATCCGCCAAAGTTAAGCCAGCCACTCCACCGCCGGCAATGACGAAATCATATTTGGTTTTGTCCACAGTCTCTCTCGACACAGCCGTGGAATAGCGAGGGATGTTCAAGCCATGGGCTACGGTAACCAAGCATCCAAGCAGGAGTTGGGTATTGTGAACGACTACCATGGTGAGCACTTTGTATATGAGCTTCTCTAAGCTAATGAAGCAAAGTACTTAGCCGATGGCTAGAGGTAACAATGTTGGGGAAGGTTGTATATAATTAGCACCTAGCATCTGAACCCCCGCACTAGTTTGTTCTTCCCCACGCCAGTTTATTCTCCCCTGCCGTTCCGGCGTTGGTACCTGGGAGGTCGCCGGGGCCGGCGAATTCGGTCACATATTAAAAGACCGGGCACTAACGTCGGTGAGCCATTCAGCGCGCAGGGGCAACGCCACGGATGTAAGCATCGGCAGTAGCCCCTGAGAAATACTCTTCGGTTGCACCGGCAGTACCCGCAATATAACAGGCGAGCGCTTAATTTAAGACACTTGTGCAAAGGTGTGATCAGCACACTCCCGCTTTCTAACCCTGCGTGGTGCATGTGCTTTTCATACCTTTTTCTTTTTTTTTCTTCTTTTTTTTTTTGGCTGCTGAAGATTTGCGGACGAAGCCATAGAGCGCGGAATGAGAAATCGGGTAGGGTTCATTTACGGGGGATTGTCTCGGAGTAGTTCATTACTTCATGGTAATCTCACTCGCAGCGGTCCAACTCGCAAGGCCTCTTCGCGTTGAGTGCGACGTAGTGGGCCCCAGCTCTGGAGGAGCTAAGCGAGACCCCGTGGCGACCCGGTATTTCCACGCGGACCCCAACCCGGACGCTCAGGCCCGGAGAAAAGGTCTGGGTATTGTCTCGGCCCCTATGATCCCTTCGGAGCTGTAGCAAGCATACCGAGTACCCACGACCCTACCCTTGCCGCCTAAGTTCGGATCCAGTTGTGGAGCGACCCGGCAAGCAGCGTTGGACGAGGAGCCTCGATCGATGAATAAATTACCGCTGCCTTCATGCGCTTACCTAGTCGGATTTCCTATCATGCCGTGTGTTACCAGAGTTTCGCCAAGAAGATGGATGGCGGAGGCTAAGATTCGAACGTCAACAACAAGGCAACAACCACACCCACTTTTGTACATGCCACTCCTAACATCATACTCCAGGCTTCAGCACATGCGCGAAGCATGATGTAATACAATACCGAGGGAACAGTTCTAGAAGCTGTATTTCTCGGGAGCTTAAGCAGCAAGGCCCATTCGCGGAAGCTTTCAGTGTTCTATTAATATCATCTCTACCAATTAGGTTGATCTACTACGTAGTATCCGTACTGTGATACAACAGCGGCTGTACGTGTAGGTTCACTTCGCTTTGTGAAACGCGGGAGTTTGCTTATCTTCAACGAGAAAATGAGATGCACCGCGCTAGTAAGGATACCTAAGCAACCCGGCACTGTCCTTCGTGGATGACCCCCTCCCCGGAAATGATGCCCGAAGTTGGCTAACTCCCCATTCTAGAAAGTCATTGGCCATTGTGACCGGCTTAAAAATCCGAAATAGGGAAGGACCAGTTGAGAGTTTGTGCTTTTGAGGCGGCGGTAGGTTCGCGTTCACTGCCCTCGGTCCTTCTTAGGCACTCCGTAAGCCTATGCCGAGCTAGAGTGGTGCTGTCCATCGGCTGCTAGAACTAAAGTTGAGTATCTTCCAACCCTTTACCATGCCGGGGGTGGTGAGATATTGTTATTGTTTTGCCTTCCCAGGCGGCGAGGCAGTTGTTGCTTATTCGTGTTGCCGGTTAAATACTCCAGTACGTAGAAATACGTTCCTAGGTTCATAATCACCCAAGTCCTTGCGACTCATTGTCCGTCGTGCATGTCAAAGCAGACATTTTGCTTCAATCTCTTATCACTGCGGGAAGCGCGTTGGCATTACCAGCTATGAAGGCAACGCTAAAGTTTTTCTGCTCCTCTAACTAATTCCGAAGCAACATGGCAGCCAGCTACCCAACATCCAAACAGCCGGCACTTAATATACACTAGGTCCTATCTTTATTGTATCCTGAGACTTGCAGCATAATATCAGAACCCTCCCCTCATCATTGAGACAAAACTCATTGGATAGGAGAACTACTGTCTATGCGCTGGTGCTTTACATATTATTGTCTAGTTTATCTCGCTGCCTTCCCCAGACCCAACACCCAAGATTAACGATTAGCCCCAACATTTTTTCCTGATGATATGCAACTTCTCACACCGTAACGCCCTCCAAACCCAAGTTATGGAAGAACGCAATCAGGTCCTGACAAACGTGCGCCTCGTCGATCAGGCCGGTGCATTTGTTAAGAACTAGGAAATCGGTACCATTGTAGGTAACCGGGTCTCCTTGCTTGAGCGTTCTACATTACACACATCATTAACTAGATGTCCTAAGAAACCACGTCTTATTTGGGGGGCCAGGAAAGGTACCAGGGAAAGTTGAACTTACGTTGGGGCCATCGTGAAGTTGGCACCGATAATACCGTCAAGCGTCCATCGTATGGCAATGTTGTGGCCCTCGCTAGCGGACTTGTACTTGATAAAATTGTATTGGTCCCATGAACTGCGGGACTGTGTGACCCAGTCCCGGAATCCCTGTGAGGTGGTGATATTCAACACATCGCTGCCCACACCGGTCGAGGAGGGGAGTCGGTCGGCGTGGACGGAGATTTCCGGGGAGAAGGTTGAGTCAATAAGGGAGACGTCCCCGTTCCAGATGTTGAGGTAGTTGTTCGCGATGAGGTCACGCTGCTTCTCTGTGGCAGCGTGGGGGTTGCAGCATGATGCGGCAGAAGAGATGGCGAGGAGGGGGGCAAGCGCCCAGCCGAACTTGGTGATGGCGAGCATTCTAAAGAAAAAAATTAGATTAAGAGATGCACACGTTGTTGATTGCGATGCTGAATCTTAAGCTGCTAGATTCTTCTTAAGACAATTTGTGGAAGACGACCCTCTTATATGTCTTCCCCGGAGGTCAATTCATGCCGGCGGCGCAAAGGATCAGGGAGATTGAGAATCAAGGGAGGCTCAATCTCCCCAAACGCCGCAGAAAGAACGCGCTTCGTAGGTGCTAGTGAGCTTAATGTTGAGTAGTTACGGATTGACTACGCAGTCATTACGGGTCCCTCATCATGGCTCGGCAGTCCCAACGCCATGGATGGTTCCAAGAGGCTACAGCGGATGCAGGGCTGAAGCTGACTCAGACGGCTCCATCTTCTTGGCATATGCAGGTCGCGCCAAATGCAACCTCTTTAGGCCTAGTGTGGCAGGGGCAACTCCAACTCCGCCGCCCAGGCAGCCGGAAGGTTCACCATAATTACTCGTCTGTTGTGCCTCTTAGCCGCGTCTCCACTGAACCTTTTTTCACAGTCTTTCGTTTTTCTCAGTTCACTACAGCCTGTAGTGCCC
>Ga0164242_10001290_pt1 | contig 29661 bp, 26 predicted proteins | sample OricomgcompostMG_FD_108783 | JGI IMG/M metagenome (GOLD analysis project Ga0164242, IMG submission 108783) | Miracle-Growth compost microbial communities from Emeryville, California, USA - Original compost - Miracle growth compost (MG) ...
CGCCTCGTGCAGTGCGGGCGAAGTGACTTCCAGCGGCTGGATCGGAAGTTGATCGGTCATGGCGCTCCTGTCGGCGGTCACGTCGCGCCCACGTCGGCACTGACGTGCTGCCACGCTACCCGACGGGGGCTCCGGCGTGGCAACATGCAACCGCCCCCCGTGGCATCTCTCCACGGGACCTCTCGATGGCCTGAGCGCACGTCTTCGATGCCTCGAATTGAACTTCCGAAGTCGATTCGAGTCCGAGGCCGGGGTGATGGCCCTGGCGCCGCCAAGTCGGCGCCAGAGCCATCACATTGCCGAGCGCCGCGTGCCCGGGCCGGGGAAACGGCTAGATGCCCATCCGGGTCGCCATGGCGCTGCGGTGGTAGTCCGCGTCGCCGAAAAGGACCTCCGAGGAGCGGGCGCGCTTGTAGTACAGGTGCGCGGGCACCTCCCAGGTGAAGCCCATGCCGCCGTGGAACTGGATGTTCTGGTGCGCGGCGGTGACGTATGCCTCCGAGCAGTACGCCTTGGCGAGCGACGCCGCAAGCGGAAACTCCTCGGAGCCTTCGACCAGGGCGTCGAGCGCGTAGTACGCGGCAGACTTCGCCGACTCGACCTCGATCAGCACGTCAGCTGCCATGTGCTTCAGCGCCTGGAAGGCACCGATCTGCTGCCCGAACTGCACGCGCGCCTTGAGGTAGGCGACCGACATGTCGAGCGCTGCCTGAGCGCCACCGGCCTGCTCGAGCGCGAGCGCCGTCGCGGCCACGTCATAGACGCGCTGGAGGATCTCCCAGCCTGCGCCGTCCTGACCGATGAGCTTGGCGGGCGCACCGTCGAGCGTGACGACGGCGAGCTTGCGGGTCTGGTCAAGGGTGATGGACGGTGTGCGAGTGACGCCGGCGGCAGTGCCGTCGACGGCGAACAACGACACGCCGGCCTCCGTGCGCGCGGGCACGATCAGCAGGTCGGCCGTCGCACCGTCAAGTACGAAGTGCTTCGCGCCACTGATGGTCCAGGCATCCCCGGACTTCGTCGCCGGCGTCGTGATGCCCGACTCGTCCCACTTGCCCGACTCTTCGGTGAGCGCGACGGTCGCGACAGTCTCGCCCGCGGCGATGCCCGGCAGGTACTTCTGCTTGGCCGCCTCGTCGCCCGATTCCAGAAGCGCCGTCGCGGCGAGCACCACGGTCGAGAGCAACGGTCCGCCGAACAGTGTCCGGCCGGCCTCCTCAAGGATGATCCCCAACTCGGCCCAGGTGAATCCCTGACCGCCGTACTCCTCGGGAATCGCGATGCCGACCGCCCCGAGCTCCTGCGCGAACTGCTGCCAGGTGGCCCGCTCGAAGCCGTCCTCGGTCGCCATCAGGCGCCGCACTTCCTTCTCCGATGACTTCGTCTCGAAGAAGTCCCGGGCGATCTTCCGGAACTCCACCTGTTCTTCGGTGAAAACGCCGAATGCCATCTCGATCTCCTACTTCTTCTCGTCCGTGAACGTGCCGCCCTTACGGACGTCGCGGAAGGGGATGCCGCGGTCGGCCTCGTGACCCTTGGGCAGGCCGAGGATGCGTTCGCTGATGATGTTGCGCTGGATCTGATCGGAACCACCGCCGATGGAGTTGATGAACGCCCACATCAGCTGGTTGTCGACCTCGTAGTTCGCCTTGTCTGCGGGGTCGTAGAGCAGGCCCTTGGCGCCGATCAGCTTGAAGCGCAGCGCCCAGCCCTGGTGCAGAATCCGCGACTTCGCGAGCTTGCCGAGCGAAGCGAGCGATGAGCCGCCGCTCGACTGCAGCTCGCGCATGGCGCGAGTGCCGTTCCACTGGTTGACCATGCGCCAGGAGTGGTTCTTCATGATCTCCTGACGAATCGCCTCGTCGTCGAGGCGCCCGGCGGAACGTGCGGCCTCAATCAGGTCGTCCGACATGCTGAAGATCGCCGGGCGCTCGCCGGGCTGAGCGTCTCGCCTGCCCAGTTCGATGCCCATCATGCGGCGCTCTTCCTTGAGCGCGATCTGCAGGACTTTCCAGCCTTCGTTCTCTGCGCCGATGATGTTCTCCGCGGGCACTCGCACGTCGGTCAGGAAGACCTCGTTGAAATCCTGCTCGCCGGTCATCTGCTTGATCGGGCGCACCTCGATGCCGGGCGTCTTCATATCGAGGACGAAGAGCGAGATGCCCTCGTGCTTGGGCACATCCCAGTTCGTGCGGGCGAGGAGCAACGCCATTTGCGCGAGATGACCGCCCGTGGTCCAGATCTTCTGGCCGTTGACGACATACTCATCGCCGTCGCGCTCCGCCTTCGTCTGCAGCCCCGCGAGATCCGAGCCATTGCCGGGCTCGCTGTAGAGCAGGCATCCGCGCTCCCACTCGCCGTTCAGCAGCTTGGGCAGCACCTTGCGCTTGAGGGCGTCCGAACCCTTCTCGACGATCGGGTTGCCCATGAGCGCGCCGAAGTTTGCCTTGTTGCGCACCGGGTCCGGGGCACCCGCGGCCGTGAACAGCTTGGAGACCAGGCGGGCTTCTGCCGCGCTCAGACCCTTTCCGTATGCGTCGACGGGCCAGTCCGGCGCCGCCCATCCGGCTTCAACGACCTTGTTGCGGTAGTCGAGGTCGTCGACGCCCTTCCAATTCGCCGCGATCCAATCGCGGGCGTCATCTTCGAGACTCATGTCTCACGCTCCTTCCTGTGGGCGGAAAAATGGCACGGCAGAGCCGTCATCGAACTTCTGAAAGTCGACGGTGACGGGCAGGTCCATCAGGTTGGCGTCGGGGTCGACGTCGACGAGCTCGGACCAGAACCAGGGGCCCTCGTCGAGCTGCACGATGCCGACCGGCCTGCGGTCGACGCCGCCCTCGGCGTTCTTCTCGTGCACGACAGACCAGCTCACGACCACGCCCGTGCCGGCGGCCGGCACGTACCGATAGCGTTCCGGGTCCTGCGTGACATCGAACTGCGGCTCGTGAAACTCGCCGGTCTGGGTGTCCTTGACGATGAGGAACTCGCCGCGTGCGGCGGCCTCAAGGAAAGCGGCGCTCGCGGCATCCGCTTGCACTGCGAATTTCGGCATGCGTGTCTCCTATCGGTCCGTGCCGAGCACGAGGGTGCCGTGGTAATCGAGGGTGCCGCCGTTGCCCGAGACGAGCACCCGGCCGTGGTTGGCGACCTGCCGCTCGCCCCCCTGGCCACGGGCCTGCACCACTGCTTCATGAAGGGGCGTCGCCCCCCACAGGTAGAACGCGCTGAGCTCGCCACCGCCGGTGTTGACTGCGAGCTTGCCGCCCGGCCCGAGCATGCCCGGCTCTGCGACTGCCGGGCCGCCTTCGCCCTTGGGGAAGAACCCGTAGTCCTCCAGCGTGATGAGCGCCGTGAACGTGTAGCAGTCGTAGATCTCCGCCACCCCGATCTCGTCGAGCGTCGTGTCCGCCATCTTCAGCGCGCGCGGCCCCGACTCGGCGGCGCCCGTGACGATGCCGAAGCGGTCGTCGTGGATAAACGTGTATCCCGGGTGCGACTGTGCCCAGCCGAGCACGCGCACCGGCGGCTGCGGCATCGAGCGCGCCCGGTCGAGCGAGGTGACGATGACCGCCACTGCACCGTTGGAGATCAGGCAGCAGTCGTAGAGGTGGAACGGCTCCGCGATGTACCGGCTCGCGTGGTATTCCTCGAGCGTGAGCGGCTTGTCATAGAACTGCGCCATCGGGTTGAGGTTGGCCCATTGGCGCTGCGCGACGGCGATGTGGCCCAGCTGGTCTGAAGTGGTTCCGAACCGCTCCATGTGACGCCTGGCAGCGAGCGCGTAGTACGTGTTCGCTGAGTACATGCCGTTGGATGCCGTGATGCCGCCGAATCCCGTCGGTGCACGACCGGCCGCGGCGTATGCCGACGAGCCGGACGACTTGGGCTGGATCGGGTCATCAGACCAGACGACCGCGATCGTGTCGGCCATACCACTGCGCACGGCCATCGCCGCGTAACCGACCATGAGCGCCGCCGTCGATCCGAATGCCTGCACGTAGCTCATCAGCTTCAGGTCCTTGAGGCCGAGCTCCATCTGGACCCGGACGTCGACCGGCGTGCCGAGCCCGTTCGAGAACAGAAGCCCGTCCACATCGCTGAGCTGCAGCCCCGCGTCCGCGACGGCTGCTCGCACGGCGTCGCCCGCGAGCTTCGGCGAGCTCTTGGTGAACGCGCGCCCGATCTCGCTGGTTCCGAGGCCTGCGATTGCGATATCCGTCTCAGCCATGGTCACTTCCCCTGCCACTGCGGGGCGCGCTTCTCGGCGAAGGCCCTGGGGCCTTCCTTCGCGTCCTCGGTGGTCATCAGGAACTCGCCCTCCTTGCGGCTGCGCTCCCAGTCGGCGGCTTCGTTCACGAAGGCGCCGTCAGTGATGCTGCGTGCGATCCGCTTGGTGACCTGCACGGCGATCGGCGCGTTCGCGTTGATTGCGTCGGCGAGCGCGAAGGCCTCATTGAGCAGCTTCTCGAGAGGCACGACGCGATTCACGAGGCCTAGCTCATAGGCTCGCTGAGCCGGAATCGGCTGCGCCGTGAGCATCGCCTCGAGTGCGACCTTGTAGGGCAACTGGCGCGGGAGGCGGAACGCGCCGCCCGCACCGGCGAAGATCCCGCGCTTGACCTCCGGCAGTCCGAAGGCCGCCGTGTCGGCTGCGACGATGAGGTCGGAGGCGAGCGAGATCTCGGTGCCGCCGCCGAGCGCGAAGCCGTTCACCGCGGCGATGATCGGCTTCGAGATCGCGTGCTGCACGAACCCGGCGAATCCCCAGCGCGCCGTGCGCTCGTCCTGAACAAAGCGGCCCGCCGCGACCTCTTTGAGGTCTGCGCCGGCGCAAAACGCCTTGTCCCCGGCGCCGGTGATGATCACCGTCCAGACATCCGCGTGCTCCTCGGCGTAGTCGAGGGCTTCGCCCACCCCGACCGTGACGTTCGAGTTGACCGCGTTGCGGGCGTCCGGGCGGTTGATCGTGACGAGAAGCGTGTGCCCGCGCTGCTCGGCGAGCACCTCGCCTTCGCCTCCGATCGGGATGCTGACGGAATCCGTCATGGCTGATGTACCTCCACATCGTTGTAGGGACCGGTTCGCGCGCGGCGCACCGACGATGATTCCAAGGTTGTCGCTCCTGACCGGGGGTGTAAACGACGGATGCCGACAGCCGTACATGAGCGAGCGGGCAACGTCGGCATGTGCGCATCCGTGATTTACGAGACGCCCATCGGACTGGTGGCATGACCACGACGAAGATTCCCGATCTCTACGAGGAGGTAGAGCGATGCCCGACGTGCAGCCGTATGACCCACCCCTGTCCGGTGTGAAGGTGCTCGACATCTCGTCCGGACCGCTGCGCGCGGTGAGCCGTATCTACGCCGACCTCGGCGCCGACATCACCCACGTGGAGCTCGCCGGTGTCACGAACCATGTCGCGTTCGGCCCCGTCGTCGACGGTGTCGAGATAACCGAGGCGCTGAACAGTCTCGGGGTGACCAGCTTGCGTTTGGACAGGAGCGACGAGGGGGATGCCGCTCAGTGGCGGCAGCTGCTGGCGGACGCCGACATCCTCATCGAGAGCACCACGCCGAACTCGCCCGAGGAAAGCGCCCTCAACGTGGACGCGATCCACGTCGCACGGCCGGAGCTCGTCATCCTTTCGATCAGCGACTTCGGTCGCAGCACACGCTTCAGCGGATGGAAGGGCACGAGCCCGGTGTTCCACTCGCTCACCGGCGAACTGTCACGCACCGGCAGCCCGAACCGCGAGCCGCTGATCCCGCCGGGGGAGCTGCCGTACGAGACGGCGGCAGCGCAGGCCGCGTTCATGACACTTGCCGTCTACCTCGACCGGCTGCGTACGGGCCACGGGGAACTCATCGACTTCTCGATCCTCGAGGGTGCGATGCAGGCGCTCGACCCGGCCTTCGGCATGGCTGGAAGTGCGGCGATGGGCCAGTCCATGTCGTCGCTTCCGCGCGGGCGCGTGGACATGAGCCACCAGTACCCGATCATCCCGTGCAAGGACGGCTACGTGCGCATCTGTGTGCTCGCCAAGCGGCAGTGGCACGGGATGTTTGAGTGGATGGGGCGCCCGAAGGAGTTCGCCGACCCGAAGTTCGACGACCTCCACGTACGCTTCGCGACCCCTTCGCTCGTGCCAGCGATCGGCCGTTTCTTCGCCGACAAGACCCGCGCCGAGCTCGAAGAGCAAGGGCAGACCCACGGCGTTCCGACCGCGGCGGTGCTGAGCGTCGAGGAGGCGCTGCACACCCCGCAGATCCAGGCCCGCGGATTCTTCCGCGAGGTTGAGATCGCGCCGGGCCTCTGCGCTCCCGTTCCCGTCGGCGTCATGGAGGTTGACGGCGCTCGCGCGAGCGCATTGGACATCACCGTTCCCGACGCCTCGGGCGTCCCCGCAGAGCAGTCTTCGCTGCCTGAGCATGCGCCGCTCAATGAGGGCCGCCCGCTCGAAGGCCTTAAGGTCGTCGACTTCGGGGTCATCATCGTCGGCGGGGACACGACGCGAATGCTGGGGGATCTCGGCGCCGAGGTGATCAAGGTCGAGAACTCGGGGTTCCCCGACGGTGCGCGCGCCTCGCTCCCGCCCGGGAAGATGATGCCCGGCTTCGCCTCTGGCCATCGCAACAAGAAGTCGATCGGCATCAACGTCCAGGATCCTGAGGGCCTTGCCCTCACGCGGAAGCTGATCGCGGACGCCGATCTGGTCTTTACGAATTGGAAGCCCGGGGTGATGCAGAAGCTCGGTCTCGATTACGACGCTCTCAAGGAGATCAATCCCGGCGTGGTCGTCGCGGACAGCTCCGCCTTCGGGCAGTCCGGCCCGTGGGCCAAGCGCCTCGGGTACGGCCCGCTCGTCAGAGCTGCAGCCGGCTTCACGGAGCAGTGGACCTATCCGGGCGAGCCCGGCTCGTTCCAGGACGCGATCACGGTCTACCCCGACCACGTCTGCTCTCGCATCAGTGCTGTCGGCGCGCTGTCGCTGCTGATCCGCCGCGAGCGCACAGGACGTGGGGGATCGGTCAGCCAGGCCCAGGCAGAGGTCATGATGAGCCACATGGTGCCGGCCCTCGTGGCAAGGTCGCTCGCAGCCACAGGCCACCAGGTCGAAGCGCCGGTGCACGACGCGCCCTGGGGATTGTTCCCCGCAGCCGGCGACGACGAATGGGTGACCGTGACGGTGCGCAATGACGCGGAATGGACGGCACTCGCCCGCGCCATCGGGCACGAGGAGCTTCTCGCAGACCCCGCACTCGCGGCCCCGGCGGGGCGCGACGCACAACGCGCCCGCATTGACGCCGCGGTCACGGCATGGACCTCCCAGCACTCGCCCGATGACGTGATGGAGCAGCTGCAAGCGGCCGGAGTCCCCGCCGCGAAGATGCTGCGCGGCAACGAGCTGCCGGCCTGGGAGTTCTACCGTGAGCGCCGTGACTTCCGCGAGGAGATGCACCCCTACGGAGACATGCCGTTCACGCTCGAGAATGTGCAGATGCATGCGGAGCACATCCCGGACCCGCCGCTCGGGCAGGCGCCGCTGCTCGGGGAGCAGACCGTCGAGATCGCCCGCAATCGCCTGGGCCTCTCCGAGGACGAGATCGCTCGCCTCGTCGAGCGTGGGGTGCTCGAGGTGGCCGTCATTCCCACGCCCATCGCCTGATTCAGACGGTCGTCGTTCATGATTTAGGATGTTTCCCGGAGGATCGCCACAGAAGCCGGTCCTCCGGGAAGCACATGGACATCGACCTGACCCGGCTGAAGTACTTCGTCACCGTCGCTGACGAACTTCACTTCAAGCGCGCCGCCGATCGGCTGCGCATCACTCCCCCGCCGCTCAGCAAGCAGATCAAACTGCTCGAGCGCGAGCTCGGGGGTGAGCTCTTCGAGCGCCGATACCACGACCTGAAGCTGACGTCGCTCGGCGCTGCGCTCCTGCCCGAGGCGCGAAGCGTTCTCGAGCGCGTCGAGTCGCTCAAGGCGGTGGCGCGAGCCGCCACCGGGCAGCGGCCGCCCCTGCGATTCGGGCTGACAGCGTACGCGCCGTCCGACTTCGTCGCAGCCTTCGAGGAGGCGAGCAGGTCCGTCAATGCCGTTCCTGAGATCCTCGGCTCCGCCGCTGATGTCACAGCCCAGCTCGTGGCAGGGCACATCGAACTCGGCCTCATCCATCTTCCTGCCATGGACGACCGGCTGATCACAGAGACGGTTATCACCTATCAGGGCGCAGTCGCGGTGCGCACCGACGATCCGCTCGCCGCGAGCGACACGATCCGCGTGGAGGATCTCGCTGGCCGCGATGTGCTCGTCGACTTCGCGCGCCCCAATCCGCAACTGCTCGCCTGGACCATCCGCGAGCTTGAAGCGCGCGGCGTCACTCAAATCGTCCACTCCGCGACAACGCGCGCCAGCGAAATCGAGATGGCGAGCCACGCGTTCAACCGCCACTTGCCGGTGCTCATCGCCTACGCGCCGGATTCATTCATGGGCCGGATCTTCTCCCCGCCCCAGTTCAAGCTCGTCCGCATCGATGAGTTGTCATGGCCGGCCGCTGAAATCGCCCTCGCATGGACAGAGGCGACGGCACGGCGCGACCCGCGTGTCCTCGACGCCGTCGACCAACTTCGCGACTCAGTACGCGCTAGCCAGCCAGCGCGCTGACCGGGCTTCGTCGCGCACGAAGTCGAGGTGCATCGCCGTCTGCGCGAGGGCGGAGAACAGGTAGTAGCCCTCGAGGCCGCCCCAGCCGGCGGTCCAGCTCAGCTGGGCCGCCGTCGCCCAAATCGAGGCATCCGGGTCATGCTCATGAACTCGTGCGACCTGGCGCGAACGCCGCAGGTGATGCGAGATGTGATGCTTGGCGCGCTGCCCTAGGCGCGCGAAGCGAAAGCCGTGGCCGGGCAGCACCTCGAAGCCGTCCCAATCGAGCAGGCGCTCGGTCGACTCGAAATAGTCCGCCACCGGGTCGCCACCGCCCACATAGCCGAGTCCGAGCCCTGGGTTGATGTGCGGCATGACGTGATCCCCTGTGAGGATGTGCTGCCCCTCGACGTCGACGAGCGTGATGCCGCCCTGCGAGTGGCCCGGAGTGAGCAGCACCCGCACGGGCCGGCCCAGGTCGAGCACGTCGCCGTCGCCGACCAGCACGTCAGGCTGCCGGGTCTCGTGCACAGTGCTTTGGCCTGACGGAAGGTGCGGCCGCCGCTCCGGGGGAACGCCCCACTCGTCGAGCAGAGCGCTCTGATCACGGTCGAACGTCTGCGCCTGCACGGCGTCCCACTCGCGGTGGGACAGGACGAGCTCGGCCCCGTACTCGCGCCGCACGCGATCGGCCATCCCGAGATGGTCGTCATGCAGGTGCGTGGCCACGACAGTGCCGATGCGGTCGATTCCCCAGCTCGTCAGGGCCGCCCGCAGCCGCTCGAAATTGTCGTCGGTGTCCCAGCCGGGTCGACCACGTGGCCGACACCGTCCTCTCCCAACAGGACGTAACACAGCGTGCTCGTCACAATCGCGGCGCTCGGCAGCGGAATCGAGAGCATGAAGGTGCGGTCGTCCACGCGCTCGGGCGAGAGGTCCTTGCCGTCGAGGAACTCCGCATAGCCGCGCGGGCTCGTCGGCCCGAGGTCCGTCATCGTCCGGGAACCCATCGCCTCAGCGGCCCACCTTTCCGAACGCCGAGCCGATCTGCTGCATCACGATCGGCTTGAGCGCGAACCACGCGCCGATGATCGCGGCGATGCCGATCAGGAAGACGATGAACCCTGCCCAGCTGCCTGGGTCGTCACTGCCCCAGAACATGTGATTGAGGTTCCGCAGCGCACCGGTGGCCAGGACGAGCACGATGTGCACGATGACGAAGAGGACGAAGTAGACCATGACCGGGAAGTGGATCTTCCGTGCCAGCTCGACGGGGTAGACCTTCGAGGCCCGCTGCCACGTCGAGCGCCACATCGGGCTCATCCGGAAACCGGTGACCGCCGCCAGCGGCGCGGCGAGGAACACGGTCGCGAAGTAGGTGAGCACCTGCAGGCTGTTGTAGTTCGTCCAGCCGTCCTCGGTCGGCCATGACAGCGAGACGTACTGCAGCGCAGCCGAGAGTGCATTCGGGATGAAATCCCACGAGAACGGCACGATGCGGATCCACTGGCCGGTGGCGAACAGCAGAACCCAGAACAGCACACCGTTCACGAGCCAGACAATGTCGAGCGCGAGGTGCGTGAACAGCTCGACGGAGATCTTCTTGCCGCCGCCTCGCGGCTGCCACATCGCAGACGCCTTCTTCTGCGTGCGCACCGTCCACCCGGTCTTGATGATCAGCACGATGAAGAACGCGTTGAGCCAGTGCTGCCATTGCGTCCACAGCGGCTGGCCGACGGGCGCCCACTTCGGCAGCGGCGTCGCGCCCGGATAGGCCTTGAGGAACGAGGTGCCAGCCGCACTGTCGAACAGGAACCACCGCACGGCTAGCACGATCGCCGCGATCACGACGACGGCGCCGACGGCCGCGAGCGTGATCTTGGCGGGTGCGCGGCGGAACGGCTTCCGCTCGCGGGTTGCGGCATGGCTCGCGGGAGATGCGGCGGGCTCGGCCGTCGTGGCCGGGGCGGGTTGAGCGACGGATTCCTGCACCGACGCCGCCGCGGACTCCGCGGCAGCGACCTGGGCTGCCGCCGCAGCGGCGCGCTGGGTGAGGGCCGCGTTGACGCGCTGGGCGAGCTCGACCGCCGCAGGCGTCTGACCGAGACCGATCCGGCGCCGGGCAAGCACCGCGTCGGGCGCGTCAACGGGCGCATCCTGCCCGGTGGCCTGGGCCACCGCGGGGCCGTTCTGAGGCGTGGGCACCGCGGCAGCCGGCGCAGGGGCCGTCGGGGCCGCTGCCTGCTGCTCCACCGCCGCGTTGATCTCCGCCGCCAGGGCGAGAGCAGCCGGGGTCTGACCAAGGCCGGTACGGCGCCGGGTGAGCATCGGGTCCGTGGTGGCGGCGGGCGCGGGCGCCGATGACGGTGCGGGTGTCGCGGGCGGAGCATCCGTCGCCATCATCGGCGCCGGCGTGGCAGCCGCCCACTCGGGAATCGGGGTGTCGGCCGGCGGCCACGGCGCACCGCCGGGCGTGCGCGGAAGGCCGCGTCGTTGCTGCGCCACTGCGGTCAGCTCCGCGCCTTGAGCGCTTCGAGCGCCTGCGGGATCACCTGGAAGAGATCGCCGACGATGCCGAGATCGGCGATCTCAAAGATCGGGGCGTCGGCATCCTTGTTGATCGCGATGATCGTCTTGGCGGTCTGCATGCCGAAACGGTGCTGGATCGCACCGGAAATGCCGACCGCGATGTACAGATCCGGCGTCACGGTGACGCCGGTCTGCCCGACCTGGTGGGCATAGGGGATGAAGCCGGCATCGACGGCGGCGCGCGAGGCGCCCACCGCGGCACCGAGCGCATCGGCGAGCTGCTCGATGAGGGCGAACTGCTCCTTCGAGCCGACGCCGCGGCCGCCCGAGACGACCTTCTTCGCACGGCGCAGCTCGGGGCGCGAACCGCCCATCTCGGCCGGGGCGAACGACTCGACCTCTGCGGCGGGGCCCGTGAGGGGCGCGGCGTCGAGGGTGGTCACCAGCGGCGAGGCGACAGCGTTCGCGCGCGCGTCGACGGACCCCTGACGCAGCGTGATGACCGGTGCTGCGAACGTGGCCGCCGAATCGATCAGGTAGGCGCCGCCGAACGCCGAGTGATGCGCGATGACACCTTCTTCATCGACGCCGACCCCGACGGCATCCACCAGCACCGCGCGCTTGGTGCGCACCGCGAAACGTGCAGCGGCCTCACGGCCGTCGATGCTGTGCGCCGCGACGATCGCAACGGGTTCGCGGCCCTCGGCGGCTCTCGTGAGCGCGTCGACGAGACCGGTCACGACGCCGCCGGGGTTCGGGACGAGCACGACTTCGTCGGCGCCCGCGGCGCCTGCCGCTGCCGCGAGCGCCGCGCCGTCAACGCCGTCGGGCATCGCGATCACGGCAGCCGGCGAGCCGATGACGGATGCCGCGCCGAGTACCTCGGGCGCGGTGGTGGCCAACTCGCCCGCGGCGGTGACCTCGATGAGAGCAAGAACAGGTGCAGTCATGGGATCCGCCTATGCGAGCTTGTTGGCAATGAGGAACTCGGCGAGCTTCACGCCGCCGTCGCCCTCGTCGACGATCTTGATGCCGGCCTGACGCGCAGGTCGCTCCGCCGCCGCGATGACGATCGAGCGGGCGGCACGGGCACCGGCGACATCGGCGTCAAGGTCGCCGGCCGTCTTGGTCGCAAGCGGCTTCTTCTTGGCCGCCATGATGCCCTTGAGCGAGGCGAACCTCGGGTCGGGCAGCGCCTCGGTGATCGACGCCACCGCGGGCAGCCCCGCCTTCACCGTCGCGGCGCCGCCTTCAACGACGCGGGTACCGCGCACGACGCCGCCGTCGACCTCGATCGACGAGAGATTTGTCGCGTGCGGCAGCCCCAGGTGCTCGGCGAGCATCGCCGGAAGCACGCCGCCGGCGCCGTCGGTCGAGAGGTTGCCGGTCAGGATCAGATCGGCGCCGAGCGGCTTCACCGCCGCGGCGAGCACCTCAGCCGTGAGGGAGAGGTCGGCCCCTGCGAGCTCCGGGTCCACGATGTGCAGCGCGTCGTCCGCGCCCATCGCGAGCGTCTTGCGCAGCCCATCGACCGCGCCTTCCGGGCCGACGGTGACGACCGTCACCGTGGTGTCGGCCACTGCCGCCTGAATCGTCAACGCGGCTTCGACAGCGCGCTCGCCGATCTCGTCGATGACGGCGTCGCTGGCGCCACGGTCGACGAGGCCGGTCTCGGTGTTGATCTTGCGGTCCCCATAAGTGTCGGGGACCTGCTTGACGAGCACGACGATGCGCATGCCCTGTTCCTTCCGTGTGATGCTTTGTTGGAGCGGGGAGCCGGGGCCGTCAGTCGCCGATCGAGGCGTCGATTCGCTCGACCGCGGCGATGTAGTCCTCGGCGAAGTCGAAGACCGTCTGGCGCGAGGTCCGCTGCTTGTTGATCAGGCCGACGCCCTGGCCCACCCAGTAGGACGCGAGCGCTTGTGCACCTTCGTTGCCGGCGGCGGCGAGCTTGTCCGCCTCGCGCAGCGTCTTCTCCGAGATCATCGACTGCAGCGGCATCCCGAGCGGCTTGGGCGCGCCCTCCTGCTCCCACATCTCGGTCCAGTCCGACTTGAGCTGGCGTGAGGGCTTGCCGGTGCGGCCGGCCGAGCGCCGCGTGTCACGAGAGGATGCCGCGAGCATCTTCTGCTTGGTGAACTCGGCCACCTCTGACTCCGGCGTCGTGAGCCACACCGAACCGGTCCAGACTCCCGCGGCGCCGAGGGCGATGGCCGCCGCCATCTGACGACCGGTGACGATGCCACCGGCGGCCAGCACCGGAACCTGATCCCCGATCGCCTCGATCACCTCCGGGACGAGAACCATCGTCGAAACCTCACCGCAGTGGCCGCCCGCCTCGGTGCCCTGCACGATCAGGAAGTCGACGCCAGCCGCGACCTGCTTGAGGGCGTGCTCCTTCGCACCGACGAGCGCGCCGATTGGGACTCCGTGCTCCTTCGCCGCGTCGATCATGAACTTCGGCGGCACGCCGAGGGCGTTGGCGAGGAGCTTGATGGGATGGCGGAACGCGACCTCGAGCAGCTTCTCGCCGGCATCCGCATCCGGCACCTGAGTCATCGGCTGGACTACATCGTCTGAGCTGAACGGGATACCGTGCTCGGTGGCGGCGTTGGAGACGAACGCCTTCACGTCGTCGGGAATCAGGCCGGCCAACTGCTCGGAGTTCAGGTGCTGTCCCTTGCCGACGAGCTTCTCCGCGACGACGATGTCGATGCCGTACGGCTTGCCGTTGACATGCTCGTCAATCCACGAGAGCTCCGCCTCCAGACTCTCGGGCGTGAATGATGAACCACCGAGCACGCCGAAGCCGCCGGCATTCGTCACCTCGACGACGACGTCGCGGCAGTGGCTGAACGCGAGAAGTGGCAGCTCGATGCCGAGCATCTCGGTGATGGGGGTCTTCATTCCGGCTCCTTCGTGACCTGACTTCGTTGTCTTCGGTGCGACTCGCGATTACAGACGGCGACCGTTCCGGAATGCGACTATACACGCTGATCGTGATATTCCTGACCCACTGCGTTCGGCAATCAGAGGCGTCGGAGCGTCGGCCGGCATAGGCTGAAGTAGCGCTCTGCAACACGCCGCAGTACGAAGGGACGTCAATGGTCGACACCGCGCGAACGGCTGGGGCGGGGCGTCCACGCGACACGACAATCGAGTTGCGCGTGCTCGAAGAGGCGATCCGGCAATTCGCCCTCCGCGGCTGGGCCGGCCTGTCGATTGACAAGATCGCGGCAGCCACGGGCGTCGGCAAAGCCTCGATCTATCTGCGCTGGGACTCGAAGGAGGACCTCGTGCTCGCCGCGATCGAGCGCGTGGGGCCGCGCGCGTCAGAGATCGACACCGGCAGCCTCGAAGGCGACCTTCACGAGATGATCGCCGAGCTGCTCGACCTCTACACGAGTGACGTCGGCGCGGGGGTCCAGCGGTTCACCCTCGACGTCGATGTTCCGGAAGCACTGAGGGAGCGCCTCGCCGCATTCCGATCCGAACAGGTCCGATCGTGGCGTCGCGTCGTACGGCGCGCGATCGCACAGGGATGGCTCCCCGAAGACACACCGATCGCCTTCCTGCTCAACGTGGTTCACGGCGCCACCTGGAGCTACGCGACAACAGGCAGTCCGTCGCCGCGTGACAAGCGGCACCCCGGCAAAGACGCCAGATTCATCAGCGACTTGATCGGCCTCGTCATCGACCGATTCGCCCGCTAGGGCGGCGCTCGCATGCGCAGCCTCTCCGCGCCCTGCCCGAACCGGTCCTCGCGGGGACGAAGCAGTCGGGTGCCAGCCTCGAGCAGCTCGCGAAGTAAACCCAGAGACGACGGAAGCCCCTCCAGATGGAGGGGCTCCAGTAACCGATGACCCGAGACACCTGTAAACGATGTCCCGACACATCACATCTGCGATGTCCACGACATCGATGACACCTCTGCGTCACGACGCCTCTCTGAGAGACGGACGAGGCCGAGCACCTCTCCCTCTTACCTGGCCTTTTGGGGCAGTGGGACACTGTGAGCCGGTAGTCGCTTGCAGACCGGGGCCGAGCGCACCTGACCGCGATGCGGGCTAAGGATGAAACTAAGCAGAATGAGACGGCACGCGGTTCTTGCACCGAGTGCCGTTATTCACTTCACGGTCGAAGGAGACGGGAATGACCGAGCAGGTCGTCGTAGTGGTCGGAGTCGGGGGCATGGGCGAGCTGATCGCCGAACGGCAGGGCGCGGGAAAGCGGCTGCTGCTCGCCGACTTCAGCGAAGCCTCGCTCGCCCGGGTTGCCGAGCGCCTCACGGGCAACGGCTTCGACGTGCGCACGCAGCCCGTCGATGTCAGCGATGCAGACTCCGTGGCAGCGCTCGCCGCAGCCGCGGCCGACGCGGGTGAGGTCGTGCAGTTCGTGCACACTGCGGGCCTCTCGCCGGCGCAGGCACCGACCGAGGCGGTGCTGCGTGTCGACCTCGCCGGCGTGGCGCTCGCGCTCGAGGAGTTCGGCAAGGTCATCGCCCCGGGTGGTGCAGGTGTCGTGATCGCGAGCATGGCCGGCCACTTCGCGGCGGGGCGCTTCCCCGCCGAGCTCGAGCACGCGCTCACCACGACTCCGGCCCGCGAGCTGCTGTCGCTGCCGATCGCTCGGCCGGGTGCGCTGCCCGACGCAGGGGCCGCGTACTCGCTCGCGAAGCGCGCCAATCAGCTGCGCGTCGCCGCGGCGAGTCTGGGGTGGGGCGAGCGCGGCGCGCGCGTGAATTCGATCAGCCCCGGCGTGATCTCGACGCCGATGGGTCAGCAGGAACTCGCGAGCGAGAGCGGCGCCGGCATGCGCGCCATGATCCAGGCCTCGGGCACCGGCCGGGTCGGCACCCCGAGCGACATCGCCGCGGCGGCCGCATTCCTGCTCGGCCCGGAGTCCTCGTTCATCACCGGCACGGACCTGCTCGTCGACGGCGGCGTCGTCGCGGCGGTGCGCAACGGCAGGCTCAATCTGGGGTGAGTGACGGATGCCTCAGGCATCCGTCACCACTGCCATGCCTTCACTGCGGACTCCTTCGCCTCTCGTGTGATTGTGCGGGCGTGATGAGCTGCTGGATCGCCGCACCGTACAGCTCGGCGACGCGCGTGCGCTCGGCGGCCGTCACGCGGCCGCCATCGATCGCATCCCATGAGTGGGTCAGCCCGAGCAGTTGAGCGGAGACAAGCCACGCGCGCGTCGTGCGGTCTTCCCCTTCGAGGCGTGCCGACAAGGTGTCGACCAGCAGTCGCTGCATGATTCCGTGCAGGTCGGTGCGCACGACGTCGTGGTCGCTGGCGTAGAGCAGAGCGGTCAGCGTGCGCCGCATCTGCGCGTGACGCGGGTCGAGCAGGTATGCCGCGAGCCGCTGGCCGATCGTCTCGAGCGGTCCGTCAAGCCGCGGCGCGAAGTGCTCGTCGAAGCCGATGACGCGCACGAAGAGCTCCTCTTTGGAGCCGTAGTGGCGCATCACGAGCGCCGGGTCGACGCCCGCCGCAGTGCCGATCTCACGGATCGAGACGCGCTCGTAGCCCTTCTGTTCGAACAGGGCCCGCGCGGCTCGAGCGATCGCTTGCCGGGTGGGCGTGCCCTCGCCGGCCCGGCTTCTGCCCACTGCAGGGGTTGCGCCGACAGCACTCATGACTCCGAGTCAACACTGTTGACATACCAGTGTCAACAGTGTTGACTTTGCAACGTCAACACTGTTGACAGGTCTGAGCACCGGCACCCCGAGTGTTCGGTCGGAAGGAATGGCATGAGGATCGAAGAAGCAGAATCCGAGCTGCAGCTCGAGAGCGAGGCAGAACAGGTCTCCGGCGGCAAAGCAACGCTCTGGCTGGTGATCATCGGCCTCGCAGCGCTGGTCGTCTCACTCTCGCAGTCGCTTCTGATCCCCGTGCTGGCCCAGTTGCCCGCACAGCTGCACTCGAACTCTGAGACGGTCCAGTGGCTGCTGACCTCGACCCTGCTCGTCGGCGCGGTCGCGGTGCCGCTGCTCGGCCGCCTCGGCGACATGTGGGGCAAGCGCCTGATGCTGCTCGTCGCCGTCGGCGCGATGGCGGTCGGCTCACTCGTCACGGCGGTGTCCGACAACGTCAGCGTGCTCATCGTGGGCCGCGCGATCCAAGGCGTCGCGGCCGGCGCGATCCCGCTCGGCATCAGCCTGCTGGCGACGCTGCTGCCCAAGAAGCGCCGCGCGAGCGCCATGGCGACGATCTCGGCCATGCTCGGCGTCGGCGGCGCACTCGGCCTGCCGTTCGCCGGCCTGATCGCCGAGCACGGCGACTTCCACACCCTGTTCTGGGTCACCACCATCGCCGCGGCCGTCGCTTTCGTCGCGATCATCATCTTCGTTCCCGAGTCGCATGACCCCGCGGGCGGCCGCATCGACTTCGTCGGCGCGATCCTTCTCGCCGGAGCGCTCGTCGCGCTCCTGCTTCCGCTGTCCGAGGGCGCCAGCTGGGGCTGGAGCTCGGCGCGCGTGATCTGGCTGTTCGTCGCCTCTGCCGTCCTGTTCGCGGCGTTCGGGTTCTGGGAGGCGCGGCACAAGAGCCCCCTCGTGGACCTCTCGTCGCTGGCCCGCCGCCCGATCCTGCTGACCAACATCGCCTCGCTGTTCATCGGCTTCGCGCTCTTCGCCTCACTCATCGGCACGGCCACGTACGTCGAGATGCCGAAGGAGACCGGCTACGGCTTCGCCACGACGACCCTCGTCGCCGGCTTCACGATGCTGCCCAGCGGCCTTGCCATGCTGGTCTTCGCCCCGGTCGCGGCACGGCTCATCAACGGCATCGGCGCGGGCGGCACGCTCGCCATCGGCGCCACGATCGTCGCGATCGGATGGGTGCTGCGCATCACCGTCACCGGCGAGCTGTGGGAGATCATCGTCGGCAGCGCCGTCGTCGGCATCGGCACCGGCATCGGCTACGCCGCGATGCCTGCCCTGATCAGCGCGAGCACGCCGCACAACGAGCTCGCCTCCGCCAACGGCGTCAACACCGTCGTCCGTTCCCTCGGCAGCTCGCTCGCCTCGGCGCTCGGCGGCTCCATCCTCGCGAGCTTCACCATCACCCTCGGCACCGTCGCGCTGCCCTCGCTCACCGGCTATCGCGTGCTCTTCGCCATCTGCGGCGGCGCGGCACTCGTCGCCGCGCTGCTCGCGCTGCTCGTCTCGAACACCAAGGCGACGGCGACTGCGCGCTGAGCCAATTCCGGGGCAGGGCGCAAAGCGCCGCGTCGCACCGCACCACACCGCACTAACGGTCCTTGGAGGCGCGTACATGACACGAGTCCGCGGGGATGAGACGAGCCATTCCTCACTCGCGCCCGCTGCCCGCGGGTTCGTATTCGACGTTGACGCGTTGCGCATCGCCCGGGACGGTCGCATCTGGCTCGGCGATGAGCAGATCAGTGAGCCGGCTCTGCGCTCACTTCTGGCCGCGCATGGTCTGCCGGCACCGAAGCCCACCAAGGCGACTTATGACACGACGACCGACGGACGAACCGGGTGGGGATTTGTCGTGACCCCGAAATGGACAGCCGCCCTCGTCGTCGCAGCAGCGTCCGCCGTCGGCGCGATATTTCTCATCGTCAACTCGTTGCGCTCGATTCACACGGCTGTTGGCTCGGGTGACGCGGAGGCCACGGGCTCTCTGCTGGTCATCGTTCTCGCCACAATCCTGTATCTCGTCACCGGGCTTGCGATGTGCGCCTACGCCTTTCGCGAGAAGTACGGCATGGTGAACCGCCTGGATCCGAAGACATGGATTCGTGAGCTTCGACGTCTGAAGCGACTCGCCGAAAAGCCGCTTACTGACGGCGAGATCGAGGACGCGATCCTCGATCTGTCTGCGAACGGCGCAGCACCGGAATCCATACGGCCGCCTCGGCTCGAGCGACAGCGACAAGACCGCAGATAGCGGCGAACCCCTTCGCCGTACGCGGCCTGGAAGACTACGGAGACGCGAGCCGCCCACTGCAGCTAGCGGGGTCGCGTCGGCTGAGCGGTGCTTCGCCAGGCGAAGCACTCTCACGCGCTCGGTGACCGGTCTTCAGACGCCGCCCTCGACCTGGCTCGCTGGTCCAGGACGTCGCGGATCGCCGCGACGCCCTGGGCGAGCGCCTGCAGGTCGGCCAGCGGCAGTTGCTCGAGCACATCGTCGCCGAACTCCGGCCGGGAGAATACGAGGCCGCGCAAGGCGTCTCTGCCTTGCGCGGTCGCGTGGACGCGCGTCACTCGCCCGTCCGCCGCGTCCTGGGCGCGTTCCGCCATCCCCTGGGCGACCAGCCGATCCAGAAGCCCGGACATCGAGGCCATCGAGACGCCGAAGGCCTCGGCCAACCCTTTGCCGGTCGCGCCTGCGTCCGACGAGACAAGAACCGCGAGCACTTTCAGCTGCCGGATCGTGAGCTGCACCGACAGCACCGAGCTCCACAGCGGCGGCAGGATGCTCGACTCCAGCTCCTCGAAGAGCGACCGGATCCGCCTAGTGAGCAGCGCACGTTCGCGGGCGGCGTCATCCATGCGTTCACCGTAGATCTTTCCCAGCATCCAGGCATTTCACTTAGCCTCGCCCTAAGCTTCTCCCGTCCCCTGAACGGGGGCAAAGGGAGAAGCGGAGAGCACATGACGAACGACCAGTTCGCGGGCATCGATGTCGAGGCGCTGCGCGCCAAGTACGCGACAGAGCGGCAGCGGCGAATCCGCCCGGACGGCGCGAGTCAGTACCGGCCGACGACCGGCGCGTTCGGCTACTACGCGACCGACCCGTACACGGAGCGCACCGAGCGCGCACCGCTGACCGACACGGTCGAGGTGCTCGTCGTCGGCGCCGGGTTCGGCGGCCTCGTCACGGGGGCGCGGCTGCGCCAGGCGGGGTTCGAGTCGATCCGCCTGATGGACGAGGCCGGCGACGTCGGCGGCACCTGGTACTGGAACCGCTACCCCGGCATCCACTGCGACATCCAGTCATACGTGTACATGCCCCTCCTCGAAGAGGTCGGCACCGTGCCCAACTGGCGCTACGCACCCGGCGAAGAGATTCGGCAGCACGCCGTCAAGATCGCCGAGACCTTCGACCTGTATCGCGACGCGGTCTTCCACACGCGTGCCACGTCTCTGACCTGGCAGGAGGACGACGCGCAATGGCTGGTGGAGACCGACCGCGGCGACCGCATACGCGCGACATACGTGATCACCTCCTCCGGCACGCTGTCGCAGCCGAAGCTCCCCGGCATTCCCGGCATCGAGTCGTTCCGCGGCCACACCTTCCACACCAGCCGGTGGGACTACGGATACACCGGCGGCGACCAGTTCGGCGGCCTCACCGGGCTCGCCGACAAGCGCGTCGCCGTTGTCGGCACCGGCGCGACCGGCATCCAGGTCATCCCGTTCGTCGCCGAGGACGCCGAGCATCTCTTCGTCTTCCAGCGCACCCCGTCATCGGTGGACGTGCGTGACAACGCGCCGACGGATCCCGAGTGGGCAGCCGGCCTGCAGCCCGGGTGGCAGCGCGAACGACAGGACAACTTCATCAGGGTGGTCTCGGGGGAACCTGTCGAGCGAGATCTGACGCAGGACGGCTGGACGTCGACCGCGCAGCTGCAGCGCAAGATGATCACCGGCGCGCTCGACACCTCGCTCGACGAGGACGAGCGCGAACGCATCGACGAGCTCGTCGACTTCGCCAAGATGAACGAGATCCGCGAACGCGTCGACCGCATCGTGCGCGATCCGGCAACGGCCGAGAAGCTGAAGCCCTGGTACCGCTACATGTGCAAGCGCCCCACCTTCAGCGACCGATACCTGCCGACGTTCAACCGCGACAACGTCACCCTGGTCGACACGGCAGACTTCGGCGGAATCACGCGCATGACCGAGACGGCGGTGGTGGTCGGCGAGATCGAGTACGAGGTCGGCTGCGTCATCTTCGCCACCGGCTTCGAGGTCGGGCGATCCGGAATCGTCTCGGGCACCATGCCGGTCACCGGCCGCGGCGGCGTCCAACTGCTCGAGAGCTGGCGCAACGGGCCGCGCACGCTGCACGGCCTGTACAGCCACGGGTTCCCGAACCTGTTCAACCTCGGCTCGCTGCAGAACGCCAACTCGGTCAACTTCGTCCAGATCCTTCAGGACCAGGCCGAGCACATCGCCGCCGTCTTGTCGGCCGCGCGCACGGCTTGCGCTCGCTATGTCGAACCGTCGATTGAGGCAGAGGATGCTTGGCTCGACGTGCTGCGTCGAACGGCGCGCGACAACAGCAAGTTCCTGACCGAATGCACCCCGAGCTACTACAACGGCGAAGGCACCCGCAGCTCGACCGCGGGCTCGTCGTACACGCCAGGGCCGGTTGCCTTCCAGCAGCTGCTGCGCGAGTGGCGCGAAAACGCCATGGACGAGGTTCTCGTGACGAGTTCTCCGGCCAGGAGCGACGTCACTGAGCCTCGAGGCGCTGGGTCGCGAGCTCCCGGCGCTGGCGCTGCCTTATGAAAGGCAGCTCTGACCAGGAAGATAAAGCGCGGAGACGGAGGGATTTGAACCCTCGGTCCCCAAGGGGACTGCACGTTAGCAGGGTCTCGCTACCAGCCGGCGACCCACATTTCCGGGCCATGGGCGCACCAATAAGGGCGCCGCGCACAATACGACGGCCTTTGCAAACCGCCCTTCGGCCGTCCACGAACTCGCCTTGGTCGCAGACGCGTCTCACCACCGCCACGAAAAGGGGCTAGCCGGCGAGCCGTCCTGTTTCAGTCCCTAAATCACCGGGCCGCCGCCCAACATAAGCACATGCGTCAACGCCACGAGAATGGCGAAGAGCGTCAACACCCACCGTTGCGCGACACTTCCGCGCCTCAGCCGGGTGAAGCCCAGGAGAAGAGCAACGACTAGACCGAGTCCGGAAAACAATGCGTCTGCGACGACCACCACGGCTCCCCAAGCGACGACCTCAGCGCTGCTACGGGCCACGCCGCCTCTGCGGCTGCTAAACGCCAACACTATGGACGAAATTGCACCGAGCGCAGGCAGCGTCGCGAGATATCCCTCAAGCACCCCCGTCGGCAGTGCCGCCGCCGCGAGGAGCGCTCCGACGGCCGAAAGTACAAGTGAATCAGCCCTTACGGCTGCCATTCGTTTTCCCGCGATCACCGCCACGATAGAAATGATCGCGACCGCAGTCACTATGACGAACGAGGTTCCGACCAACGCGCCGGTAGCGAGAAATCCGTTTGGGAAGTTCGGCAACGTCGATGTTTCTGCGGCTTGATAGCTAATGCTGTTATATCGATTTCCCCAGGCGATGAACGCCGCGCCCAGGGCTACTGCGGCGAACGCTAGCGCGCTCGCGATCGGGATAGTCACCGCTCGAGGCAAAGCACCACCGATCGAGCGCGCCTGTCGCTCGTCAGCGCGGTTAACCAGAACGCTCGAGATGCTTTCCCGGCTTACCATTCTCCACCGTCCGGATAGTTGCACTTATATGCGATCTCCTTTGTGAGCGACACATCTGGGCGCTTCGAATCGAGATCCCAGCTGGGTTTGTTCGGTGCCCTATAACGCACGACATCCCAGTGACACTCGAACTGCACGTGCATGGTGTCAGTATTTACCTTCGATCCACCCTTGGCCTTGACCTCCGCCCAAGCCGCGCCCTCTCCAAGCAGCCCAACTTTGATGGTGCTTCGCCCAAAGGCAGTGGGGTACACCGCGGCGGTGGGTGACCACTTGCTATATGTGACCCACTTCACCTTGCTGATAAGCGTGTGACCGAACCAAGGATCAGCAACGATTGGGTACTTCGTGGATTCTGTCGGCTCGATGACCTGGGTGATGGTGTCGGCATTGAGGTCGAAGTGGGTCGGAACGGCAACGCCATTAGCGTCCGTCGCCCACGGCGAAATGACTCCACCGACCCAGTCGCCCGTCCTGTCAAGGATGTCAACCGCGCCGCTGTCCTCCAACGCCAGGGAGCCCCCGTCGGGGACGTCAACGGGATACGCGAAAGACGTCGGCGACGATGGGCCGTCCAACACCGTATTCATTTGAATCGACGTGTCGTTCTTGAGGATGGCGACCGTGTGAAAGCCGCTCACGTTATTCCACGACACCACGCCGGGCGACTCAACCGTCGCGGGCGAGTCGCTGGATGCGTTCGGGAGCCTCATCGAGATAGAGGATGCCGGAATCACCGTGACTTCGCCGGTGTCTTCGTCGGTATAGCTCTGTTCTGTGGAAGCTATATTGACGCCATCTGCCGCGGAGGTCTGAACCGTGCCAGTGGCTTCGACGTCATCTCCGACAGTGGTCGAGGCGGCCACGGCAGTCGTAGTCGTAACGTCCCTCGCAACGTTTTCGAACTCGGATGGGTTTGCTGCCTCAATCGAGGCAATGAGGGCACTCGGTGCGCCATCGTTGAGGCCGAATTGATAAGACGCCGTGCCGGTTAGGCCACTTCCATATTCACTCTCTGCCTCAATGTCGTACCAGCCAGCCGCTGCTGGCACCTGCACCGAAGCGTTCGTCGCTGCGGTAGCACTCAGCGCGACCTCAGATCCGTCATCGCCGTTGAGCGAGAAGTTCAGTAACCCATCCGGGTCACCAACGTTTGGCATGGAGACCGTGCAAGTGATGGCCACCGATGGCAAGGCGTTCGTCCAGGATCCGCGGGCGTAGGCCGCGGGGCACGATATGGTCGGCGCGATGGGGTTCGAGTACCACCCCTCAACGTCGATGACGAAATCGACCTGGTCGGCCGAGTTGTTGTAGATGTCGATCGCCCCGTTGGTGCCGAGTTTGGTGATCTGCATGCTCGAACGGATGTCGTCGCGATAGTTCAGGTTGTCGACGCCAGGCATGCTGGTTCCGTCGGGCCACGCAACTGCACTTCCACCGCCAGCGGCTCCGTCGATGACGGTCAGCGAGTACGCGATCGCGCTGATGCCGGATCCGACCTGGGGTATCCCGGCCGCGCCAGCGACCTGCACCTTAATCTTCGAGTCGGCTGCGACATGCGCTGGGCTCGTAGTGCGTGTGTCGAGCAGCCGGCCTTCCGCTGGCGTGAACGCCCCCGCGCTACTTCCTCCCGTCCAATATCCTTCGACGTCGCCGAATAGGTCGATCGAGACGGTGCCTGAGACGTAAACACGGAACTTGCCGTCAGCGCCGATCGGAACTGCCGCCGTGACCGGGCTGGCCTGGTCTGTGGCCGGAAACCACTATATACCCGGGAGGCATTACCGCGTCGTCCGACGAGAACGGGTCGATCGCTGCAGCACTCGTCGAGTAGTTCCGCACCGTGAAGTCAACGAAAATTGCCTGGGCTCCCGTCGGAATGCCGTGGGCGCCAGCGGCAGCAATCGTATATGTGTGACCGCCTGAAAGCTTTGCTATCGGCAACCCGATGCCCGTACGCGTGTCGAGGATCCGCTGCTGATTCATGGGGACATAGCCGCCCGCTGCTGTGACCCCATTGCCGACCGTGTAATAACCCTGCAAGTCGACGATCAAATTCGTCTGCGACTGCGCAACTAGGAAGATTTCGCCGTCAGAGCCGACCGGAATGATCGCCGCGTTCGACTGGTATTGCAGACTCGCACTGTCATAAACCATGAGCTGCGATTGCGGCCCATCATCAGCGCCGCCAGAGAGGACGCCCTGCCCGGCAGCATTCTCGGATACCAGCGTGACCTGAATCGCCGCTATACCCGAGTCGGGAAGGCCTGCGGCGCCCTCCACCTGAAAGTGCCGCACCGTGCTAGCGGGCATGGGCGTCGAAAATCCGCCCGTCCCTTTGATCGTATTGATCAGTTCGCCGGTACCTGGCACAAACAGACCAGCGGTCCCAGTGACCGCAGTTGTCGCTGCATGAGCGCCCGAGGTCCGTAGCGCGGTCACGGGGATCAGAGTCACAAGCAGGCCGACCGCCAGCGCGAATGCCATTCTGCGCCAGCGGCCGCCCCGGGAGAGGACGCCAATCAAGCCAACGCGTTGCTTGCGCGAAAATGACAAAACACACTCCTGACCGCCGGTTCTACTTGACGCTCAGCAAAGTCGTGCGTGCGCGCTGACGCGAACCTATGACCACGTTCCCGATTAGCGGTAGCGACCCGAACGGGTGCGACCGGGCGGGGTGACATAGCGTGAATAGTGGCGATCGAACGCCGGCCAAGATGAGAAAGCCGCCGCGGTGTTGCGAGTAAGCGTTCGCGAGGCTCGACTCCTCGACATTTTCAGAATGGACGCAGTCACCCGAGGTGACCGCTCAGGGGCGTCCTAGGCATGAAAGCCAGATCCGATCGACATCAAGGTGCGTCACCCCTAGCAGGATCTAGTAACCGGCGACGCTACGAAGCACGGGAGCCGACCCCTTATCGACCCCCACGATGTAGTGCGATGCTTCGAGCACGGTCATGCCGTTCGAGTCCGGGTACGCGCCGTCTGCAAAGATCGCCCGGATGCCGGCATTCCGCGCGCCCTGGACGTCTGCGACCGGGTTGTCGCCGATCATCCACACATCGCCGGCGGCCGTGTAAACGATGTCCCGACACATCACAGCGCGGAGACGGAGGGATTTGAACCCTCGGTCCCCAATAAGGGGACTCCACCTTAGCAGGGTGGTGCACTCGACCGGACTATGCGACGTCTCCAATGCCGCCGGGCCGTGAGGCCATGGCAGACATCCGTTACACCTTATCAGGCACAGCCTGCAGAGTCAGCCAGCCGGTCACTCGCCCGGGTAGGCCGTCGCCCCCTTGGTGCAGGTCTGCTGCGCCGCCGTCTGACCCGTCGCGTTCTGCGTCAGGGTGACGTCGCCACCCGATGGTGTTGACGAGTCGGTGGGACCGGTCGCCGGCGTGGTCGGCTGTGCACTCGACGACGGAGCCGCGGGCGCGCTGGTGGCCGGTGTGCTGCCGGGGGCGAGCTCGGTGCCGCGCCCCGTCGAGGCGGTGAGCGAGACCGGCTGGTCGTTCTGGATCGCCTTCGCGAGCAGCGACGCGCCGTAGCTGTCCGGGATGACGCGCGCCGAGTTGCTCGGGTCGTCGACGACCGGGAACTGCACGAAGGTGATCTGCGACAGCGGAATGCTCTTGAGCGCGAGCGCCATGCCGACCATCGTCGACGGGTCGCCCATGGTGTCCGAGAGGGTCATGTTCTGCGTCGCCGCCTCGGCCAGCTGATACAGCTTGATCGGGTTGCTCAGCGTGCCCGCCGAGGTGATCGTGCGCAAGAGCGACGACAGGAAGTTCTGCTGGTTGCTGATGCGCGCGAGGTCGCTGCCGTCGTCGATGCCGTGCCGCGAGCGCAGGAACGCGAGCGCCGTGTCGCCCTTGATGGTCCGGATGCCGGCGGGCAGCTCGAGCCCGACATACGGGTCGTTGAGCGGGGTCGCGAGGCAGACGGGCACCCCGCCCACGGCATCCGACATGGCGGCGACGCCCGCGAACGTGATCTCGGCGGCGTAGTCGATGTCGGTGATGCCGAGCAGCTTCTCGATCGTGAGCACGGGGCACGGCAGGCCGCCGTAGGTCAGCGCGGTGTTCAGCATCTGCGCCGACATCGCGCTGTACCAGCCGCCCGTCGAACTCGGACACGACGGAATCGGGATCACGAGGTCGCGCGGGAAGCTCACGACCGTCGCGGCCGTGTGCGACGCGTTCACGTGAAGCAGCATCGTCACGTCGTTGTTGCCGACGCCGCTCGACGCCTTCTGGTCGGCGCGGTCGCTGAACTGTGCGCCCTGGCCGGTCCGCGTGTCGGTGCCGACCAGCAGCACGTTGAACTCGCCCTCGAGCGCCGAGGCGTCGGGCGCCTTCGTCACGGGGACCTTCTGCCCCGCGCGGGCCTGCTGCACCAGATGCACGCCCGAGTTCGTCTGGATGTTGTGATTCACATCGGCGATCGCGATGGCCGCGATTCCCAGCGAGCTGACGACCGCGACGCTGAGAACGGATGCCACGAGCTTGGCCGCGAAGGTGAACGGATGCCGCGCTGCGGCCCGCGCGTGCCGCAGCGCCAACCCACGACGCGCACCCGCCATTCGCACACCACCGATTTCCGCGCCGAGAAGGCGGCGCACGTGGTCATTATGGCTCACGCCGTCACGGCGCGGTGCGCGCGTCCCTCGTACCGGGGGTGCGGTGGGCGTGGGCGTCGATCGGCGGATGCGGAGGGATTTGAACCCCCGGACGATTGCTCGTCAGCGGTTTTCAAGACCGCCGCATTAGGCCGCTCTGCCACGCATCCGGGTCGAGTCTACCGAGACGTCACTTCCCGAACGGCCGCGAGCAGGTGTAGTCGCTCGCGCTCTGGCCGTGGACCTGGTCGGGAAGCGCGACCGTCGAGCCGCTGCCGCTCGCGCCGCCGGCCGTGGCGCTGGAGCCGCCCGAGGCGCTCGAGCCCGCGGGCGTGCTCGGCGCCGCGGTGGGCGCGGGGGCCGCCGGCGACGCGGGGGCGCCGGCCGCGGCATCCGTAGACGCATGCGTCGGGTCCTGCACCGAGCCGACACCCGTCGTGCCCGTCACCTGCACCGCCTCGTCGTGCTGCAGCGCGGTGAGCAGCGCCCGCGCACCCGTGGTGTCCGGCGCGACGGCGCCGCCGCCGTCGACGTAATCCGTGGGGAACTGCACAAAGACGATGTTCGACAGGTCGGCGCCCTTGAGCGCGACCGCCATCGAGGCGAGCGTCTGGACGTTCGAGAGCGAGGTCGACAGCTGCATGTTCGACGCGGCCGCCTTCGCGAGCGAGTAGACCTTCACCGGGTTGCTGAGGGTGTCGGCCGACTTGATGGTGCGCACGAGCGAGGAGAGGAAGACCTGCTGGTTGCTGATGCGGCCGAGGTCGGAGCCGTCGCCCACGCCGTGCCGGGTGCGCAGGAAGGCGAGCGCCTGAGCGCCCTGGATCGTGCTCGTGCCGGCGGGCAGGTCGAGACCCGTGTACGGGTCCTTGATGGGGCCCGAGAGGCAGACGGGCACGCCGCCCACCGCGTTCGACATGTCGACGACGCCGTCGAACTGGATCAGGGCCGCATAGGGGATCGACAGCCCGGTGAGCTTCTGCACCGTGAGCGCCGTGCAGGCGAGCCCGCCGTAGCTGAGGGAGGTGTTGATCTTCTGCGAGCTCATGGCGGAGTAGTTGCCGCCGTTGGGGTTCGGGCACGAGGGGATCGGCACGAGCATGTCGCGCGGGAAGCTCACGACAGTGACGTGCTGGTGATCGGCGGAGACGTGCATGAGCATCGTCACGTCGTTGAGGTTCTCGCCGCGCTTTCCGTAGGCGGCGTTCCCGTCGCCCGAGTCCGAGCCGGCGAGCAGCACGTTGAACGAGCCCTGCAGCGCGTCGATGCCCTGCTGCTTCGTGAGCTGCTTGTGCGTGGCCGGGTCGAGCAGCGTGACCGACGGCTTGGTGGATTTGACGACGTCGCCGACCGCCATTCCCGCGAGCGAGAACGCGCTGACGGATGCCACGACCGCGACCCCCGCGAGGATCTTCCCCAGCGCGGCGAAGGGGTGCCGGCGGCGCAGCCGGCCGTGCCGCGCGATCGACGTCGGGCGGCCGGGGCGGCCGTGACGTGGGCGCAGGGGCGCGTTCATGGGGTCGGTCATCAGGATTTCCACCATGCCAGACGCGGGCTGGCAATGCTCTCAGCTACCTGCACCGTGGGCCGCGGCCGTCTGGCCCGGGTCAGAGCGTCGCGAGCGCGGCGGCCAGCCCGTCCTCGTCGACGGTTCCCGTGACCTCGCTCGCCACGGCCTTCACCTCGTCGGGCGCCTGCCCCATCGCGACCGCGCGACCGCCGCCCGCGACGGCCCACTCGAACATCTCGAGGTCGTTGCGGCCGTCGCCCGCGACGAAGACGTCGTGGCGGGGAATCCGCAACTCATCGCACACCCGTGCGAGCGCCGTGCCCTTGTTCACACCGCGCGGGGCGATGTCGAGCCAGGCCGTCCAGCCGATCGAGTACGAGACCTTGCTGAGGCCCATGCTCTCGACGACCTCGAGGAACTGGTCGGTGTCGAGCTCGGGCGCGACCACGACGACGCGGCTCGCGGGGAACCCGGCCAGCTCGTCGAAGTCGACCTGCTCGGCGTTGCTGAGCTCCCACTCGGTCATGCCCTCGGTGTAACGCCGGAATCCGGTCGCGTCCTCGACCATATAGCTGCCGCGCGGCAGGTGGCCGCGGATGGTGCGCAGCACCTCGGTCGGGTCGAAGGTCTCGACCCACTCGCGCCGGTAGCCCGTCGGCTCGGAAAGGTCGCGCTGCATGGTGAGCGCGCCGTTGGCGCAGACCACGAACTCGGGGCTGAGGCCGAGCTTCTCGATGATGGGCTGCGCGGCCTCCCAGCTGCGGCCCGTCGCGAGCGTCACCTCGTGGCCGAGGCTCTGGACCCGGCGGACCTCGTCGCGCACCGCGTCGGAGATCGTCTCGTCGAGCCGGATGACGGTGCCGTCGACGTCGAGCCCGATGAGCAGGCGCGTCATGCGCC
>Ga0164242_10001291_pt1 | contig 29660 bp, 45 predicted proteins | sample OricomgcompostMG_FD_108783 | JGI IMG/M metagenome (GOLD analysis project Ga0164242, IMG submission 108783) | Miracle-Growth compost microbial communities from Emeryville, California, USA - Original compost - Miracle growth compost (MG) ...
ACGGAGTACCGCTCGGCCCTATATTCGTTGCTACTGTTAATTGGTTAATTGCATCATATACTCCTGTGAACAAATCTATTAATGATGTTAAGTTGTTTTTAATCTGTACTTTACCATCAGTAGAATCAATAAAAACTGTTAATCCATCCTGTACATATTCTATGCTTTCAACTTCATCTATTTTTGCTAAATACAAATCATCTAAATCTCCAGTAATAGAAGCAATCAATACATTGGTATTCTTTTTAGGCTTTAAAATCAAGTGATTAGTTGAGCTATTTACCGTAGCTTTTAATCTTATATCTTTAATTATCAAGCCACTTGTCAACTTCACGTCACAAGTTTCATCAGATACTTTATTTACCTGGCCTTGTAAAGGAAGGTTGCGCATATCTCCAACAATCTCCTTGAGCTTTTTCTTTATTTCTTCAGACATACTCATAGCTTAATTCCTAAGTTTATGGTACGTTTTCCTCCTGAAGAAGAGAAAGTCGTTTTTACCGATTTTACATAATAACTACCGTCTTTATCAGGATAATCTTTATCTTGAAGCTTACATGTATAAGTTGGTTTACAAATAGGAAGCAACCAAGCATCAAATGAACCATCGTAACCATCTGCACTCCTTTTTATCAGTTCTGCATCTGCCAGCTTCTTCATGTCATCTTGAGAAAGATTTGAAGCTTTAATATTTACCGTTTCTCCACCAGTATCTCCAGATTTATATTCGGTAGACTTTCCATTTGAATTAACTGATTCTACAATAACCTGTACTTTTCTATCTTCTGCCTTTTTATATTCTAATGAAGAAGATTCGATATTCATATCCATTGCATACTTTACCTCTCCACCTTTTTCTTTAAAAGGAAAATGAACATGAAGCTCTTTCTTCTCTGTATCAAAAAATACATTTGCCTTCGTTTCCTCTTGTAGCTTCTTCAATACATCATAAGCGGTAGCTTTCTGAATAGTAAATTTGGCATAACTGATATCATAATCACATACCAATGTGAATGATGGATCTATCTGATCTATTAATTTTTGACAAATTTTTGATACAGATGTTGAAATCAATTGCTCATCAGCTACTTGTTTTCTAAATAAAAATAAAGCATCTTCACAATTAATTTTCAATGCTTGATTATTAGTAGTTACATCTGTTACATAACCTATAAATTCAGGATTTAAAACACCGTTATAACCTAATTTAATTACCACTTCAGCCCCACGTCCAATCTTACTTGTAATATCCAGAACTTTATTCAAAACTGCTTCAGGAAGAACAATTACAGCTGTATCAACCAACAATGTAACATCAGACATTATCTCAACAGAATCTAACAGCTGAAGTTGATACTTCTTGCTATTATAATTGAATTGTATGTCGTAACTCATATCGTACATTAGTCTGGTATTTCTAGTAAAAATTCAGGTGAAAAATCCGAAGAACAAGTAATAGAATATGCTTGTACATTCTCTCCCTTTGAAAATGGAAAAGTAAAATCATCAACAACCAAATAATTAATGCCAAGTAGCTGTAATGGTTCACAACGAACTTCAATTCCTTGTGGATCTGTCATAAAATCTCTTAACTTTTCAAAATCGGCTCTCGGAAAAGTATCTTGTAAGCTTCCAAACATTTGTTCACCAAACAATACGCCTGTAATGGTAATTGAATAATCATTTTGAGCCCAGTGCTCTTTTACAGTCCCTATAAAATTAGGCGCTTTAGCTACTTTTCTTTTTATGATGTCATTTCCGCCACCAATAGTGATAAGTGGTTCATAAGGCAAAGTGTACCAGGATGCATTTTCTTTTCGTTGTCGGAATGATAATGGGAAAAACTGACCACTTACGTTTGATGCATCCGCTTGCCAGTTATTAGATCTAACTGAAGACTGAACATCTTCTACTTGAACCTTATTTTTAAACGGCAAGAAATGAGTAGGAGGTAATACATGCTTCATTGCTTGATTTTCTACAGCATCAAAACGTGGTAGCTGTTTAGCTAATTTACTACCTACAAGGCTTGCATATAATATTTCTTTATCGCTTAAAATCATCCTGCTGCTACATTTGCCATTGCTAAAGTTCTCAATAGAGCATCTTCTGTTTGCTCTTGCATTTCATTTACACTTTCTTTGAAGTTTTTACCTGCTACAGTAAAGTTTTCAATCATATTTTTAAAAGTCAAATTCACAACAGTATTCTTTGTTCCCCCTGTTGCTATTGCTTCATTGCTTTTTTTGCCATTTACTGTAGGAGCACTCTTTCCTATTCCTTTACCGTTTCCTGTTCTGTCAACTCCTGATATCTTTGATTCTGCAATTCCATCAACTAAATTACTCTTACCAGTAGCTTTGTCTGTCTTTTTCTTTCCGCTTTTTGCGGCTTCTGTTTTAACAGAAAGTGAATTAAAAGCCAATACGGCTTCTTTTGCTGCTGATATTCCTAAATCTTTTATTTTCTTAGCACCATCTAATATTGCGTTCTTTCTTTTTTCTGTATCAGCGTCAATTGCTTTTATAGCAGCATTATTCTCTTTTTCATCACCTAAACCAACAGAGTTCTTAAATTCATACCAACCTCTTTTTACTTTATCAATTCCTATCATAATAGCATCTACCATTGTTAGAAATGCAAATTTTCCAGTTTCAACAAACAATTGGAATGACAGTTTCATAAAATTAACAGTATGTCTCCATAAATTTCCCCAACCCTGTATTTTTGTTGCAATAAGCACTATTACAGCAATGAGCGCCATAATGCCAATTATAATCCAAGTGATAGGTGACGCATAAAGAGCAGCATTTAAAGCCCATTGTGCTGCGTTCCAAAGCCATAAAGCTCCGTTTAAAACACCAATCGCAATTGCTTTTGCATAAGCTCCTGCAGTAGTAATAGCACTCCAAACACTCTGTAATTTTTCCTTTGATGTTACAAATGAAATAACACTTCCCATTGCAGAAAAAAGAGGTATTATATTACTAACATCCCTCACGTTATCGCCTAAAACACTTGCATAACCAATCCAACCATTAGAGCCGTTAAACAAGGATATTTTTAGATCATCTATTTTAGCTTTTAATCTAGCTTGTTTCTCTGCAGAACTTTCCATGACAATATTTGCCTGTTCTTGTGCTGATTGTGTTCCTGTTATCTTCTTCGTTAATTCATCTTGTGCGTCAATCGAACTTAAGAGTATATTAGCTGCAGCAGCATTTTCAGTACCAAATACTTGCGCCATTACAGTTGCGTCACCTTGCGCTTTACGAAGCTCTCTAAGTCGAGATGTTAATGGTATAGAAGTGTCAGAAACAATAGACATATCAACACCAAGCGATTTCAATTTACCCGCTGCTTCTTTTGGAATGATATCTTCACCTGCCATTTTTCCAAGCACATTACGCAGAGCAACTCCTGCTTCAGCACCTTCTTTCCCTCCTGCAGCCAATGCTTGTATTGCGCTGTTGGTTTCTTCAAATGAGACCTTTGATAATTTAGCCTGAACGCCTGCAACTTTTAATGCGGCACTAATCTGTGGCACTTCAGCCGCACCTTCTTGTGCGCCTGCTGCCATCACATTCATCATGCGTGACATTTCTTGTGCGGCTGTTTTCGGATTAGAAAGATCAACACCAAATTGCAATATACCAGTCGTTAATGCATCAACTGCTCCTGCTGCATCTCCACCCATTGTCTTCGACAAGATGCGCACATATTTTTCCATTGCAGAAAGTGCGCCCTGGTCTTTTGCAATGTCGGGACCGAAACGAGAAAGGATTGTTTTGTAGTTATTTAAAGAATCGGTTGCAGAGCCACCAAACTCTTTTGCGGAAGCTCGTGCTTTTGCACCAAGTTTATCGAGATTCTTTCCTGTTACTCCTGTTAAAGCCGATAATTCAGCTAATCCTGAAGAGTATTCAAGTCCATTTGATGAGAGCGCTGTAAGCCCTGATGAAACTCTGTCTACTTGATCCAGAATCGACGATAAGTTTATTGATTTTATTTTAGAATTAATACTGTTAACCGTACTTGCGAAAGCTTTATTGACTTTTATTGTGGCAGATTGTACTTTTACAAAACCAGCAGAAATTTTATCTATAGATGCTGTAACTTTTCCGTCATTTATGGTAAAATTTATATTGAATTTTAAATTATCTTCCATATATTTGCATCATGAGTGATTATTTTACTATACTTTCTGCAGAGATTGTCATGGGTTTGTTTTTCTTAAGCGTTATATACAGAGCTTTCAAAGATTAACTAGTTTGAGCTTCTTTCTTTCTAATCCAAATTAGTTCGTTATAATAATTTGCCCATTCTTCATCGGACAGGCTTTCAGGATCTTGAACATGATAATAGTATCGCATTAATATGTTTGCGACTCTTATCCAATCATTTTCATCAACTACTGAAGCCTCTACAACTTTTCCAACTCAGCTTCTTTAATTTCGATAAGATCACCGATTTTAGAAGATGCTGATAAGAATAACATATCATCAGTTTTAATTTCTTCGTCTCCACCTAACCAACATTGCGCTAGGATAACTTCATTGAATTTAAAAGGATCTTTTGCTCCTGCAGTAGATGCATAAGAAAGTGTTTTGCGGTTAGGTTTTTTTAAATAGCACGTTTTGTCTTCAACTGAAAGTTTATAAACGTCTCCGTGCTTTTCTTTCCATTCTTGGATTTGTTCCTGTGATACCATGATTAAGATGTTTGGTTGGTTAATTTAAGCGCCATAAATGGCAATGTTATTACTTGGTTTTTATCTCCTTGCTTGAATTCTTTTGCAGCTTCTGAGAAACGAAGTCCTGAAATTCTATCAGTGATCATTGCGTCTGGAGGATTACCGTAAGATACTTGAGCATCTACTGCCAACCCGAGAACAGAACCCCCTCCAGAAATAACCAATGCTTCATACTCAGATTGTAGTAATGTAATCTCACCTTCTATAGTGATATTACCACTTTGAATAGAGTGTGGATACTTTCCTTTTGCAAAAATTGCTTCACGTTCTACTTTTTCAGAATACTTGATTCCTTGGAATCCTGTAATATCTTGACCTCCTAAAATGAGTGTTAAATCTGACCACTCATATTCGCGTGCGTTAAATGCCATTTCTATTGTATTTAATTAGTGATTAAATTATGATGCAGGAACAAATCCCAACGGTACGTCAATGAATTCTGCTTGACCTCTCAATCTTACTCGTAAGTAATTCAATTTAATTTTTGAAGTCGATTGAACATTCCAAGAAGTGTCAATTGAGCAAATTACTCCTTGATCGTCTTTATCAGTTGGATCGTGTGACAGCTCCTCATTATTAGTCATTGAACTTTCAATAGTAGCTCTAACCTGTGCTGACAATTCACTTGCAAAAAATGGAGATATTGTTCCATCGTTATTCAATGAGAAATCATCTAATAATTCATTCAGCAATACTCCGTATGCAAGGCGATAAGCCTTATCAATTACACGTCTATTACTTAAATGATTATAATCATCTGTTGGTAATGTAGCCAAAGGATCATACGTAAAAAAGTAACCAGATCTACCAACATGTTGACGAAAAGTGATGTAAGATTTATCATGCAATGATGCAACATCAAAGCTTTCAATTGGAGTATCTAGGATATAAATCTTCAACGGTTTTAAAGGACCTAATTTTACCTTACCGATATTTTCAGATACTTTAATTCTTGCTATTCGACCACCAAGAACTCCAACTGCACTTCCTTTAGAGGCAGTAGTTCCTGTTCTTGTTTCAGTATCTCCAACCAAAACAGCAGTTCTGTTATTGGATTCAAGAGATAAGTCAACTATACTTGCTAATGTTCCATCGTAGTTATAACCATCAATTATTACAAAAATAGGAGCATACTTATTTGTCGTATAATTTTCAGCTAAAGTTTGAGCTTTAGTTCTCGCTAATAATACATCTGCGTCAAATCCATCAGTAATGGTAGAAGTATAACTTCCATCAGGATTGAATGCGGTTAATAAACCTCTTATTCTTCCATTGGCAGCATCTAATAATGTCTCTGCTGGTGTTTTTCCTGATACTGGCGTAAACCAATCACTCATTTTAGTTGTCTGAGCTTTACCAATCAACCAAAGTTCTGTACCTTCACCTGCTTCTGCATAAAATTCAGAAAGAGCTTTATACAAAATGTGGTTATCTATCGAATCAGTAATACCTAAAGCGGCTACATCCGTCATCCCTTTAAGAATGTAAGGAGTGTCTAAAACAAAAGTAGGTGAAACAGCTACTGCGTTTCCGATTAGTCCTAAAACACCGTCTGGACTTACAACGACATTACTTACGTTGCCGTTTTCAAATTGAATATCTATACCTGGTAACATAGCTTGCTTTTTTTGGTCAATTAAGATTTTAATTCTTCAGCAGATTTTTCTTCAACTACTTTTTCTGCTTTTGCAGGAGCTTTCGCTTTTGCAGGAGCTTTCGCTTTCGCTTTTGCTTCAGCTTTTGCCAATGCATCAGCTTCTTTTTTAGCAATTAATTCTGCTTCCTTTTTTTTTCTTGCTGCAGTTTCTTCTTCTGTCTCTTCAACATCTTTCTCTTTTTTGAAAGAGTTTTTAACCAAATCAACAGACTTATCGTCTAATGTTTTTGAGTGGTTTCTTGCAGAATCTTCTGAATAAAACGCCTGATCATCACTCGTGAAAAAAGCCTCCTTTAAATTCGGGTGTGTTTTGAAAATTGATTTCATATTCTATTAATTTTTAAGTATTTGTTTAAAATCCAACCTATCAAGGTCGCTATAAGAATTAACCAAGTAATACCTCCAGTCCAAAACAAGAAGTGTTGCCACTTAGTCATTTTCTTAGGTACTTGTTCGATTATTGTTTTTTTAGTAACTTTTTCAATATGTGTAGATTCATAGTGTTCTACCCATTGCTTGAATAATTCACGTGCTTTATCTTCGCAATCAACCGTGATCTTATTATTAACAATCCTAACTTTAGGAGCTGATAGATGATAACCTGCACTTGAAGTTGAATTAACAACACTTACTTTACCAGTAGAATCTACAGAAAGAGTGGCTATATAATGACTTGTGTCAGCTTTAATAAGATAAACCGTATCTCTAACAGTATCTCTTATCGTTTTTACAGTAGAAGTATTTGTTGAATTTTCAATGATCTGTTTTGATCCTGAGCAAGAAATTAGCGTAAAAGCTAAAAATAAGATGATGCAATGTTTTAATTTCATACGTCGGTATTTAAAAATCCTTTACAATTCTTTACATTTCTAGTTCTGCGACATACCTCAATACCTTCACGAGATCCATCATCATTTGTATTGCCTTCAATCGTAGTTATCATTCCATTTTGTAGCAATTTCTCTACAATTCCAGTATGACCTTGACCATGTCCGAAATCCATAATGAAAACACAACCAGGAACAGGAGTAGTAAGTCTTAATTCTGGATGAGAATTCCATTGATCCAAAACACCTGCTGTTTTCTTTAGCCGAGTTTCTTTGAATGATTGTTTCGCAGCATTAGAGACTACCCAATAAACAAAAGCCATACACCAACTATAACCTTTTCCTAACCCTACACTTTTTAGATATTTTTCAACATCTGGACCAGCGTTAGAACCTAATGGAACTTCAGTTACTCCTAATTGAGTAATTGCTATGGCTATAATTTTGTCGGTTATGTTCATGCTTTACCGTTTAATTGCTTGTATTTCTTTAGTTCTTCCGTCAAGTGATGCACATTTGACAATAACTCTTCAATTTTTTCAGTTTGAAGTTTTATCGTTTCCGCAGCTTTATCCAAATCAAGCACTACCTTTTGATAGCGAGCAACCCAGTCATCGACTAGCTTTTGATAATATTCAGCATTCTTCTGTGCATTATCAATCTCCTTAGATTTAGCTTCCGCCTTGTGCAATCGCCTCGCGAAGAACCAAGTAACAAACGCTGTTGCGAGCGTTGTTACTATAGTTGCTGTCGCTTCAATCATGGCGGATTTATTGGCTTAGTAGTTCGCTCCTAAATATTTCGCTCTAACTGGTAGTGCGATAAAATAGTGGCGGTAACTCAATTGATTAGATTGTGTAGTAGGCGCTCCTGTTGAAGGAGAGAAATATTGTTTTGTTAACCCTGTTTTCTTAACTACATTTGGTACAGAGAAGAAAATAGAAGCACGCCTATCTGTTGCGCCTGGTATACTTCCGAATGCGTTTTTAACACCTACAGATGTGTAATAAGGATTAGCAACATACGTATAGATTTCCCATCCTGCAATAATTGGAACAGTTTTTCCTGCGGAGTAATTAACAAGAGCTTTCCCAACTTCACCAGTACTCAATAATAAATCATTGAAGTGATCAGATGACAAAACTACTCTACGTCCTTCTGCAGGCATTTCCATTTTATCAGCTGCTGCTTTCATAGCTACTAGATCCGCATACGTCATTTGTTTTCTACTTCCTACTGTAGTTCCTGTACATTCTACAATTGGTGTATCTGCAGAATTAGTTCCTGGCGCAAGTGAGTGAATTGCTTTTTGGTATTTTTTCTTAGTAATTGACGTTACATGAGTTTTTGTAACTCCATCAATTTTCGGATAAGAAGCTCCCATAGTATCATCATCTGATACTGTAGTTACTTTTGTTTGGTACTTATCTAGTTGAATCGTAACCTCGTCATCCGTATATGCCTGAAGAGCTATTGGATAAGTTGTGTTATTAATCAATACATCTGGTTCAAAATCCGTTGTAGGGATATGAATGATGTTAGACTCTGAAGCGGTACCTGAACCTACTTCGATTACTTGAACATTAAGTTCTTCTACTCCGTCTAACCATGGAGCTTGATCTTGAGTGGTGAAAAGTGTTCTTACACGGTTCAACCACACTTGTGGGAAAGTTGCTGGCATCTTTATTTTTTTAGTTTATGCAAAAATTTTGTTATACTCTTCTGGCTTACTATTCTTGAAAGCAAGTTTTTCAACATCTGAAAGCTTCTCGAAATCATCAGCAGTTTTCACTTCTGATTTATCACTATTAGCTACTTGAGCAGCTAAAGAAGTTGTGCCTTTCATTGCTGAAACTGTTTTGTTGATTGTCTCGAAATCAGCGATTGCCATTTTCGTCCAACTCTCTTTTAAATCAGCAGTTAACTTGCCGTCTGTGACAGCTTGCTCAATTAATGTTTCAGCGTTAGATTTTAGTTGAGATTCAACTTTAGCTTTCAAAGCAGTGAGTTCTGCATTTTGCTCGTTAAAGCGTTTTGCAAGATCTTCAACCGCAGGCGCAATATTCTCAGCAGTTGCTTCTGTCGTTGACATTGACAATGCTGCAAGCGCAATTATGGACAAATTGATTTTGTGCATCTTATTTGATTTGGGGTTTGTTTCGGGTTTAAATTCTTCTGTTGATAGTGCTAGCTTAATTTCAACTGCACTCATTTCAATTCCTGCTTCAGCATATAATTTGATAGCATTAGCATTTGATGGTATGGCAACTATAGAAGCTTCCATTAGTTCGCTTTTCTGAAGAGTTGGTACTCCTTCAAAGTCAAGTTTAAAAGGTTCTGAACCGATAGGTTTAATACCCATTGATGAACCTTTAATGAATCCACGCTCAATTTTTCCTTCAATCAATTTTGCATTTGGATCTTCGTTATCAAATTCAGCATCTGCAAGTAATTTATCTCCTTCAGTTCTTATATTCGTCCAACGTCCAATTACATTCTGATTAGTAGGGTTGTGATAATCTAAAATGACAGGATTAGATCTAAATCTATTCATATCAATGCCAGAATTCAAGGTTTTGAAACCGTGTGCGTTCTTTTTTGTTTGATCGTTTATCACAAATGTGTGTGGCATACTTTTTTAATTGATGCTACAAAATTGGTGGCTTAAAATCTGTTAATCAAATAGTTGCCCAACCCTTGGACGGTTTTTTTCTTAATCAATGCTTTTGCGTGAATTTTGTACCATGGGAGTATCAAAAACAGAACAACAGAACTACGCTAAACTATTAGTAGTCAATGAAAAGCTAACTTTTAAAGAAGTAGCAATACGTACAGGCGTGCGTGAAAAGACTATTGGCGACTGGGCTAAGAAGTTCAATTGGATTCAGATGAAACGCTCTCTAATTACTATTAAGGATGAGCAAATCACTTCACTGTATAACAAGCTCGAAAAACTCAACAAAAATATTGAGGAGAATCAAGGCAATTTGGTTACTACAAAAGATGTGGATGCTATTATAAAATTAACAGCTGCTATTAAACAATTAGAAGTCGACACTTCTTTAGGAGAAATTATAGATGTTGGTAAAAAGTTCATCATATTCCTTCAAGAAACGGACATAGACTTGGCTAAAGAAGTAACTCGCTATTACGACACTTTCATCCAAAGTAAATTGAAATGATCAAGAAACTTGATAAACAGTATTTAATTGACTGGAAGGAATTTAGCGAAAACATTCGCAAAGCAACTCCTATTGATTTAACGGAGAGTGCGACACAGAAATTAAAGAGAATTAAGACTCTTGAGAAAAATCATGAAGCATGGTTTAAATACTATTTTCCTAATTTTTACACTTCAGAGCCTGCTCCATTTCATAAGAGAGCCACAAAAAGAGTATTAAACAATCCCGAGTTTTATGAAGTACGCCCATGGGCTAGAGAACTATCAAAGTCAGGTAGAACCATGATGGAAGTACTTTATCTTACTCTACTTGAAAAAAAGTTTAACGTTTTACTCATTTCAAATACGTATGATAATGCAGAGCGCTTATTGCTTCCGTACAAGGCTATTTTAGAATCAAATAACCGTATCATTAACGATTATGGAGAACAGAGAGGAATAGGTAACTGGGAAGCAGGTGAGTTTATCACAAAAAAAGGAGTTGCTTTTCGTGCATTAGGCGCAGGACAATCTCCTCGTGGTACTCGAAAAGATGAAATGCGTCCTGACACTATCATAATTGATGATATAGATACAGATGAAGAATGTCGGAATAAAGAGCGGATTAAACAAAAAGTGAACTGGGTGGAACAAGCACTTATTCCAACGCGATCAATATCTAATCCTTTACTCATAATTGTTAATGGAAATATTATTGCTAAATATTGTACCGTTACAGAGCTAATGAAAAAAGCTGATTATTGCGAAATAGTCAATATTCGCGATAAAAACGGAAAAAGTACTTGGCCGAATAAAAATACTGAATTATTAATTGATCGAGTTCTGTCTAAAATAAGTTACAATTCTGCTCAAAAAGAATATTTCAATAATCCAATTATTGAAGGAGATGTATTCAAAGAAGTTAATTATGGTAAATGTCCTCCTATTCAAGAGTGCCAACATGTTTTAGTATATGCAGATCCAGCAACATCTAATAAAGATAGTAGCGCATCATCTACTAAAGGAGTTGTTATAATTGGCTATAAAAGCAATAGATATTACATATATCGTGTTTGGTTAGATAGAGTTGGGAATGCAACATTTGTAGATTGGCTATATGAAGCTCATCGATATTTAAGTGAAAATAAAGTAGATATAAAACGTATTTATATCGAAAATAATAGTCTTCAAGATCCTTTTTATCAACAGGTTATTTTGCCTTTAATTTATAAACAATCAGCTGCTGAAGGGCATGTAATACCTATCACTCCAGATAGTCGCAAAAAGCCTGAAAAATACGCACGTATAGAAGGGACATTGGAACCTATAAATCGAATGGGTAATTTAATATTTAATCAGGAAGAAAAAGGAAATAAACACATGCAAACTTTGGAAGATCAATGGTTAGGTGTTTCCATTAATTCAAAAACAATGGACGGTCCTGATGCAATTGAAGGAGGCGTTTGGATTATTCAAAATTATACAATTAGAAAAGATACTACTTATCGTGTTGGAAAGAGATCTAACAGAAGATATTAATCAAATTAGAAAATTATGTTTTTAACAGAAATGGAGTTAACCAGTGTTATTTATCAATATCAATTAGATCAAATTACAGAAGGTGATACTACAATTACTTTAGAAGCTGTTAGCGCAGCTATTGAAGAGGTGAAAGGATATCTTACCCCTAATAATCAATCAGGATGGAAAGACGGAAGGTTATTGTACGATACAGATGCTATTTTTAACGCAGTAGGATCAGCAAGAAACTCACTTATATTACAGATTACTAAAACGGTTACAGCATGGCATGTAATACAGTTATGTAATGCTGATATAATGTATGATCATATAAAAGAACGCTACGATAGAGCAGTTAAATATATGATGGAAGTAAATAAAGGAAATGTAACTATTGCAAGCCTTCCAACATTAGATCCTACTGATCCAATACAAGTTGCAAAACAAGCATTTAGAAGTGGCTCACGTCCAAAATTTAATCATTATTAATTATGGGATTTTTAAACCAATCAGCTGAAGGCTGGAAAAAGCTTTTACCAAGTAAAAGAGGAGGTAAGTTATTTACACTAGCAGATGCTCCAAAAGGAAATGCTCCAAAAACAGTATTACCATATATTCCTAAGTCTTTAACTAAGACTACAAATGACATTAAAACATGGAATGATGCAATTGCTTCTTGGTCTGCAGAAGAACCCAAGAACTGGCAATTACAGTTATTGTATTCTGATGCTATGATTGATGCGTTGCTTACGTCTCAAATTGAGAATAGAAATAACCAAGTATATTCTGTGGATTTTTCAATAAAAAAAGCTTCAGGAGAAATTGACCAGGTAACAACAGATCTAATTGCTAAATCTCCAATTTATAGGAAGCTTACAAATGCTATTTTGAACGCTCGTTATTATGGTTACAGCCTAGGAGAACTAACTTTAAGCTATGATGCAAATAAGAAATTAAGCATTGACTTTACGCAAGTACCAAGAACCAATGTAGTTCCTCAAAAAGGTTATTTTTATAGCGATTACACAGAAGATAAATTCATTAAATACCGTGAAATTCAAGAGTATGGAACGTATGTGCTTGAGTTTTTATCGGAAGATATGTTAGGATTGATCAATAAAGCTATTCCTCCTGTATTGTTTAAAAAATTTGCATTAAGTTGTTGGTCAGAACTATGCGAGATATATGGTATACCGCCAAGGTATATGAAAACAAATACGCAAGATCCTAAAATGTTAGATCGTGCTGAGGCGATGATGACAGATATGGGAGCAGCTGCTTGGTTTATAATTGACGAACATGAAACATTTGAGTTTGCAAATGGTGTAGCAACCAATGGAGATGTATATAAAAATCTCATAGCATGCACAAACAATGAGGTTTCAATGCTGATAAGCGGAGCTATCATTGGTCAAGACACCAAGAATGGAAGTAATTCAAAAGAAACTGCATCACAAGAGCTCTTATCTACACTTGTATATGCCGATATGGCAATAGTAGAACAACAATGGAATGCTATTATTTTACCAGCACTAGCAAAACTCGGTGTTATTCCTGTTGGTCTAGAATTTGAATTTGATCCCTCTGAAGATTTAGCAGAACTATTTGATCGAAATATTAAATTAGCACCTTTTGCCAATTTGGATGCTGAAAAACTAAATGAAAAATTCGGGACATTCATCACTACAATGAAAGAGCTTACTCCTGTTAATACTAATCTCTCGTCTGATTTTTTTCATTAAGGGCGAGAGATGGTAATATAAGCGTTGTTCCAGCTTCTACTTATTTTCTCGCCCTTCATCAAAGTATTCAAAAACAATATGCACATTGTAACGATTGTGGAGGCACAACTATAGAGTTATCTGATAAAGTTTCATCGCTATTTAAACGAGTTTTAAAAGCAGCCACAAACGCCTTTAAATCACTTCATGATAAAGGCACTTATGATGTTAATGACTTAAAAAGCAACAAAGACTATCAAGACTTAATAAATGCAACTAATGATGTACTTGCTTATGGCTTAAGTCATGAAGTGCCTACAGAAATGAAAACCTATCTTGAAAAAGATATATTTATATTTTCTGAATTAAAAGGAAATGCACAGCTTAAAAACGCTGCTTCTTTTCTGAAGGATGAAAAAGGAAATATTCGGGCTTTTTCAGATTTTCAGCAACAAATAAAGTCATTGAAGAGTGATTACAATGAAAGCTATTTAGAAGCTGAGTATCAATTTGCAGTTAGTTCATCACAAAGCGCAGCAAATTGGGCTAATTTACAAGATGATAGTTCTAGGTATCTTTTAAAATATGTAACTGCTCAAGATGATAAAGTACGTATAAGTCATGCTGATTTAAACGGCATAACTTTACCAAAAAATGACGCATTTTGGAATAATTACTATCCGCCAAATGGATGGAGATGTAGATGTCATGCAGTTGAAGTATTGGCGCGTGAAAATGAAGAAAGCAATAGTTCTGAAGCAGAAAAGAAAGGAAATATTGCAACAACACAGCTTTCAAAAGACGGAAAAAATAAACTTGAAATGTTTCGGTTTAATCCGGGAGCAGAAAAGAAAGTTTTTCCGCCAAATAATAGCTATACAAAAGTAGTTGGAGCTGATAAAATCATCAAGAAATGAATCCTAATGAGTTCATAAAAAACATTCTTACTGATACTAAAATAAAGGTAAGCGAGGAGTTTGACAAAAACTTCAATCGAAAAGCTTTCTTTGATAAGCCTTGGAACAGGACTAAACTGGCAAATAGTAAAGGTTCTTTAATGATACGTTCTGGGAACCTAAGAAGATCTATTACTTCAAGAGTTTCAGGGGATCATATTTCGTGGAGTTCTTCTATGCCTTATGCAAAATTACAAAATGAAGGTGGCGAAATAATCGTTACTGTTAAAATGAAGAAGTTCTTTTGGGCGATGTTCTACAAATCAGAAGGAGCAGTTGGTAAAGGAGCAACAAAAAGAAACCAGTCTTTAGCTGCTGAAGCTCAACAATGGAAGTTTTTAGCAATGAAAAAAGTAGGCAGCAAAATAAGGATTCCACAACGTAAATTTATTGGATCACATCCGAATATAGGCATAATCGTCAAGAATATTGTAGATTATAATTTGAAAGATTTAGAAAAATACATCACTCAAAAATTAAAAAAATGAAAGTAGTTATTGATAATGTTAGAACCTTGCTATCTACAATTAGCGAACTGAAGTACGTGGATGAAAATACAGGTCAATTAGACAATTATTCACCTAATTTTCCAGTAAAATGGCCATGTGCTTTAATTGACATTCAAAGTGATATTTACACCAACAAAGGACGTAATCCAACAAAATCACCTGTAAATAGGCAGATGTCTAATTTTGTACTTGAAATAAGAATTGCGAATTTGAAGCTGACAAATACATCGAGTAGAGCACCTATAACACAAAGAGATCAAGCAGAAAGTATTTGGACTATTATTGATGCTGTACATGAAAAAATACAAGGTTATTCTCCTGATCCAACAATAAGTTCGTTTATACGCACAGCTAGAAACAGAGTAATGAGAGATGATGGCGTGCAAGTATATGTGATTACATATACTGCAGAAAATTCTGACTGTTAAAATAGGGATAATTGAGGTTGTGATAGTTCTGATGGCTTCATACCTTTAATCTTTACCCAAGTAGCACGTGAAATGAATATTCCATATTTTGGAAATATATTGGCTACTATTCTAGTATCGGGAATATCTTCTTGTTTCACCTGATTATACACATCAATGATATATTTAAATTTCTTTAGCTTATTTCGAGGTGTATATGCCATTAAAATATTAGGTTATACAAATATATAGATATTTTCTATAACTACAGAAATATAATAGATTTTATTAATATAAAAAAGCATAAAAAAAGCCTTATCGAAATAAGGCTAATTATACATCATATTCCTGACATCAGGAAAATGGTTAAAACACTTCAGGTAAAGCGTCTAATCTACTTCCATCTTCAAATAAAATACTTTCAGGTAGCCATTTCCATTTTATAGCAGAAAAAGGTAATGATTTAAGCTCTATCAATTCATCATCTTCATCAATTACGCCATAATCATCATGGTTTACATTTGTTCCTGGTGTAAGATTAGCGGCTTTATCAAAATAAGTAGTAAAGAGCAATTTATCATTTGTATTGAAGAACTTAATAGATCCTTTAATTGCAACAATTGTCTTCTTACCATTATTCTGCGCTGACATTTCATAAACATAAATATTTGGATATGGCTCTTCGTCTAAATACCTATATTCTCCCCCAATAATTTCAATTTTAAGTACATCATCGAGCTTCTGTATACTTGCTTGGTATTTAGCAATTTCTTTTTGATATTCAACATTTTTTTGTTTAGCCGTATCAAGCAATTCTTTGTATGTAATATCTAAAGATTCACCATTAGATGCCATTTTAAATAATTCATCTCCTGCAGTATTATAATCAGCTTCAGAATAGTCTTTATTCGTTGATTTTAGATTTGTTATTACTGATTTCCATTCTGCTAAATTCACTTTTTTATTCAAGTCATTTGAGCAAGCTGTTAGTATTATCAGTGCAATACACATAATGATTATTTTTTTCATAGTTTTTTAATTTATTTTGCTAATTTATTGATTTATTTCTAATTAAATTCGTAAAACTCATTTTCCTTTACAATCGTAGTTTTGAAAGGATAATCTTCGTTTTTAACTTGCTTTATTTGGTCAATTAAGCCCGTAGAACCTGTAAATACAATGCGCAATTCATTATTGGTTTTAATTTGCATTGTAAGTAGTGATCCATTGTATTTAGATTCTGAAATAGAGAATTTCAATACTTCAATTTCTTTATTGAGAATCCTATCTACTTTAATCTTTTCGCCCACCATTGAGTTAATGGATGGCTTGGAAATGCCCAAATCTTTAAAGTTTTTCATTTGGAAGTAATTTTTTAATAAGGTGTTTAGAATCACAATGTTTTGCCCAACCATGATAGGCGGCAATAGTTGCTGGATTTTGGGTTTTTGATACTTTCCTAGCAAAACTCTTTTTGATTGATTTACGCAATAGTGTATGCGTATGAAAGTGCTTATATCCAACGAAATCAATACCTCTTTTCTCAACTGGAAATACTTGATAGTTCTCTTTTACTTGAAGCTTCAATTCATTGTTTAAATAGGATTTAATCGCTGATAAAACACCGTGTAAATAAGGTTTTGAATCTGATAGTATCACCATATCATCAGCGTATCTGAAATAATACTTAACTCTTAATGTTTCTTTGAGCCAATGGTCAAAATAAGTAAGGTAAAAGTTAGAGAAATACTGACTTAAGTAGTTTCCGATTGGGAGTCCAGGAGCTGAAGTAATTATCTCATCTAATAACCAAATTAGATCAGCATCTTTTAATTTTCTGCGAAGCAATGCTTTTAAAATGTCATGATCAACACTTGGATAGAACTTCTTTATATCCAACTTCAAACAATACTTTGTGCCAGGAACATCTTGCAATGCTCTTCTCAATTTAAACGAGGATTTGTGTATGCCTCTTCCCTTTATACAGGAATATGTATCAGCTGTAAATGTGGATACAAAAACAGGCTCAAGCACATTCATAATTGCATGATGCGTAATTCTATCAGGAAAATAAGGAAGGCAATATACTAATCGTTCTTTCGGTTCAAAAACACTAAAATTAGTGTATTCGGATGTCCTATAAACTCTATCTTTTAATTCAATTCTCAATGACTCGACATTCGATTCTTTGTTACGATCATGAGCTATAACTCCATATTGCCTCGTTTTTCCTCTTCTTGCTATTTTATCTGCAAGCTCCAAGTTTTCAAGACTAATAATTTGACTATATAAGTTATTTATTCTCTTCATTTCCTTTGTTATATGGTCGCCTTCTCCGAAGATACCAGCGACCGTTTTTAACTGTATTTTTTTGCTATGTTAGCAAGGTCTGTGATGTATTTATTACAATGGCGTGGACTGATAACCGAGTTCGTATTCGTGTTCGTGTAATTCGAATCGTTGAACTGAAAGCCTGAACAACGAACATACAGCTACAGCCACATCACACAACCTTATTCTCTTATTTCTGTGGTTTTAAAACATCTCTGAATATCGGAACCATCAACTTTCCGAAATGGTCAGAAGCTTCTCTCGTTTCTTGACAAAGGAGTGGACCGAAAACCGAGTGCGTATTCGCGCGCGTGAAATACGAATCGCCGAACCGAAAGCCTGAAGGGTTGGCTTTGTCTGTATTCAAGTCAAACCAAGCTTCATATTTATTTTGATTTATGTTCTCATAATCAGGCTCCCAACCTTCACGAAGTGCTTCGCTAATTACTAATGCTTGAAATACTTTTTCAAGTGTTTTGCTATACTTTTCATCCACACCTGTTATTACAGGTTTTGTGTCTAAAGGCATTTTCAATTTTTCTAATGCCTGTGCTAATGTTGTTATTTCTGTTTTCATGCTATTTTATATGTTTGAGATTAATACTATTGCTTTAAATTCTGCTTCGAAAGTTTTACCCACATAGTTGGCTGTTTTTTCATCAGGCAACCAAAGGAGTGGACCGATAACCGAGCGCGAAGCCGTGTACGTGTAATCCGAATCGATGAACCGAAAGCCCGAAGGGTTGGCAGCTGATACCTTTAAGTCAAACCATGGATACCACTTTTTTTGATTTGTATCATGAGGATCTAGTTCAACTCCATCTTGGAATAACTCATAAATTAGCCATAATTTACGCATTGCCACTATTGCTCTATCTTCAATTGGATCAATAATATTAATCCTATAATCATTAACATCTTTTCCCATTTCTTCACAAACATCCTCAAATGTTTTAATGCGTTCAATAAGTGGTTTTAACTTAGGCTTCAAGCTAACAGTTCCAGTTTGTTTATCGAAATTCTCAATTTCGAACCCTTCAGGGATTTCAATTTTTAGCGTGTTCATTTGTTGTTTATTTTAATTGAATTATTTGCGGTTTTATTAAAATATTGTACATTAATCCCAAGAATACATGCAAGATCTCTCTCTGTTTGCGCCTTTACTTGTTTCCCATTTGTACAACATAAAAACTTCATCACATTCGCACATTGCTTTAATACACACTTTCATATAGCTTTCCCAAGACTTATCGTGGTCGTGATTTAACTTCATAGGATTAACAACATCATAACCTTCGTTAATGAGCTGTAATTCCGCATTATAAAAATCTTTAGCAGCATTTAAAGTTCCTGTAATTGCACCTGATATATATGCTTTTTTCATTTCTGACATTATTTAGTTTTTTGTTGTGAATACCATTTTGAAGCTTCTCTTTGAGCAAACTTTTCTGCTTCCTGTCTTGCGACAGAAAAACTATTTCCTTGATGCTTGGTAGCTAAATGATCATTATAGTTTTTAGATTGAGCTTCAATTGTTATGTCATTTAAATGCTTATGCATTGCTTTTAATAATTTTGATACATTTAATCTACCAACTATCGATTCTCTTTTCAAATCTGAACATGCTAAATAGACACCTTCCAATGTCACATTTCGAAGAATACTACTTCTTATTTCTGCAGCTACTTCCAAAATATCATTTGCATTAAGTTCGCTGTTAAATGAAAGAGAAATATCACTGATAATAACTCCTATTGCACTGGTAAGTGATTCTTTACCATATTCACGTTCTAACGCTCCTATTGTTGGATAAGATTCGTTTACGATTTTCTTGACCGTAAGGCTTCCAAAACGTTCTATCAATTCAATTTTTGAAGTTTTCTCTGAAATCATTTGATAAATCTGTGCCCTCTGCTTTTGCGGTAGATTTTCCATGTTTAATTACTTTTAAAATGATATTTAAATTCGAGTTTATTTGTCTTAGTTCTGTTTGCGATCTGTAGAATTCTTCTTGATCTGACCATTTAGAAAGTATGATCTGAAATACTTCAAAAGCTAGTTCTTCTGAACCTGCCAACTTTGTAAGTGCAGATATTATATACTTTAAAGCTTTACCTTCTACACCATTCATTGAGTGCTGAAGCTTAAATCTTTCGGAATACCATTCTTCATATACCGTTAAGAATTGAGTGTACATACTTCCATTCTTAGTTGTTACTTCTTCCCAAGTAACACGTCCATCGTATTTAATACGAAGAATCATAATCGCTTTTTCTACTTGTGGACAAACCGTTAACAAAGACTCGTGTTGACGCTGATTAATTGCACCAGAAATACATTCTAACTTCTTAAAATAACCACCTTTATAGGTTAATTTGAATTTAGCACCTGTAGTTCCTACCAATGTTAAGATATATACACTCATAACGTTTCAATAAATGATTGATATACTTTCTCTACTTGCGAAATCAATTGAGGAAGCTCTGAATTAGTATGTTGATTTAATGACTTTTTAAACTTACCATAATTAATACACCAATTATTGATTCGATTCATATCCGATTTACCTTCAGTAGTTCTCCAGCCTTGTTTTGCAAAAAGCGCAATTATTTTTCTACGCATTTTGTTTGCTTCTGCTTCTTCTTCTTCTTTAGGTTGTCTAAATATGATCTGATTAATCGATCTTAAAACCTCATTATATTCAAAAGGACTAAGTGCTTTTAAAGAATGTTTTCTACCTCCTGTAGCCATCTCAATGATTTCTTTTCGAGGCAAATTGAATCCTCTCTCGTTTAACTGCTTTTCAGCTGCGAAATATGCTTTGTAATTCATCTCTTTATCTTTTTAATCCATTCAACAATATTGTGAAGGTTATCAGAGAGGAAGGTTTCGTTTGAAACCTTCACTCTTGTAACACTTATTACGTGAGCTGTATCTATTATCTGTTTCACTAACTTTGTGATATTAAGAAGAGATTCTTCGTGTGTATAACAGACTTCTCTCTTTCCAAATGCAGAAAACTCGACACGTGTGCAGTGTTTTACTTTCATCTTATTTTTCGATAAATACGTCCAACACTTAATGAAAATCCGTTATTCATTTTAGTTCTTACATTTGATCGCGAGAAGCCATCTTCAGAAGCTTCAAATCGTCTTAACTTCTTACCATTATAAATAATGTCTATTTCGGCTATGTAAGTGTTTTTTTTAGCTCTTCCAAGCGTACTAATATTTTTAGTACTTAAACCTGCAGGTTTCTTTTTTCGTTTAAAAAAATTGAATAGTAACATTAGGATAGTTGTTTTGGATTAATATCTTTAAAAAATTGGGAAGAAGTACCCAGTGCGCCTACGGTTTCAATAAATTCTACCTCTAAACGAGCGGTATCTACAATTACAGCTCCAACACTGCACATAACTTTAGCTCTATTCATTTCGATAGTTAATTGATCTGGAGTAATATCATCATCATTAAGTCGTTCGAGTTGTCCGAATAAAAGATCTCTTAAATCTTCAATTTTGTTCTTTGCCATGATTTTTTATTTTTTTGATTAGTTTATTTTTAATTTTAATTACTTCTTGTAGTTGTGAAGGTAAATTCGTAATTCGATTCATGTCCATTGCTTCTTGAGGAGTTAAGCACATTAAATTTTCAATTGTATAATTAAGCGTGTTCCCATCTTTAAAGTGAATTCTATGACCTTCAGGAATTTCTCCATTAACTTCAATCCATTTTTGTCGATGTAGAAGCTCCCAATGAGAATCTGCTATTTTAATATAAGAATAGACTTTTCCTGAATTATCTTTTCTTTTTGAAATAGTGCCTACCTCTTTCGTATTAGCTGGTTTTCTGCCTTTTTTAAAGAATGTTTTAGAACAAATAGCTCTTTGGTTTTGACTCATTTTAACACCTTTATTTGCGGGCGGAATGCCTTTTTTAAAACGGGTATTAAACCCGTTTAAAGGGTGTTTTTCATACATCATCAAAATATGTTCTTTTGTTTTCTTAAGCCCAATTGAATGTGCGTGACCATTCAGTGAACTGAGTGTTCTTCCGGGAAAATAAACCAACAGATCAGCCGTTGCCGAGTTGCTGTATTTTTCTTTCAGCAACTCAGTTTCTTCTAGTGTCCATATTTTTCGAGTTCTTGACATTTTACAGATTAGAGAAGTTCAACGACATTGGTACAAATGCCCCGCTTTTATCTTTTTTTAAGAAGCGATAGCTGTACTTTTTGAACTCAATTTTGTAGCCTTCAATAAGCAATTTTAACCCTTCTTTCCATTCAGGAGCATCAAAAGCATCTTGATGCTTAATAAACAGCATTACTTTACTGTATTCTAACTCACCAGCTGCGTTCTTTTCAAGCAAACTCATAAGTAGTTTCAATTTACTCTGCGTTTCTGCAGATGCGTTGTCATCTTGTTGCATCAAAAAATCACGAATAAGTGCAACGCCTTTAAGGCTAGTTTCGTCCCATCGAGGAGTAGTGTCTCGACTTCTTTCTATTTTAAAGTTACCATCGTTAGAAACTATCTGAAAACCACCTTTACTCGAAGATTTTATCAAGCCAAATTCTTCCAACTCGGCATGTTGTTCTTCCATGATTTCTCCAACGTAGTCTTTGAACTTCTTCAAGACTTCAAAATGTTTATTCACACCTTTCACTATTTTTTGAATTCTTTTTTCACGATTCTTCTCATAAATAACTCGCTTCTTTTTTCGTTCAGAAAGCTTTGCTTGCTGTTCTGCAGCTAATTCATCCATTAGCTTTTGTTTTTGTCCCTCATCGAGGTCTTTTAATTTAATTGTTTCCATATTATTTATTTTGATTTGGTATTACATATTTTGTTGGCATATAAGCGTCTTTTCCAAAATTTTCAATTCTGGACTTTTTGGTTTGAATATCTATTCTTAAGGAGTTGATCAAACTAACCTTTTCATGCCATGCTTCATCGTCAAAAGTGTGTTTTAGCTTACTATATTCTATTTGAAGTGTTATTTCTAACTCCTTTATCTCTTTCGCTAAAGAATTTTGATATTTTGTTTGATAATTTTTCATAAACTATAGTTTCTCATTTTTAAAAAGTTATAAAAAGATAATTCTGTTGCGTCATCATGTGCCATTTGTAGCATTTCTTGATACCACATGTCATGCATCATTTCGACATGATGATCTGACAAGAATTTAAGAAGATCCTGTTCCCAGATATGCCATTCTGCTTTCCACCATTTCCAAAACACGATGCTTCTTGATGCATCAATGAATAGTGGTAAATAAATTTTATCATTTTCAGGATATATCTCATTTAAGAAAACTATTCCCATTTCAAAAACATTTGTGTTGTATGTCTCTTCGCTCATCGACAAAGACCTCTGTACAAAAGCTCGATTAGTAACGCCTTCTTGGCGTTGTATTTCAATGTGCGTTATTGTTTTCATTTGTTCATATTTATAAATTCGTAAGATGCGCCTCCTCCAAATCTATGTTTGGTAGGTATAGCTGTAAAATTTAAAATGTTAATGCAAGTATCTGAGTAGTAGTAAACATCGTCTCCAAGAGCTCCTTTTGGCTCGTTGTTTTTGGTTTGGGATATGAATACAAATAGCTTTTTTGGAAACCTGTCAATCAGGTCTTTAAATTCAAATCTGGTAATTCCCTGATGTGCTTCTTTATTGAATTTTAAATATTGAAGAGAATCGACAAAAATGATATCTGGAGATTTTGGTTGGTTTAATTCTCTATCAAGATCTTCAATAGTAAACTCTATCCAAATTTTAACTTTGTTGGAAACACTTTTTAAGTTTGCTCTTCTCAAAGCCATTGCGAACGATAGCTTTCCTTTTTCTTCCAACGGAATGTAAGCGCATTTTTTAAAGTTGCATAGGTATTTTATCAATGCTAATGCAAATGACGTTTTGCCATTACCTGAAGCTCCATAAATTAGCATTGATCCAGAACATTCAGGAGTGCCCATTAAATCTTTCCAAACGCCATCAAATTCCATTATTTTAAACTTTTTTGTTACTAACTTGTTTATTGAAATAGCTGGTAAACTCATGCTTTTTAGTTTGTTTTTTGAAGTTCTGTTTTGATTCTTCTCAAAGATCCATTAGTTTTAGCATATACACGTTGAATGTCAGCTTCTGGTCTGTTAGCTTTAACTATTAATGCTACTTGTGTTTTATTGAATAGTATGCGAGCGTCCAATCCTTCATCAACTATCTTTTGATATCTATTTCCGAATCGGGAGAAAATCTCAGTATAACCAACCTTTTTTCTATCAATATTAGATCTGATTTTTGACTTTAAACCATCGGCACCAATCAAGTACCAAGCACATGAACCTTCAGTAGCGTTCCATAATGCTTTGATTTCTAAAAATGCTGGATAATCTAAATCTCCTGCTTCATCTAATACAACCAGTGGAGCGTCTATTGATCGTAAATAATAAACAAGATCTTCATACACATCTGCATATTTACCAGTATGTGTGCATCCAAATTCTTTTGCAATTTGACGTATTAGTTTTTGTTTAGATTTGACTTGTGAGCAGTCAATGTAAATAGTATTTTTATGAGACTTTACAAAGTGTTTGGCAGCATGTGTTTTACCAATGTCAGCATCATCACAAAGAATGCCTGAAATAGATTTGTTTTTACAATCTAATAATTGGTTATTTATGTATTCAAATACTGGGGTGCTTGCAGTAATCCATTTAGATTCTTTATTGAATGAAACATCTAATCTTCTTGCTATAGACATCCACGAAGCATCAGCTATTACTTGTTCTGTTTCTCCTTTAGAGATCCTCGATAGCTGTGCAGGATTAAGTCCTAACGTTACGGCTTGTTTTGCTGCTGAAGGATAGTTTTTTAAATCTTCCTTTAAAGCTTCAATTACTCGTTGTTTAAATTCTATTGTTACCATGATTAAATTGTATTTAAAGATTATTTTTTGCTTGTTGTTTTACCGCTTCTGGGTTGTATGATGAGAGTATCTCATCAAAATCGTTTTCTAAATCAGAATCCATTGGTTCCTCGATAGTTTTAACTGCAGGTAGTTGTTTTATTTTAACATCTTCCAGTAGATGAATTCTACTAATGCGTTCTTTTTGTTTTTTGATAGAATCGTCGAACTCTTTAACATATTCTTTTTGTTTAGTTATAGCTCTAAGATCATCTTCTGTTTGTTCTGATGTAGCTTCATTGTAAGTTATTATCTTCTCACATTCGCAGATATATTGATCGTTTTGATAGAGCACTACAGTTGGAATATTTCCATCTTTTGATGGCAAATAGTAAGCATCTACGCTGTAGTTATTTGGTTGTAGTAGTTCCAAAATATTTACTGAAGGCAGTTTATATTTAGCATGTTGAACTCTTACATATTGACTTCTTCTTATTGTTGTAGGGGTACAATTACCTACATATTTTGCCCAAATAACTTCGTCAAATTTGGCTAGATTAGGATTGATGTTCATCGTTAGAACATTCATTCTACTCATCCCTTTGTATTTCTTTTGGTTCGGGTGCAATCCGTTATTATATTTTTCAATAATTTCTCTATCATCAGCAACAAGCTCATCATATTCGTATTTCTTTTCGTTGTAATTATTATTTTCGCTATCAAACACTTTTTCAACTATCGTTCTATGCGCTTCTGATTTTGCATACCATCTACCAATACCGTCCTGGTATCTTTTCTCAAAACCATATTTCTTAGCCTTATTAAAGTGTTCAGCTCTCTTTTCTTGTGAGTTTCCTGCTCCACACCATCTTACAAATGGAAAAGCAACTCCTGCTTTCATCAAATCATTTTTGAATCTATTAACAAGGTGATGTTCAACTTCCATTTCCATTGGTATGCCCATTTCGTTTCCGTCCAAGAATAGTAACATGTCTTTTATACAGTCTAGAAATAGCTTAGTATCTTTATCTCTTGAATAAGAAGCTCCAATTACACATCCTGAAGCAACATCGTAAGCGTAGTACGCTTTAACTCGTTTACCGTTAAGCATTTTACGTGGTAAGTCTCTATCGTCAAGTGATATTTTACTTAAAGAGAAGTTAGGAGAGTGGCGGTGGTGGTGAGGTCTATGCTCATTATTAAACTGAAGGGAACCGCTTCTGTATTTATCAACGATTGTTCTGTTTTTAGGATCATTAATGTAGTTCCAAACAGTTGCTTCGCTTATAACTAATGGCTTACCATCTTTTTCAAATTCTTTCGGATCAAATAATTCTCCAGTTTTTTGATCAACAATTTCTAGTGCTCCTCCTAAGAATTGTAAGTAGATCTGTTGTACAGTTGATGAAAACGGTTTATTTTTCATACAATAGATTGATAGAATCAAATCTTCCAGTTGCTCATTTACTTTTCTTGAATTGTTATTGCCTTCTCCACCATGAACAAGAGACATATAACCTCCATCAATGTATTTATCATACACAACTCTCAATGCTTTTGAGCTAGTAGGAAGTTTGAACTCATAATCTTCTAAACTATTGAGTGAGTCAGATATGTTTTGCCATATTTTACCAATCTTTAAACGACCTACGTGTTTTCGTTCATAGTCTTTGCATGCGTTCAATAGAATAGCATTAGTAGCATATATGCGTTGCTTTTTTGGAGCTAAACTTCTGTTATCATTATTCTGATAATTAGCAAAAAATCGGATAGCTTCGTTATCGGGTTTTATGTAGTTGGTAAGTAGATTAAATGCGACACTTGAAGGGTGTTGAATAGCAACTACTTTCGCTTTAATATCTGATCTCATTGAATCAAACTCTATCAATGCGTAATTTGATTTTCCTTTTCCTGGTCTAAGTATATAAAGCTGTCCTCTATTCGTTAAATTTCTATAGGATGAATCTGTGATTATATGCTCTTCATCAACCAAGAATGGTTTTCTGACACATAATGTGCCTGCGTAATATTCGTATGGAGATGCTTGTATCATTGTTTTATTTTTTTATTGTTCCTGCTGTAGAATCGAACTACAGAAAAACCATTCAGGAAAATGCATTTATCGTTTAGTATCATTCAATAAAGCATCTAGTTGATGAAGTTTTGCCATGTCTTTCAGTTCAAAGTCTTTTTCGCATTGAACCAAAACACTTACTCGTTTCATTGCATGGTCAACCGTAACATTTAGTACGCCTTTCTCCCAACATTCGTAATCGATTCTTCCTTTTTTCTCTTCAAAATCAAGTGTAAACCCTTGATTTTTTAGCTGATTTGGTAATACTTTTGTGTATAGCATAATTTTGTTTTTTAAGTTAAATAAGTGCTCGTCTTTCCGAGCCGTCACCTACGCCTAGGTTAGCGCATTTAAAATTGGCATTATACATACTTCTGTTTTGCCTTGTTCCCGAAGCAGGATTCGAACCTGCTTTAATCTAAATTTTGTGTTCCCAGCCACCAATTCGGGAAACCTCTTACTGTACAGCTACTTCTGCTATTGGGTATTGAGGAATATGTATATAGTGATGACACTTCACAGTTTCTACTAAATCGCCAAAACGATGATATGACATGTGTTTTGCTTCATTATACTTATCTATTTGACATTGTAAGTACCTTTTGCAACTACTTCTTAACGAACATCTGTGGTTCACACATCGAGTAGTGTCGTCATTGATTAAAGCGTCCATTTTTCAAGAATAGTATTGTTTATTCTAACAATAGATGTGTCTTTTGTGAAGGTAAATTCTAGTATATTACCATTGTTGAGTTGAACTTTATCTTTGGCTATAACTGTGTAAGGCGCATTGTCTAACGTAGTTTTGGTTACAACAAATGAATGAGGTGCTTTTTGCCAACCGCCTCCTATATTAACTTCTGTGCGGAGCCATTCTCCAACTAATCTTGAATAGGTACCTTCTATATCTGTATCAGATACCACCCCCACTGGAGTATTTGGCTCAACTTGCTCTTTTTTGCACGATGCAATGGTGAGAGCTACCAACATGATAAACATTAACTTTTTCATACTTATTTATTTTAGGGTTAAATACAATTTAATTGTGGAGTAGATGATTGCTCCTCCAGCTATAATAATTACCGCCATGAGCGTTCTAAATTCAAATTTTGGTGTCATTTTTTTTCTTTTGATTCTACCAAGTCGTTAATCACTTCTATCAAAACTTTAACTAAACATCTTTCTGCTTCTACGACATCATCGATATTTATTACATAATCGTCAGAAGATTCAACTAATGATTGCACATTGCTCAATTTAAGCTCGTGATCAATGCCAGGAATGAGTTCTTTATATTTGCTATAAATTAATTCTGCTGTTTTCATTTTTTATTTTTGTTTTTGTGAAACTTCGTGTAATGCTTTCTTTGAAGCATTATTCATCTCGTGATATTCAGACTTTAATTTATCTGGTATGATACCAACACGATCTCCTCGTATTGACTTTCGTATGTAGTCTTTTGTAAATCCGTACTTATTATGAAGTATAATGATTACATCTTCGTGATAGTACGTTCTTGTTTTTTGTTTACTTTTGCTCATTTTATACGTTTTGTATTTTGTACACGACAAATATATAGAATATACTCTAAATAAAACAAACATTTTGAGTAAATAATCTAAATTATTTTTATGATAGTAGATAGAATATTGAAAATCATCGAGTTAAAAAATATAAATAAAAATATTTTTTATAAGGAAACAGGGCTTTCCAATGGTTTTTTAGACAAAGTTAAAGATATTGGGAGTTCAAAAATAGAGTATATACTAATAGCATACCCTGACATCAATCCAACTTGGCTTTTAACAGGAAAGGGGGATATGTTAAATAATGAAAATGTCGCATCTGGTCAAATAGTATCAGAATCAGAGGTTGCTTATGGAAGCCATAAAGGCATTCCATTAGTTAACCTAAGTGCTGTTGCAGGATTTGGCAACTCTTCTTTCTCAATTGAAGAAAGAGACGTAAAAGACTATTACATCGTGCCAAAATTCAAGAATAAACAAATTGACTTCATGATTGAAGTAGAAGGATCTAGTATGTACCCAAAATACAATAGTGGAGATGTGGTTGCTTGTCGCATTATCAATGAAAATAAGTTTATCCAATGGAATAAGGCGCATGTAATCGCCACAAAGGACCAGGGAATAATTATAAAAAGACTAAAACAAGGATCCGTTGAAGAAAGCTTACTTATGATTTCGGACAATTTAAGTTATGATCCATTTGAAGTAAATAAAGAAGATATCTCAGGGGTAGCTCTGGTTGTTGGTGTAATTAGGTTGGAGTGAAAATTACAAAACAAATTATTCTATTAACTACTTATACCCCCCTATTGGTTCTTTATTATAAAACTATAGTTATTTAATTTTCAACGTTTTATAAAAAAATGTATTAGCAAAGTTACACCGTTATAGGCAGTAATATTGGTTATTTTATACTAAAAAAAGGCAAAGTTCGTAATTATAAGTATTATTTTTTTGTTTTTTTCGAATACCTTAATGAATACCTTAATGAATAACTTAATACAAAACTTGTATTTTTCAGCTTTCAATTTAAATTCATTTAAACGCACTTAAAGGCTCATTTAAACGACATAAAAAAGCCCTCAAAATGTTAATTTTAAGGGCTTTTAACTACAAATGGCGGTATAATACTCTATTCGTTGTTACTTCGTTTAAATATGTGGCGGTATAATGGCGGTATATGTCGGTATTTCATAATTCGTATATCATTAAAGATTCATTATAAAAAACGCTGTGTATATTGTATTTATTGGTTTTTCACTCTTTTTTCGCTCTTTTTTTATTTCTCTTTTTGTTTTGAGGGGTGTAC
>Ga0164242_10001292_pt1 | contig 29634 bp, 39 predicted proteins | sample OricomgcompostMG_FD_108783 | JGI IMG/M metagenome (GOLD analysis project Ga0164242, IMG submission 108783) | Miracle-Growth compost microbial communities from Emeryville, California, USA - Original compost - Miracle growth compost (MG) ...
GCTGCGACATTGAGAGCTTTCGGCCTGTTTCGCACCCCGAATGAGGTGCAGAGTTTAGCGACAGGTATAAAACTATTGTCAACAAGCCACAAGTACACCCGAAGGCATCAATGCGTTCTTCGAGTGGTCTTTATACGTCTCCATGGTGGCTGGAACTTCGTTGACCAACTTCTCCACTTCTAATCCTGTGGTGGGAAGAGCCTGTGTCAGAGGCGTGCTAGTCTCCTGTAAACATATCTGAATATGGGCTCCGAAAACGGCTCACGGTAATCGTGCGCGAAGCGTCCTCTGGATCAATGGAGTCATTGTTCAAGCGCTTGGTAACTCGCTCATTATGTGATTATTGGAAAATGCTTTACTTTCCACGAGGTAGTTACCTAGCTTCATATAAGAGAGAGTCAATATGCTGTCAAGAACGGCAGAGTCGGTATTTGGTCTTTTTCTGTGCTAGCAGCACATATAGGTCTACTTACCCTTCTTAGTGTCTCCTGCCGAACTGTGACGGGAATGAGAGGGTCATGGTATGGGACAGTACAACAGACGTACGCAGAAGAGTGAACTAGCTGTTGGGTGCAAGGAAGGGGATAGCTGGCTATGCAGAACCGCCCGAGTAAGCAATCCTGCGGAGGGAGGTTGGTCCAATATTCTGAAGAATACCCCTGCGGTGTCCTTTTTCAACCAGTTTATTGCATTTCAACCGGCGCAGTCATGTAATGTCACCCTTCCTGCTTGTGCAGGGCGATCTCCGATTGGCCCTACCTGAAATGTCGAGGGCTTTCAATTCGCAAGGTTCCGCCGGCTGCACCCTGGCGGCGCGGGCTTGGGCTAGTGTGCAGGATGGATGGGGGCCATAATTTGAGCGGTCTCAATATATATAAGCTGGACAACATCCCGCCCTACATCGCTTTCTCTTCTAATCAGGAACATCCAGCGCTCGTCTCTTAGAAGTATTCAACATCCCTCTCCCAAACCCCGTCTATTAAACACCATCGAAAATGCGTGCTCTCACCTCCCTCCTCGCTACCCTCTCTCTCGCCAGCTCGCCTGTGCTCGCCGATATCGTCGGCTTTGGTGTCCCCGCCGTCATCAAACCAGGGCAGCCGTTCAATGCCACCTTCCAATACGCTATCGAGCAGCCCAGACAGAGCATAATGGTTTGGGGTTACACACCCTTCGACGACAGCACCGAGCCAGCTTACATGCCCCAACACAATACCGTTGGCTATCCTATCGCGACACTCAACCTCGCCGGTTCGTAGTACCTACCCGCCTCGCCACCAAACCCCCGCCCCGGGTGGGAGTGGTAGGGGTTTAGCTATCACTAGCTTCCCCCCGACGCTGATTCACAGCTGCTAACCTCTCTCCAGACTATCTCGGCAATGTACAAAGTGGAAAAGGCAACATCACTGGTCTAACCATCAATGGCGACGTGGGCGACAAGGTCGGCATTCATGTCCTGGTCTGGGGCCAATATGGCGTCCTTGAATGGGTCACCATCCACAGTTGGCTGTGGAACGTCACCCTTGGCGACGCCACGAGCTATGATAACCTCATTACGGTCGAAAAGTCGTCGACCAACCCGTATTTCAAGAGCGTTAATCTCTAATCTTAGCAGGCTCTATCCTAGGGTGGGGCTTGTAGACTTTGTTTGGTGGACATAGAGGTGACGGGTGGTACCGCAACGACTTATCACCGTGGAGGGGCTATGATGCGAGAGAGATCAGGCACTTATTGTAAATACTCTCTACAAGTTCATGCCCAGGGGCCCACGGATTCAATCCAATTAGTGGGTTCGCGTGATCTGAGATAAACCCGAACAGTAGTTTACTCAACCCAATCACCAAGGTCATAACTTGAACATATGTCCTACAGTCTCTCATAAGCCTGTCGTTTATGATATCCCCGCAGAACTCCTAACCGTAGCGTCCATCGGGTTACTTAACAAAGAGCCTTTACATTTTCAAGTAAAGAGCCAACTAGACAGTTTCTTCGATCAGCTAGGCTCAGTTAGTCTACCATCTCTAGGTTCCTACGTGCCCACTCTGTTAGACTAGTGAGCATTAACTACAACTATAGAACACATCGACTTTTATTTTCTCTGTTAAAGATATATATATTCTGCTAGGTTTACCCCTTCCTACAGTTAACCTTACTGCAACTTAGACATGTGCCTGTGAGTGTTGTGGTCTACGAATACCGAGTTGGTCAATATCGAATCAGCAAAGGAATTAGCACCTATTTTTCAATGGCCACCGGGAAACAATGTGAGTGACCGACCATGAACGACCTATAATCTGTAGATATCACTGAAGTTCGGCTTGGAGTGAGCCTAATAGCGTGACTCACTTACATGAATCCTACCGAGAACTATGACCACCTGAATTGGTATTTACTCGACTCATCATGTCATGCCGGATATGGAAGCACGCTAAAACCGACAGTTCGGTGACCGTCGGGGTGCCCCACATAACAAGACATGTGTTGACCGCGAATTTCTCTTGGTATTTTGCGGATGGGTCTCGGACGAAACGGAGAGTGGACCTCGAACTGGGGAACTAGCGAACTGGCGCTGGAGAAAGCTTGAAAGCCAAGACCAAATCTCCTTCCGCACCTCATGAGGTCGGTTTCTAGTTAGCCCGGCTGACGAAACCGTCGGCTTCACTTTTTAGAACCGTTCCGGCGGGTATTATATATTACTATCATCTCCTTCCACCTTAAGCCTTAAACAATGGTGACGGGTGGTTTTGTAAGAGATTGAGGGACTGGGGTTTAGCAACGTAGCGCGAGATTAGATGAGTTCCCCGGCTTGCGCAACGGGTTGTTTACAAGGATGATAGCGACGGGGTCGCATTGCCAAGGTTCTGGGCATCTGGAAATAGGACCAAGATGGGGCTTTACACACCTATAAGAACGTGAACCTTCCCCGTTGCGCCGTCCAGCAAGAACACCCCCCATTCGCATACAATTGAGCCTCAATTTCACTTCAACCGACTCACCCCCTCGATATCCACACACCTAGAACCGTAACATCTCCAGCAGCCCATCATGCCGACAGCAACCACCGTGTCAGGGGCCACTATATTCAACCTCGGGCCACTAACGTCCACCTTCACGGCCCCAGCTTCTTGCGCGACCGAGCATGGCACCTGGCTCGTGCCCGCATCGGGACCAACGAGCTTTTGGAATCCCGTAGAATGCAAATTCTTCCCCGTGAATGACTGCTACCCCTCCAGCGCCGCGATAAAGTCACACGTGCCGACCGGCGTCGAGCCTACTCCAGGTATGGCGTATTTGCCCTATTATTCGCCCGGCCTCGTCTGCCCGTCAGGGTGGGAGACCGTGGGCGTTGCCGAGAAGCTCAGCCCGTCGTCCACCAGTATGTCCGGGATGTTCAGTCAGGAAATCTCGCTCCCGACTTCTGGCGTCGTTGGTTTCGTCAATAACCCCAACCCAAACGTCCTCATGGCTGCTCTCGATCCGGGCGAGACAGCTGTAGTTTGCTGCCCGAGGTACGGTCACAAGTTCCTTCACTTAAACCGACCCCTTTAGTCCACCAACTTTTCATGATAGACCTAGCTAACACTACGCAAAGCTCGTACACCGCTCATCCATCGGGCTTCTGCTTGTCAGCGCTACCAACCTCGGAACCCAAACCTGAGTCATATTGCCAGAGGACAATCCCATTAGACAACATCGGTAGCGTTACTGCGACTTTCCCTCTATATGGCACGACCATCACCGCGTCGGTGTTTACCTTTACGGGCACTGAACCGCCCGTTGAAACAACCCTGAAGCTCTCCACAGATGATGCGTCAACCCTCATTCTCGCCGCCGAGGTCGGTGCCATCACCTTGGTCCACAAGGCTTCGGATTCTAATTCACCCGGTGTGGATGGGGGGAACGGGGGAGACGGGGGCTCGGGCGGTGAGACAAATGCAGCGGCGCCTGGCGCGCGGATGCCAGGGGTAATGAGTGGACTCGGCGGCATAATTACCGTTTGCTGCGCTGCCATGGCAGCCGGGGCGATGTTGATGGCGCCTTTCTAATCTTGTTTCTGGTGGCCGCACCACTGGGAGGGTTTCTCCCAAATATTGTGGATGTAGGTACCTGCAAGAGAGTGGCAGAGTTGGTCAACAGGGGAGGGAGTTGACTTCTATCAAATTCTCCAACCTTTTCGAGGTACATTGAAAATGATATGTTTATTGGCTGTAATTATGACTGGAAGATGTTTACGCCCCTATCACATAGAAATATAGATAGATACGAATGAAGACAGTCTGACTGCAACAACATCCTTAAGTTGTGCCAACCAAGATAGACAATCTTACACGTGGCGGAATAGACTCTTCAATCTTTGTTGAGTCAGTGCATTGTCCATAATCTGCGTCGCCATGTGTTTCGAACTTAAAAGCACTTTTGGTTATCACCGTACGACTGAGGGCTGTGACAGAGGCTCCACCCGCCTCAAGACAAATGTAGCAGGAAGCATGTGGCTCACCCGTATGGTTTTGTCCACCATCTACCGTTACGGCTGCCAACAATAGTAGACTAATTAGCCTGTCTAGTTGCCTGGATGAAGAACTAGGCATTAAAATATTGCAGATACTCACCGGGTCGAGTTGCTCGGGCAAGGGGGATCAGAGAGGAGGTATGACGAGGAGGATCATACAAGACGCAACAGAAACACGGCATTTGGTGTCACTGTATAACATGTGTCACATTGGTCGGTCCCGCGAATTTCTTTGTCGGCCAGTCGGGAGTTGACGGTGTGGATAATATCTAGACGGCGAATTCAACAGAAAACACGCCAATCTTCGTACGGCTTGAGTCCGATTCCACTATGTCCGCAACCCTGATATGAAACTCAGGGGTTGGGACTATCTGATTTATGACAGCGTCGCTAGAAACGAGGTATAAAATATGGATTTACGGGGTACGAGGACATCCATAGTAAGTAATTCTCCAATAACTTCGGGCTTTCCATGATCCTCACCATGCCTACTACTAACAATAGTCGTGTGTTACACTGTACGGTAAATATGGACAAGCGCAAACACGAACCCGTTTTCAATGAGCACCGGACCAACCCGGACATCGTTGCCCTCTCCCAGGTGACTGCATAGCGGAGTCGAGGGCTCGCCGATTGGCAATCTGCTGTTTGAGCAGCGTCCTCACCTTCTGAATGCTTCGCACTCCTGCCTTCAGTCCTGCTCCTTTTGAGAATATGATACTAATTGTCCGTCTATCGGGACTGTTGGGCAGGTCATGGTTGGACAAGGCTTCTTCGTGGAGCCATATAATTCGTATCTCCGACGTTATGCCCGTTGTCCTCCCTACCTCCCTAATTGGCTGATGTTCAATGCGCGTCCCGCCTATTGATGTAGTATCGCGAGCCTGAAGGATTACAAATACTCCACCCCCCAGTCTCCTGTCATTCGTAAGTTTGGGATTTGCATGTCCTCTTTCAATACGCATACGTGTATGTCAGAACCTGGGAGAAGATCTACATCCATGATGCATTAAGTTCAGCACCCGCCAAATGCCAAAGCAACCTCCTGCTTGGACATATGCTATTTCGCTGTGCCTCCAGGACTCAACACACTAATTATGCCAGGACTTCCACCGCCGCCGAGTGAACTCGTTGAAGGCTGTCCACCCTTATCCCCTGGGCCTTTTGAAACTGAGTCAGACAACCAAGTCGAGGCAAACAATGACCCTGAGGAAGAAGACGAGTTCCTAGATCAAGGCTGGGATGGAACTTCGTCCAATGTTTCTACGTCCGTGACCTCTAGCATCTACGCCCACACGTTCGAGCACGGGTGCCGTTACCACGCCTATAAACACGGCCGCTACCCCATTCCTAATGACGATAAGGAGCAGGATAGGGATGATATGAAACATGCTTCGATGTTAAACTGACGGTAAGGAGTGGGACACATCGCTTTCCACTTTTCACAGCTGGAACATCGTTGACCGCAGACCTTCTCTAGGGCGGAAAATTGTTTCTCGCGCCAATACGACAAGACCCACGGAAGATATTGGACGTCGGGACTGGCACCGGTAGCAGTCACCAATGATACAGCTAAATCACTTACTTTCTCTAGGGCTCTGGGCCATCGAGGTCGGAGATCTATATCCAGGAGCTTCTGTCCTTGGACTAGATCTTTCTCCTATACAACCACACTGGATTCCCTCAAATGTTAGGTTTATGGTCGACGATGTAGAAGATGAATGGATCCACGGCTCCGACTGAGATCTAATTCACTTCCGGAGCATGGCAGTTATCAGCAAGATCTTCAACGGGTTGTTGACCAAGCCTTAAGGTAAGACACATACAACTTCCCGCCTTAAACAAACGCCTAAATTTTGTTTCCTTCTATCATAGACTAAATGCTCCCTATCTTGCTCATAGATACCTTCGGCCGGGAGGATGGATTGAATTCCAAGAAGCCCATGTTTATGCCTTTCTGTGATGACGGGACGATGAGCGATAACGACATCATGCGGAAGTATTACGAAGAATGTCAGCGATCCATGGCTCTCTTTGGATATGATATCGAGCTCGGCACTCGGGTTGGTGACTTCCTCGAGCGCGCAGGTTTTGACCGCGTTACTAGTATCAAGAGGAAGACTCCGCTAGGCACCTGGGCACGGGACAAGACAATGCGGGTCATCGGTTTGTACACGCGCGAAGCAGTATTAAATTCAGTTGACTCTGTCATTGGGAAGCCATTTGCAGCCCTGGGGTTCTCTGAAGTGGACAGGGAGGTCTGGGCGGCAAAGGTGACAGCGTCCGCAAAGGAGGACCATGTACACCAGTACTACAACTTTTACTTTTGGTACGCGCAGAAACCGGAGTGCTAAGGGAGAACTAGAAGAGATGCAGGTCTCTGTGCATTATAATTACATTCACATCCCCCAAACAATTGGGCAAGTGGTTAGCAAACCTGGGCAATATAGCACGTTGATACTACCCTCTTCCCCCGAATGTGACGTCCAAAACCATGATTACTCCTGGCATACAGCCTCGCTGGGAATTAAAAGTATCCAATACTCAGTGTGTTCCCTCATCAATTATTAACATGCCTGCAATACAGGCACTAGTAAGTGTGGCCACAATACCGGAGATCAACGCCGAAATCGCAACTTCCGATACAGCCGCAGCCTGCCCCGGAGCAAGCGTGGAAAGAACACCTATTTGAATCCCCATTGAGCTGAGGTTCCCAAATCCGCATAGAGCATACGAGGCAATGAGTCGCGAACGCGGCGACATCGAGGTGTAAGCCGGGTCTTTTGTGAGATCACCGTACTTTATAACGGGTATCAGCAGAGTAAATGGCGGGTAATTTCTGGATCGCGAAAATGGAACTACTTACGGCCACGAACTCGTTAGCGATGACTTTTATACCGATCAGTCGCGCGACTAGCAACAGATCGCCGTCCCTCTCCACGCCGAGCAAAAATGCTACGGGGTAGAAGAAGTAGCCCAAAACTAGCTGAACAGTTAATTTTGGGTCGGAAATATTGAGATACGACCCCCACCAGCCTAGAAGGCCATTCGCAAGACCCAAGAGCGCGAGGATACACAACACGGAGGCAACAATCATCCCGGCTATCTTGATCCCAAGCCACGAGCCGTTTGAGAAAGCTTGTAGAGCGTTGAGCGGCCTATCCTTCTGGTTCTCACTCTCGGGAACTGCGACCGTACCCATGGTCAGGGGGTTGTCAGACTCCGGATAGCGCATCTTTGAGATGGCAATAGAGGCCGGGATACTCATGACACAGGACGACATGAGTGCCGTGGGGTTGATACCCATGGAGACATATGCCGAGAAGACACTTCCTGCGATGGTGGCGAAGCCCGAGGTCATAACTTGGTGCACTTCAGCGCGAGTCAGCATCGGTAAGTAGTCCTTCACTAACACTGCCGACTCGCCCTGGCCGAGAAACGGGGATGCCGCGGCCACAACGGCCTCGGCGCCAGAGATGCCCATGGTGCAGAAGAAGAGGGCAGCAAATTTTCTCACGAACCATTGCACCCAACCCCAATGATATAGGAGGTGGACGAAGGCGACAAAAAATATGATGGGTGGGACGACCATGATCAAGAACCAGCCGAGGGTCAGAACGCTTGGGCTCGTGAGAAATGTGGTACCGTCTCCGGCATAGCTGAGAAGGGTCTTGGTGATGAAGCCAAGGAATTCGAAGATGTCGTACTACCGTTAAGAGCCTAACGTTAGTAGCGGAAGATACGGTTCCTAGCTGAGGGAGGAGAGGAGAAGGGGCACTAACTCCAGCCTGTGTACGGAGGACAAAAAGTGCAAGCAAGAACTGCATAAGCACAGCCACAAGGACAGCCTGAAAGTTGATATTCTTGCGGTCCTTAGACGTAGCGTAGAAGCCACTGAGAAATGCCATGAGACCGAACAGGCCCACCGCACGATCCGACCGGCGACTTTGTGGTGTTTCCGCGCTGGCAAACGTCCCCGCAAGTAGTATTGCTACCGTGACAACCACCCCCAATATGAATTTGATTTTTGGACTGAGTTTGTCTGTATGTTGCTTGACGGCGTAGTTCCAGAGACGACTTCTAGCTCGGGTAAGCGGCGCGATTAACACATGGATCGTGAGCAACCTGATGGATAACCCGAGCCAGATGAGAAATGGAATCAGCCAGCCGAGGTCGTGTCGGTGGAGAATTAACCCTGCTACCCACCAACTACGAGAACTGTTAGCACTCCTCGTATCTTAGGCTGGATGAGGCGTCATTAACTACCCAGTCATAACGAGCCAGATAACGACGTGGAGGAGAACCTGAAAAAGGGGCCGACGGCGGCAGCGCGGGCTTGATCCGGCAGGGTCAGGGGTAGAGCGGGTCGGCTCGGTAGCTTCTTGTAGAATAGCTACAACCCCAGCGTCGTTCGTCCTATCGTTTTGGGGAACCTCCCGGACGGCTTGATTGTCCAGACTGGCGGTTTCGGTTTTGGGGACTGGCAGGTAGTCAGGGGCGTCTTGACTAACCTTGTCACCGTCTTGACCACTCCCAGAGGAAGTTTTATCTTCGTTGCAGGCCATAGCGGTTCTTCTGATAGTTATTGTGATACATCTCTAGGCGATTAGAATTCCGTCGGAGGGGATAAATGAGAGGATTGGGGTGTGTGATGGTCTAGGTTGTCGTCATAGAGTTCCTACCTGCATGTTTCCTGCGGGGGCTCGTAAACGCCTGGCGCATGCACATCGTCTGATGCGGAGCATCACTCATAAAGGACTCAAAAGGCCCTAGGACGAGTGACAGTCACGAGCCAACCCGTGTAGAAAGTGCGCATAGTTACTTCTAGATCTTGGTGACGGCAGTGCCACTAGCGACGTGATGGGACAGACTCTGGCCAGACGGAAGTTTGCAATGCCACCGTTGCATTGTACGGCAGGAGAGAACCAGGTCATTAGAGTTTCACCTGGCTGGTGGTGTGTAGGACAGGCCGGCCGCCAAATATACTGCCTCAATGGGAATTACCGATGGATATTCCAGAGGCCGCGGGGTGCCCGCCCGTGGGCAATCTTATCAGCAGCTTGTGTCTGTTCCGCACAGTTTATGAGTAAGACTGGACTGAGCAACTTGTTTCCCTTACGTGCGTTTCCTTAGACACCGAGATTTAGGTCACCAAGCACCCTCTCAAGATCATAGATGACCAGGGGGCAACACACGGGGCGATATTTAATATATCCTGGGACGAAGCTGTAATATTAATACAGATATAACTCGCAATAGAGTTCCTACCAAATGAGTACGGGAAATATGTTTTATATAACGGCGACAATATCTCTAGGTACATGAACAACTGACTTCGGGTGTATATAGTCGGTACACGACCACTCATGTGCCTAGAGATGTTGCTCTCAGGGCCGCATTATTATCCAACTCGTTTCTTACAAGCATGGGCGAATACTCATTGAGGAATATCTAATTGTCATGTCGATGAACAGTATGAACATCCTAATCGCTAGTCAACTGTGTAGGTATCTGATAGCATGAACTCTATACGAGTTTCAACGACCAAACCCACGCGCGATCAAACTGGTCATTGAGAAGTAATAGGGGTATCAAGGAGAGAACTTCTTTATTTATCTTAACCTCCCGGATAAAACTGATGTTTGGAAGAAAACATGTTCTCAAACATACAAAACTCGGGAACCCCCAACTCGAAGTCAACCAGGTCCTTTCCAAGATCGTCAATCGAAAAGGTTAGTAGCGCCTTCTGATGATTGTCGATGATGTGCCGTATAAGGCGTGACACACTTGAGTGCAATCCGTAGACGTCATGGCCAGGATGTCGAACCTCTGGAGTCTTGGAAAGGAAGGCGGCCTCACAGGGTCCTCAACAGTGCCGTTTCCCCCGCCGTTCTCATTCTACTTCGCCGACAGCAGGTACGGTGGGTCGCAAGCGCGGGCTAAACTAAGAGACTTTCTTCGTATAGTCTGCGTGGCAATCCACCAAGAATGGGTTTAGAGGTAGGCTTGCGAAACTGATCGCCCACATCTTTAAAAGCAGTCATGTGCTAGTTAGAGGAGCGGAGAGGGAGTTTAGAGGTGAGATAGTTGTCTGACCTCTACCTTGTCATAAACGGCGATCATCGAAACGAAGAGACGGCTTGACAGTGAAAAGTGACAAATAACGGTATTGCCCGCGAAAGGCTGCACCTTTCCGTCTTTGCCGAACTTCCTTGGTACTCCCAAGGAGTAGTCCGGTTTCGAGGGCTCAGCCTCGATGTCTCGTCGGAAGTCATGTTACAAGTAGAGTCAAATTCTTCGCGGTAGGGAGGCGATCTAAATTCCAGCGTAGTTTCCGCCGGGGAGGAGTTGAGTGGATACCAACTCACTTTCAGAGCACAGGCGTTTTTCCAGGACGACCGTGATGTAGAGGTGACAGCCGATGGGCAGAGTCATGCGCGGTTGGCTAAATCCTTCCCAAGATTTCTGACTTATATTTTTGTGGGAAGGATCGTCCAGCAGATGATGGCCGGTAGGTATTCTAGAATGGGACGAGGCCCTACGAGGTTATCCACTGTTGATTGAGGTAGTCGTACCGGGCAGGCGTTTTGTTCGGAGCCGACCTTCCATATCGGTAAAGACCACTAGGATTGTGCTTCGATACACTACCTACGCGCTATTCCGATTTACCATATATCAAAATCCCCACTTGATAGATACATGCAATCGAATCCTCACACCTAGTTTTGACATTCAATCGAGGCTCTTCAGTGGAATGTTAGTGTTAGCACATACGTACCCGAGACATCCACAATATAGCCAAAGGGACAGGTGCAAACATTTCGCTGAACCTGTAACGTTACTGGAAGACGAGGCGACGTTCTTAGATCTGGCCACCAGGATATAGATCTTCAAGCGCACTGGAGTTGCCGCAACTCGCTCAAGTCCCTAGACGGCGCCCGTGACTCTAATTCGGTGGGGCGTAACACCAAGGTCATCCTCTTTAGGGCTATCGACGCATAGAGTCAGAGAGGAAGGGAGGGGTGAAGCGATGGTGTGTAATCTCAACCCGAGACAGAGCGTCGCGCTTGCAAGGTGTCACTGGGCAGGAACAAAGTGCGCATGCCAGTAAAATTCGGCCGAGGGTGATCGACAACTCCCCCTTTCGACACCCAATCGAAATTTCAAGACCAATACTCAATATCTGACACTGGCGACTGTTTTTTTTTTTCGAGACCCTCTCGGTAGTTTGCAGGAATCGGAGCAACACCGAAAATACCACCCCCAAAAGCCATACCTGTGCTCCTTCGCAAGCATGGACTTATCCAACCTCCAAATTTGGGGGTCATCAGCACTGTGGTTACTTTATATTTTTTGTCAGTCACCTGGTTTTCCTGGCACGGAGTGACTCGTAATACGATGCCGCAAATTTTACACTTCCCATTTGGTGCGAGTCTGTAGAAGAATTACCCCCTTGTTCGATGTGGCCGCTGCCCCGTTTAGGCTCAATATAATACATGGCATTCCTGGGCTATTCTTATAATGCCGACGTTCCTCTATCTCAGTCGACGCGTGTATTCACTCGCGTCAGCCCGAACCTAAAAATGGCGGACGGCCCGTCGGTCGGTGACAGGCTGTCGCTAGCATCTTCCTTTATAATGGAGAACGTGCAACTAACCGCCAGGTTTTCTATTCCTATATCCCACGCAGTCTTGGTTACCCCATAATCCCCCACCTGACACTAGGGTCGAGTCTCATGGTAGATGTGAGTAACGTCGCAAATGCATTTTCAACGTCAGCTCGCCCCTGACAGTGCTTCTGACTCGGTATACGCGCAGGGACATAAATAGACCACCTTGATCTCATCTTTGGAGATCCTTCTCCCCCCAACCAGTCATTTACACAAAATAGAAAGGCAGACCTGGTTGTCGCCTCCCAAGCACACTCATATTTTGAATACATCGACTCCTTTCAACATTCCAACCATCATGATTTCTAAACGGATGGTGCTGCTTGCCACTTTACCCTGTAGCATCTCTCAGGTTCGAGCAGGATATAACGCTGGCATCGTGGGCAACGTCGCGGCGTATTGGGGTAAGAAGTCCAAGGGAGGGACAGGGGCGGCCGGCTTACTAACTACATTATTCAAGGTCAAAACTCCTTCGGCCAAGTGGACTCACAAGACCGTCTTTCGATCTACTGCGCCAGTATGTCCCGGTCCCATTTTCAATCACAGCCGAACTAGAAAACTGACGAGACAACTAGATACTGCTATGAACGTGAGTTGCAGGACCGGTGACGAAAAGAAATACCCAGAAGCATTACTGACCTCAGCAAGATCATCCCACTGGCCTTCCTAATCTCGATTACCAGCCCAACTACCGTCAACTTTGCCAACGCTGGTGACAAGTGCACGACCTTCCCCGGAACGACTCTATTGAGTTGCCCGGAGATTGAGTAAGTCCACATAATATGCAGGCTGGGGCCTTAGCTGAGGAGGAGTCTCTGACAATATACGCCTTAGAGAAGACATCAAGACTTGCCAGTCCCAGTACAACAAAACCATCCTCCTGTCTATCGGCGGCGCTACTTACACCGAGGGCGGCTTCTCATCTCCTTCAGCCGCCGAAACATGGGCCGATACCGTATGGGCCATGTTCGGTCCCGAACAGCGCAACAGCTCCGTAAACCGGCCGTTCGGAAGCGCCGTTGTTGACGGCTTCGACTTCGACTTCGAGTCCGTCACCCAGAACATGGTGCCGTTCGGAAAGCGCCTCCGCAGCAACATGGACGCCGAGACCACCAGGGGCGGGAAGAAGTTCTACCTCTCTGCCGCTCCGCAGTGCGTCTACCCGGATGCTGCCGACCACGAGATGCTCAACGGGACGGTGTATTTCGACTTCATCATGATCCAGTTCTACAACAACGCGTGCGGTGCCATTAACTTTGTCCCCCGTGCGACCAAGCAGAGTGCGTTCAATTTGGATGTTTGGGACAACTGGGCCAAGACGGTCAGCTTGAACCCGGACGTCAAACTTCTCCTCGGTCTACCTGCCAACACGCGGGGCGGCGGAGGGTACGTGTCTGGGTCGCAGCTCTCGGCTGTCCTCGCCTTCTCGAAGCAGTACTCTAGTTTCGGCGGCGTCATGCTCTGGGACATGTCACAGCTGTACCGAAACGCGGGGTTCTTAGACGCCGTGGTGTCTGGTCTTGGCTCGGGAGGCCCAGGTACGACGACGACGACGTCTAGCACTAGCAACTCCGCGACCATGAGCACGAGCACTTGGACAACGACCACGAGCGACAGCGGTACTATCACCACAACGACAATTACAACCACGATGACGGCTACTAGATCACCAAGTTCTACCCCAACCGCTTCGCTAGTTCCCCAGTGGGGGCAGTGCGGCGGTGAGGGATACACAGGTTCTACTCAGTGTGAACCGCCATTCACCTGCGTTACTCATAGCTCCTGGTGGGCTCAGTGCCGGTGAGAAATTCAGGCTTATCACATTTGGTAGACACTTCCCGTGGGTCGGGGATGGGTCTATTTAGAACATTTCTCTACGTTTTCTTCCCTTTTTCTGTACATACTTGGCGTATTTTGGCATTTTGGCAATTTGGGGCTGGCGTTGATGCTCTCACGATATTCAAAGTCGGCAAACATGGGTTAGATTGAGCTACGGTGCCTATAAAGTGTCAGTGACGGTGCTGGACGGACAATAAACTGCTTTTTGAGTACCTAACAGAGGACCTCGCCCCTTTTAATTTTTAAAAGAGGCTGTCAAATCTGCCTACAGCGAGACATCATCGCTATTGGAGGGAGATCGACACCTAGAAATAAGCTGATATTTGCGAAAAGGGTGATATCCCAATCCATGGTAAAGCTGCAGATTAAAAGATCTCTCGCTAGCATCGGGAACGCTCACCTGAAGAAGGGAGTCTTGGTGTAAAGTTCTTTGGCAGATGGGGTTCACCTGTCGCTGCCAAGGCCGTAAGGGGTTTTAGGCCTTCCCAAACTTGGTTTAGTGGAGTGTGGAGTCCAGCTGCCCAGGCCAGAAAAAAACTACTTTGGTTCGACTGCCTCGGCGTGTCGACCAGTCAAGCTTGCAAATATGAATACGAAGCACGAAGCGGGACGATAATGACGCCGGGCCGGGGTGTTTGCCGAAGAGCGCCGTTAATTATTAGTAGCTGATTTAAAGCGCTGGAGCGCCACGAATCCCAGCAACAGCCCACCTCGTCATTCTGTTCTGTTTTGCGAGATCCAATAGTCATGGGCATTCCACGAAATATCCCGCTACCGTCGGCCCGGCTGACAGGTACTATCCTCGCTGTCGTCCTCGCTCCCCTCGCGCTCGAGGCGGGGTACCTCCTCTACCTCAAGCGCTCCGTCTCGCGCCGCTCTGTCGCCACAGCGGGGCTCCGCCTCCCAGCGGGCAAGCTCTCCGCTTCGGGTAGCGACGCGAGGGAACCACCTACCAACACGATCCCGAGTTCCGTGAAGCGGCCAGCCACAATGCCCGCTGAGGTCAGTGACGATGCGTCTGACTACGCCCTCGCCTTCGAGCGGGTAGTTTCGCACCCCGTCCCGGCGTCGTCGCTGAAGGACACCCTCTCGCTGCCCTCTCCAGCGCAGGCAGGCAGGCCGACGCAACTGATGACGACCTACCTGCGCACGACCATGAAGGCCTTCACCTGGACACCCCAAGCGTTCTTCCTCCGCAGCGCCGTCGGCCCGGACGCCAAGGCCACATTCGACGCGGACTTCCTCGACGCGCTCGAGTTCGAGGTCGGCGACCGCGTCGACGGCGTCTACACGGTTTCGTACCGGGGGGCAAGAAGCGGCGAGCCGGAAGAGCGGGTGGAAATGATGCTAGACCCGCCGGAGAGCTATCACGGGCCGGTAGTGCAGGGCATGATCATCTCGGGGATCGAGTTGCTTCCGGGCGACGGGGAGGAGGCGACGCAGGCGGTCTTCATCAATGAGACGTGGCTATGGAGGAGATTAGAGGACAAGCCGACGTTGTTGGAGGGCGCGGTTGGCCGTTGGTTGCATTCCTTGCTGGCACAATGGCTGGTGGTCAAAGGCTTGAAGGCTGTCTCGAGGTGAAGGCGGCCTTGGGTGGTTGGCTTGTCTTCCTGACTTCGCAATGGCTTGGAGTTCTGGGTTTTGTTGGCATGGCTATCATTGGGCATTCCTGTGTAATTAATCTCCCATCTCTCACCTCACATAAATTATTCCTGCCTTTTCTTAACGTTTATTTTCAATTGATGATACCCAGCCGTTCGTCAGCTACAAACATGACGTATTTCCCAATGATGCGACTCCAGCCCCAGTGCTTGTGTCCTAGTGCCGGGGTGGCCGGGTCTCAAACTATCAGCTGTTGGCAACTGCCCAGCCTTGGGATTCCACCTCCAAACTTGACGCATCCTCCAAATACTGCCATCATCTCGACGAAGTTACCCACGTTGTGCTCCAGTATCATGACTAATACACCCGTGTAACTGAGGTAGGTACCAAAAAGCTACGGTATGGAGCAGTTGCAAAACCCAGCTCCGAAGGGGCACACGCGGACACGGTCAACAGCAAAAGGTACCACGCGTTGGAAAACAGATGCCATTATCCTAACCTGGGGCTCACCTAGAGCATTGCATACGCATACACCCGCCCTTGCATCGAGCCCTGATTCTTATCCTTCAATAGGCTCACCCTACCACATTCCTCTCCATATCCAAGCTTTTACTACATCCCTTACTGACGTCTATATCGCCCAGCCACGAGACCACGGTCGTCGACCAAAGGGCCTCTCGATGCCGATGAGTAAGTGCTCCAGGCATCGCCTCCCCAGTCGCGGACGCGCAGATTCTGAACAGTGACCATAGAGTACCCTTAACCTCGCCACCCTCGCGAGCAGCCTCGCGCCTAAGCCAGCCACGTCCCCAAGGCAGCCCAGGACCATCCTCTCCCCTCCCCCGCTCAGCCGCCCAGTCCCCCATGCCCCCAACCCTCTCCCCGGCGGGCGCCCCACCGCGCGCCGCGGAGCCCAAGGACTTTTCGCACCTCCTCCGCCCGGAGATCTACCACCCGCTCTCGCAGCTCTCCGTGCCGCCGCCGTTCCGCAACTCCGCCAAGCAGCCCACGCCGGACACGCCCATCGCGGAGCTGCTCGCGCGGGGCCACTACCGCGCCGCCGCCATCGCCGCCGCACAGGAACTCACCGGCGGCGGCTCCGCGCTGCCCCCGGACCCGACCGACCACGCCCGCATCCTCGACCTGCTGCACGTGCGCCTAGCGTGCCTCACGCTCTCGGCCGCGACGTCCGGCGCCGCCGCCCAGGAGGCGCGCGCCCTCGGCGACCCCAGCGCTTCGCTCTACTACCATTCCGACCCGGACCGGGACTCTACTGATGGCGACGGCGCGACGACGACGACGGGCGGTCGCCACCACCTCGCGCCGTGGCCGCTACGCGTGCTCGTCGTCCGGCTGCAGGCGGCCGGGTTCGCGGACCCGCGCCGCGCCGTCATGAGCTACTACGACCTCGCGGGCGAGGCGCGCGCGCATGTCGCGGAGGCGGCGCGGGCGGGGGACAACTCGGCGCGCGAGCTGTGGCGCGGGAGGCTCGCCGAGCTCGGGGTCAGGGTCGCGGGGGCGCTGGTGGAGATGGACGATCTGGTCGGGGCGGCGCAGCACCTCCGGACGCTGCGTGACAGCGGGGACGGGAAGTTGGGTGTTGCCAAGGCGCTGCTGTGGTTGCATTTGGGAGATGTGGAGGCCGCGAGGGGGTGTGTTAGGCCGGGAGAGGTTGGGGGGACGATGATTGCGGCGTTGTGCGCGATGGCGGATGGGCTTTATGAGGAGGGGTTGCTGCTTTGGAGGGAGCTTAAGGAGGAGGGTGTGGATGACGAGATGATTGGTGTGAACACGGCAGTGTGCCTGCTCTACCTAGGGAGGATGCAAGAGGTATGTCCTCCGAGCCCTTGCTTTTACGACGTTCTGCTAACCACGTCGATAGGCCAAGTCCCTCTTAGAGGACCTAGTTGACTCAGGTTACTCGTCCCATACGCTCCTATTCAACCTCACGACCATGTACGAGCTGTGCACGGAGAGGTCGCGAACCCTAAAGGCGCAACTTGCGGAGCGGGTGGCGGAGATGGAGGAGACTCCGATGGGGTGGGAGAAGGCCAACGCGGACTTCAAGCTGTAAGGGAAGCAGGAGGACTGGCCTGGTTACATGGTACTATGTTAGACAACTTTCCGTAGCAAACCGACACCCAGACACGCACGGGTCTACTTCCATACTTAGACAGTTACATTCTGTGTACAATGAGAACAATGATGGCGGAGCTGTATCGGACATCCAGCTCTACCATTTACCCAGCATAGCATGATATACGTAGTGCGCCCCGGCCATGAAGCTTCGCCCCGTCACTCATCGACAGAAACCGAGGGCGGGCCTCTTGATCAGATACTCTCTTCGTATGGGTATCCCGGAGAAAAGGGGCTACGTCCAACCGCAAGACATTGCAGTCTCAAGCCTGCCTGAACTTCAAATGAGTCAATACCGTTCCTGATAAGAATTATCCTTTCCTTTTGGATGTCGGCCTTGAGCAAACTCGGTCCGTAGAATGGAGCACCCTCAGAAGCAATTACCATCTGCACCTCGAAGAAAAACAGAAGAAAAAGTGGCGCGAGGTCATCTTTTAAATGCGATTTGTATTTTCCCCTTCCTCTTCCCCACTACAAATCAATCTGAGAACTCCTCTTTGAAAGAACCTTCTCGAGTGGAGAGCCATTAGAAAACCAAATCCGAAAGTCGGTCGTCAAGGATTGGTGGTTGGTTTTGGTTTTAAGAAGCGAGAGCGTAGATGTCTCTCCTCCCCCCCTTCCCCCCCCGTCAAGATATTACGGGGGTTAAATAAAAAAAAAGAAGCAGCATGTACGTAGGTAATGTAGGAATCCTTTCCTTTCCGGAACCGTCCGCCCCGTAAGTCAACGAACCGTTTTTGGATCGGTCGCGACGCCCAGTTAAAACTAAAAAAGAATATAAAAACACACAAGCCCAACCACCCCCCGGGGTTCTGGTTTCAGTTTTCTTTTCGCGGAGCTCCTAAAAATCGAGAAATCGTACACACAAACATTCCGAGTAGAGAGAGGTAAGATAGCGAACCATGCAAAAACGCCACGTGGAGCCTCATCTTGCCATCACCGTAGGGAGACGAGCGATCTTCGAGCCCGTCTCCGGGGCGGCTGCGAGGACAAAACTACTAGTGGTAGTTACCACCCCAGCCCCGCGGCGGGTTGGCATAGTAGCTGCCGCCGCTGAAGCCCTGTGCGGCGCCGTATTGGCCGTACGGAGTGTTGCTGTGGGCCTGACCGCCGCTAGCGCTCATGCCATAGCCACCGGCCGCGGTTTGGTTCCCATGAAGACCATGTCCCTGCTGCACATGGCTAGGGTATCCGCTATATCCAGACATGCCGAGGCCGCCCTGCTGGCCCGACTGTGGTGGCGGGAGCCCCGCGGGGGCGTTGTTAGTTGCGGAAACCGGTCGGGCAGCGGCGCCGAGTGACGGGCTCGGTCCGCCGCCGGCCTTGGAATCACCGAAAGGCTTCAGGTCGTCGTTACCCGCAGGCGGGTTGCCTTGCTGAGAAGCCGGTCCATTGTACGGCTGCCCTGCACCTTGCGACTGGTATGCAGATGCACCCCGAGTGAAGGTGTCCTGCACGCCACCAAATCCGGTGGCACCGAGCCCCGGCTGGTTTCCTGACTGGGCGGAGCCAGCACGTCCGTACTCGCTAAGTCCGGCAGCCACGCCTGCACTGTCACCTCTGTGCAGAGAGTTCTGGCCAAACCCGCCAGCAGGAGACGAGGCATGTCCGTAAGGCCCCTGGGGCGACATTCCATATTGGTGAGGCTGGTTATACGCGCCCCCCTTTCCGTACGGTCCTCCATAACCGCCCTGGTTGTATCCTCCCTGGTACTGGCCCATGTAGGCAGCATAGTACGGGCTGTTGTAGTATGGGTGGTTGTAAGGGTAATCATGCGGCTGCTGTTGCTGTCCGTGAGACTGGGCCTGGCTGCCCTGTCCGGCCTGCTGTTGGCCTTGAGTCGCCGATGGGTTCGGCGTTGTGTTACCACTGGTCTGCGCATCGACAGCGGCTGCCGCGCCGTACCGACCCTGTGTGTGCTGCACGCCACCTTGAGGGTATTGGTTGAGGCTATCGCCCTGAGGAGCATTGTAGCCGCTGAATGCGCGTTGCTGCTGCTGAGCTGCCTGCTGTGAAGTGAGACCCTCCTGTTGACCCTGCGCGCCCTGCTGCTGCCCGTATTGCTGGTTGTAATAGTTGAAGGGCGCACGGCTGTGCGGGTCGGCGGCGGTGTAGTACGAAGAATAATCGGCCGGGGCGGAGCTGAACGCACTAGCCGGGACGTTACCCGGTTGCTGTTGGCTCTGGGCCTGGGGTGCCTGCGGCTGGGTGGGGAAACCGCCCTCGAACAAGTTCTGAGCGGCGGGGGCAGCGGTTTGTTGTTGCCCGAAACTATCGAACTGCTTCTGCGTGGGGAAGGCTGACGGCTCCTGGGGAGCTGTCTGGCCAAAGAGCCCATACTGCTGGGCGTTCTGAGCCGCGGCTTGCGATGCTGGAACCAACGGCGCGGTTAGTAGGTTATGCACCGACGGCGAACGGAACGGTATTAAAAACTCACCCTGCGAGGCCAAAGCGGCCTGAGACGATGGGGCAGTTGGTAAGGCTGGGGCTGTGTTAGCATGAAAGGCCCCAACCATAGGGTGGAGGATTGGGGCAGTACCAGTAGGTCCTGACGGCGGGGGTAGGGTAGCCGCCGGCTTCTGCGCATTGTAGGCTTCCGGGATAGGGGCGGGTTGAGGCGGGGGAAGGGAGGTTCGAGGGTGGGCGACGGGCGAGTCATCGGGCGGCTGGGCACGGGTCTCGGGCTCCTCTCGGTCGCCATCAATATCATCGTCGACGGGGCCGTTCAAGCTGAAAGCACCAAACTGTACGGCCGCGCGGTCAACCTGGTCGCGGTTGCCGGGCATGCGGACAGCCTCCTCTTGATCGAGAAGTCGGCGCTGGTGGCTCGGGGTGCGCACAGCGGTTCGCTCGGTTGCCTTGATGGCAGTTGCGGCAAACCCGCTCGCTGGCCCTCGCGATGGCTGCTGCTGTTGTTGGGTGGTTGATAGGGGTGTGGCAGCAGAGCTAGCTGCGGAGGCATGTGGGTTCCACGAGTCAGCTGCCTCGCTACGGACGGTCTCGGTTTCGGGGGGATGGGATTCATCGGCGACGTGTTCAAGGTTGACCTCCGTAAGGCGGTCTCCGGCTGGTAGGGCAACTTCGGATTGGATAGAAATAGGTGGCTGGGATGGCGCCTGGTCGCGAGTAATCTCGGTTGCGGCTAGCTCTGCTACGGCAGGTTTATGTTCGGCGGGAGTAGGTTCAGCTTGGGGCGGAGATTCGATGGATGATTCAGTAGGCTTCGGGACAGGTGATTCCTTCGCTTTGGGGGCGAGCTTCGGGGCAGTAGATTGTCTCAGCATGCTGGCCCAGGTCTTGGCCGTCCCATCAGGGATAGCACTAGGTTTGGCGGTGGAGGTAGCGGAAGCGGAGACGGCAGCGGTAGGTTCAGGAGCGGCAGGGGCGGGTTCGGAATCCCCCCACCCGGTCGTGTTATCATGAGTCGTGGTATCCCAGGCGGAGGAGTCTTCGGTAGGGATGGATAGCGGTTGGCTTTCCTTGGGTCGTGTACCGTTGGTTGCCACATGGGTGGACTTGCCACGCGCGCCGCCGCGTCCACCTCCGCGCTCGGTGGCCCTGCCGCGACCCCGGCCACCCTCTGAGGCGATACGTCCACCTCGAGCGTGTCTAGCGGCTCCAGCGGGCGCCGACTCACCAGTCGTAGTTGTGAAGGTGTCATTCTTCGCCTTCGGCCGGGCGCGCTCTTTCTTCTGCTTCGAAACCTCCCCCCACTGTGAAATAGCACCTATAAAAGAGTAATGTCAGTCACCATGGCTAATTGCGGAAGGAACAGGGAAACAACCGAAAAGTAGTAGCCAAGAAGCGCACGGGGAGGGAAAGGAGGGAATCAAGGGGGGAAGGCAGGGGGGCGAATGAGGAAGTAGCACGCACCATCGGCAATGCGCGTCACAGCAAGGTTCTCGTCGCCATCTGCCTCCTGCAGGGCGTAGAGGATGTCGATATCGGACCAGTCGGAGAACATTTCCTTGATCATGCCGACCTTACTTCCGTATTTCTGCTTGAGCTCGCCAACATCACCTTCGTCATCGAGTGTCGGCAGGCTGGAGTCGGCGTCGTGCTTCGAGTCGCCATTCGTGGCGGTTGATCGGTTGGAGGGCCGCGTGGATGCTCGCGTCGTGGTTCCGCCTCCGCGGCCACCGCGACCAGAGCCCCGGCCACGCGATGGGGCTGGTCTGGATTGAACCTCAGACATTGGCTGAGATGAGGGAGAGGGAACGGCAGGATGGAAGCCGGGGAAGTGGGTTTGCCCGGTCAAATGCAGGCAATTGAAGGAAGACTGAACACCAGGATGAAAGAAAGGAGATGGGATGGAAGAGGGGTAAATTGTCGCGCGCAGTCGTGTTCGTCAAGGCTTGGGGTGATGGGATGAGAGGTGGTGTGGTGGTTGTTTGTGGAGTGGGAGAAGGCAAAGATGGAAGGTTGGAAGGTTTTGTCCTTGGCGGCTCAGAATTGGACCGCCAAGAAAAAAGCTGAGCAGAGGCCACCTGCATGAGAGTGGCAGGACACCACCGCCGCGTAAAAAAGTAAAACTGCGCTAAAAAGACCGAAAAAGCTCAGGTGGTGTGTGTGGACTGGGGCCTGGGGCGTGACCGATGAGGCGTTGGTCCAAGTCGGTTAGCAGTCGATTGGCACGCGCCGAACAAGGGAAAATGGCCTTATTCCGTACCACTCCATGGTACCTGGCACCTTATGTAGGAGCGTATGCACTCCGTACTGCCTCAATTCCATGTATTCTTGCCTCGCGCGGCATCCCAAACCGTTGGATTCTCATTACCTGCCTACCGAGCCCTACGTGCCCGAAAGCAACTCCCCCTTAACTCAGCTACCCTCTTGCTCCCGCGATAGCGTTGCATTGCCCTGTTTGTGCTTATTTCGCCCCCCTACCTTAACGCGCCTTCGTGCATGACTGGGCCGCGTCAAAGCAAATGGCTACGTCAAAGGTTCGGGTTACACACAGCACACACTCCATTGGCAACAGCAATCACCAGCAAAAAACGCCAGGTGTGCTGGTCACCCTTCAGGGGGACATTCTAGCATCATTTCCCCGGTTGCTTTAACTACCTTTCCTCACCTCACTCCCTTCATCTCCTCACTTAGCTTCCCCATGGCTCAACTGCTAGTCGTCCCAAGGGAAGGGAGAGGAAAGCTTCGATGCTCCGGATCCTCTGATTGGCTGCTCCCTATTGGAGGAGTTGCCCGCGTGCTCGCCTCCAATCACTCCCGGCCGAAATAGGACTAGCGGTGATCGCCTTGAAGCTGGAGGCAAGCTCCTAACACGGTAGTATTATCACGTGATGGCACTTTGGCATGTTCGCTCCGGTGACCAAGCCCAATGGGGGTGAAATATTTCGTTCCAGGCCGGCCACCAACAACCGCAAACCCAACAAAAGTAGTTACGGCGAGTTGCAACCGCACCTTCGAGGTAGTTTTCGGCGCGAACGGGCGGGACACCCGGTGTTGCGACCAAGTGCCATGGTGCGGAACAATCTTGGCGAGGTCATCGGTTGGTCACGTGATGGCGATGACCTAATGTGTCCGATGTGTCCGCAGCGGAACTACTTTCATCCGAAATGCCCCTCCGGGCCGGCGTGACTTCAATTCAGGGTCAGGCCATTATCAATCCGGCATGACCTCAGAAAGTTCAAGATCACAGCAACGGCCCGACGCAGGGTCCCGGCCCAACTCTAAAACCTAAGAAGGCAGCTCATGTTCCAGGCGCTGAGAGGCACGACAGCACCACCGAAAGCATGTTCAAAACGAAATCCCTAAACTCGCTGAAGAGCATCTTCCCGCCGATCCACCAACCACTCCCGCTCAACAAGCGCGAATCACAACAGCTTCTCAATGCCTTGACCACCTCGTTCAGGAGCCACCTAGACAAGGAGCATGGCTGGCTCCCCGATGAGCCTGCAGCTGCACCAGTCGCGAGCCCGCCAATTTCCTACTATGCGTCTCCTCCGCCGGTCACCACAAAGGAGTCCCACCGACGGCCGACAGACCGACATCTCCGCGCTATCCTCTCCAATCCCCTCTTCAACTACGACCCCCAGGCCCGAGGCGTCACTGGGTTGTTAGGGGCACGGCGAGATCCGATGGACGTCTTCGACGAGGCCGTCGCCAAAGGAATGATGACGATGAAAGGCGCGCTCGGCTGCCTCATCGCGGCGCGGCGGGACATCTTGCAATCATCGACGGCGTCGATGAAGGACGGTATGCGAGCGTCAGGCGCTGGCCTCAGGGTTCTCCAATGGCTACGGGCCTCCGGGATGGAAAGAGATCTATCGTTCATCTCAAATCCGAGGTTCATCAAATTCCTCCTTCCTTTTATGGTCGCTGAAGGACTGGACGAATTAGCCTGGACTTGGCTCGCGAGGTTGATTGCCGGCGATGGTCCCACCACGGTCAAGAAACAGGCAGCGACCTCATTCCTACTCGAGACCCTGGTTTATACGAGGTCCCTTGGCGCTAGAAATCTGGACGACGCTTACGCTTCGATACTCCGAGGGGAAGAGATGTTGAAGGACAAGCCGGAATTCACGCAGGAAATGCTGACCCCGTGGAAGAGCCTCGCATGGCTATCGACAGTAGAGGCCTGGAAGTTTTCGAGTCCGTCCGAGCCGCTATTCGAGTCCTACGTCGCCATCAGCGAACACATCCGCAGAACCAAGAGTCTCGTCCGCGCCCACCTCGACCTCCACCATCCCACTAAGCCAAACCACGAACTAGCAGTCGAGTTTCTCTCGAAAGAATCCTTTTGGCAGAATCTAATGCCCTCGACGACGCAGCCGGCCCTTGCGCCAACTAACGGACCCAAACCCCAGCCGTCCAATTTCCATGTCCGGATCATGTCCTTCGGGTTGGACACTGTTCAGCATCTCACCCAACGGGGTCAGTCTGAAGAGGCACAGTGGATACTAAGTCTCCTCCGGACGTACCTTGGGCCATATTTTGCGCAGGATCATCCTCACCAGGATGCGCGCTTGTCACTCGGATGAGGGGATCTTCTTGAACGGACTCCCTTTTCCTTAGGGAATTATTGGTCCATCATGCAGTAGAACTGTCAGCCTGCTATGGCATAAAGCGTCGACGACTTTTCGATCCGCGGCAGCCCATGGGCGTCAATGCTGCGCCCGTTTACAGCTCTCTGGCCGGATTGGTTAGGCAGGGAGTTGCGAGCCCTGCCTCCAACCACGAGATGGGGCATTAATGCTACCCAGGGAAAGACTTACCGATATGTACTATACACCATTCCAATATGGAATCTGCCTGCAATGCGGCTGTCTGTATATAGCCCCCAGGATTTGGCTGGACAACTATTATACAGTCAAAACTGAGCCAGTATATGGCATTGGATATGATTACAATTATCTACACTTCTCCGCCGCCTCTTGTACTCGCGCGGTAGTGGTCACATTGGCTACTCCGTTAACTATTCGTAACACCTCACTTGGGTGCGCTCCAGCCCGCCCCCAGGCGGAGAACCTCGGCTCTAATCATATATGGCCCTTCCGTCAAATCTCCGCTAAGGTCAGCGCTCACTCCTCTTGGACTTCGATTCCTCAGACATCGAGTAATGTTCCATCCCGTGTTTATCATAATGCATGGCCCCAGATACCTAAACCCACCAACCGCACCGCGGAAAAGTAGCTTTATCAGGCTATGCATGGAACATCGCGTGGTGTTGCCTAGCGCGGCCAAGTCGACAAAAACGATCGTGAAGAGCAAGCACGCCCGTGGGGTATAGTGCGTCGTCGGTATCAACAGGGCGAGGGCGTGCGTACTTTAATGTGTAGGCAGGTCTGGTCTGCCCGAAGGGGTTCGGTCTCCTTTGCCCCAGAACATCAGGGGAAGCAAGCCAGCAGAGCAACTAAATCAACATGTCAGCAACAAGAGGGCATCCCCGGCTTTCGCTAAGCCGTAACGTACCCTGCTAGCTCTCCTCAGCTCAGGGCCGCCCCCTGCTATATCGGGCCAAGCGCCTCGAGCTCGGCCCAAGACTAACACTCTCCGTTCAACAAGCTCGTGCGGGGCATCACACCGGCGCCCTCGTCTTTGCGCGCAGTCTCCTCGTGACTGTCGCCATGACTAAAGCCGGGACAAGAAAAGCAATGAGCAGGATAACTTTGACGAGCCTCCAGAGGCTATACACAATGGGGGATTGCGCACTCGCAACTGTTTTCGGCCCGGGCCGTCGCCCTCCGGCCAGCTTCGCATACCACGGCTTCTCATCGGAGGATCTGGTAGGGGAGCGAGAGGGTGTTCGTTGAAGACGTGGGCTTGCGGCCCCATCCGTCCATCTGCTGTCGCGCCGTCTTGGTCCCGCCGTGTGGTCAGTACTGGCGGAGGCTTGTTGCATAAGCTCGGGGAGTTCCCCTTCGGTAGATGACTTCGTGAGGACCACCTCGGGCGTCTCGTACGCGTCCAGGCCTAGCTCCCGGAAGATGGACTTGCGGTCTTTTCTGATATTGCTAGCCATGGAGAAGGAAAGGGGCCGTTCTAAGCCCTCACGGAGTCGGTCGCTGGTGTACTGGTGGTTGAACTTTGGACGGGCGGGCGGGGAGAAGGGGGTTATTTCAGGGCCGGCTCGACGACCTTGTTGCGCTCGTCCACCTTGTTGTGGCTGCTTGACGGGGCGCATGGCGGGCGGCTGCTGCGGACGATCACTAAAGTAGGTGGTCACGGGCGGCTCGATAGACACACCGCTGCCACCCATACCTCTTGGAGGGTGGACGGAATGAGGTCACAATACAGCCACTCAATTAACAATGGGGAAGTTCCGCGAGGAACTCGCGTCGGCAGTTCGGACGGGGTAACTTCACGAGAACAATTATATAGGTAATTGAAGAGGTAGAAAATTCAGAGGAGACGCTGGAGATCGAAGATCAGATCTTAAGGTGAGGAGAACTCGCCCGCGAATCCACCACCAATTGCCCCTCCGTTCCTCCTTCCTTTCTTTGTCTCCCGTATTAAACTCTCGCTGCATCCATCAGCCATCTGGAGGGGGTCAACCAGGGAAATATCCCAATGGCCCATCAACCCATTCAAGCACTAGACCTTGATCCAGGTGAACTAGGTGAGCTAGATGCCACCTCAAGTCAGGTGCGGACCTGAGGGTGTGCGGGACGAAGCCAATTGGGAACGACCCCTGGAGCCATTACATCATCAGCTGGTTGCGCTCTGATGATCAGCGACAGGGGTTTGGGCCTTGGCCCAAGGACGAGCGCCGTGCAGCAATAGGCCAATCCAAATGAGGAGGATCCTTGGAGCCTTTGAGAGGGAGCTTCCGTCTTTAACAGGTGTGAAGGATGGCGCAGGGGTACCTTTTCCGGCTCTTGCCGTATTACACGGCTGTTGAGGTTTGGCCTACACGACGTGATCTCACGATCTCAACCCTCGATTTTCCCTTGTCTGAGCTAGAATAAAATAAAAATAATAACTCTATAGAGTGAGGTACTTGAGTATTGAATGTCAATTAATTTATCATATACACTTTATAGTTAGTTGAACTTGGTTTACCAACGGTACCTCAACCGTATGGCAGATGGGCCACAAGTTAGGAATTGCTGGCCCAACTGAAGAACCGCCTGGTGGATAAGCGTGATTCTGTATGGTTGACATGTTCCAGCCGATATGGCCAATTTCCAAGCTTGTAAGCACACGAAAGATTCTCCTAAACAATTAGACGCATACTATGACAGTTCCGCCTGGCATTGCATAGGTATCGACGGAAGTGGCGTCACAGTAGCAAAGGAGATAGATGATGGCGTCTAGACTGGGCTTGCAGGAGTCGACGTGGTGGGCATACTACCATCCTGAACAAGTTGACAAGGTATCTCCCGCCTTCGAGAGATCTAACGCAGGAAGTAGATGTAGTAGATCGATGCAGTCTGCCTCGGCTATACCTTGTAGGATGATCGGCGATGACGTACTCTGGTTCAGTAAATCGGCTTCAGTTACAAATACCAGGAAGCAAAAAGGGTTAGAATTATGGAGTTCGCTGAGTATAAGGCGATAAAACCGTTACAAAGACTTGGACCTCATAATTACTATACGTATCTACTTACGGCTCGACGTTTATGTACTCTTATTCCTTATAGCGAGTCTACCAGAGTTTTCCTTCTAACTCTCCTTCCCTCTCCCCCAGCATTGTCTCGGCCCTTGTTCGTATTTTTGGTCGTCTCTTAACATCCCCTCGTAGTTGTTCTTGATAAAATGAGAATTGTCTAACTACCGCATATACACACTCATCCTGCTTCGAGTCCTACGGTCTCTCATCTCAGCGTCCCTGTTGGGTTTTAGGGAACAGGAGAAAGTTAAGCGCGTTTGGTGTCATCTACTCTTGATTTTCCTCTGCACGAACCAAAAAGAAGAAACATAACTGTTAATTAAAGCTTAGAAATAGCATTAGTTGAATTCACACCTAATTTACTCAAGGTATTTGGACAGAAGGGTTTCCTGGGAAGTGAAGCAAGCAGCAAAGTCACATATACTACTATTTCTCTCTCTAGCATATCTAAGCATCCTAATATAACTGTAAGTACTCAGCCGCTTCCTAGCCACAATACACAATACTGTAATGCCGCCGTGGGTGCATTGGTTGCTCCTCGCTCGGCCAACGCAGCAACCATAGATACACAGGATCAGGCGCTGAAAAATCTAGCTCTCTGTCGACGAGATATCCTGACTCGATCCCCAGTGAGACTATTGTTAAGAGCGGAGAGAGGGTCATCAATAAGGCCACACAGAGCTTCGAGTTCCACTCCTTCGAGGAGGTCTGCTTCAAGCAATTCTGGCGCGATGATTGCAGCCAAGCCCGTCAGCCCTCCGGCTATTGCTGCGCAGTCGAATCCATCGTCAGTCTTGTCAAGCGTCACACCGATGTTCAGGTGACCCGCATAGGGGTCGTCCTTGGTGCCGGCGATCACCGTGATCGAATCGGGCGCATTGCACATGGGCGCGCTGTAGTGGCAGACTATGGGTTGCCCGCAGTTATCCAGGCAGCGCTCGTCCAGGGCACGCTTCTCCTCCTCGACCAGCCCGTCGCGCTCCCACACGACGGCCCCGTCGTCCCGGCCCACCTTGCGGCGGAGGCGTCGAGTCGGGATGGGCCTTGGCCGCACCCCGAGCCCGTCTCGTCGGCATCGGCTTTGTACTCGACTTCGTGGCACAGATTCAGGCCAGAGTTATTGAGCGCGGAGATCAAAGACTCAATCCCGACCGAGAGCATCTGGTGGAACTTGTCCAGGCTCGCAAACTGGAAGGCGTCGATGTATATCGCCGGCTTCAGGGGCTCCTCGCCGTCGGCAATGACAGCCTCAACATTGTCCATCTCTTGGTGGTCACCCTTGCAGCCGTCGCTGTCGCACATCTTCGACAGCTTGCCAAACATCTCGGCGGCTAGTTCCCGGTTGCCGTCGATGCCGTCGTCCGCGTTGCCGATGTCGATCGTTCCTACATTGGCTATCCAGGAAATGATGGTCGGCTTCGCTAGCGGCGCCGTCGTCGTGCAGCCAGCCACGGTGGTGCAAGTCTCTTTACCGCCGCCGACGCCGCCCACGAGCGTGCAGGCATTGCAGTTGGAGGTCCAGGTCGACGTGTCGGTCTTCGGGCTGTCTAGGGCAGTGGACCCGGATAGCGTGGAGTACCCACAGCTCTCCGTGTATGCCCCACCGGTACTGAGGATGCTGAGGGTGAGGCTGCTGCTGCTGCTGTCTACCACGCAGTCGCAGTAGCTCTCATCAATCCCCGTGCCGGGCGACGGGCCGACCACGTCGCAGTGGATGGTCGGCGGAGGAGTGATCATGCTCGACCCCTCTGCCGTGATGGTAATGGTCGATGGCACATCCACGGTGTCGGGCAGGGCCGATGCCAA
>Ga0164242_10001293_pt1 | contig 29613 bp, 29 predicted proteins | sample OricomgcompostMG_FD_108783 | JGI IMG/M metagenome (GOLD analysis project Ga0164242, IMG submission 108783) | Miracle-Growth compost microbial communities from Emeryville, California, USA - Original compost - Miracle growth compost (MG) ...
CCGAGGCGCGCGAGGGCCTTCGGCGGCAGTTCCTCGGTCAGCAGTTCGACGAGGAGGGTGGCGTGATGAGCTTGGGTCATTGTTCTGGAGATCCGGTCATGCCTCGTCGAACTTGCGTTCGACCTTCAGCGGCGGCGCCCAGGCGGGCATCGCGGCGTCCTGTTCGTCGGTGGTCAGGCCCGGCACGCCGTGCACCGGATTGCCGAGCATCGGGAAGCCGAGCTTCTCGCGCGATTCGTAATACGACTGCGCCACGCTGCGCGAAAGCGCGCGAATGCGGCCGATGTACGCCGCGCGCTCCGTCACGGAGATCGCGCCGCGCGCGTCGAGCAGGTTGAACGTGTGGCCGGCCTTGAGTACGAGCTCGTAGGCGGGCAGTGCGAGCCGCAGGTCGATCATGCGCTTCGCTTCGCTCTCGTACGCGTTGAAGAACGTGAACAGCAGGTCGACGTTTGCGTGCTCGAAGTTGTACGTGGATTGCTCGACTTCGTTCTGGTGGTAGACGTCGCCGTAGGTGAGGCGGCGCAGTTCGGGGCCGTTCGGGCCTGCCTCTTCCCACTCGGTCCAGATGAGGTCGTAGACGTTCTCGACCTTCTGCAGGTACATCGCGAGACGTTCGAGGCCGTAGGTGATTTCGCCGAGCACGGGCTTGCAGTCGAGGCCGCCCACTTGCTGGAAGTACGTGAACTGCGTGACTTCCATGCCGTTGAGCCAGACTTCCCAGCCGAGGCCCCAGGCGCCGAGCGTGGGGTTTTCCCAGTCGTCTTCGACGAAGCGCACGTCGTTCTGCTTGAGGTCGAAGCCGAGCGCTTCGAGCGAGCCCAGGTACAGGTCGAGGATGTTTTCCGGCGCGGGTTTGAGCACCACCTGGTACTGGTAGTAGTGCTGCAGGCGGTTCGGATTCTCGCCGTAGCGGCCGTCTTTGGGGCGGCGCGACGGCTGCACATAGGCTGCGCGCCACGGCTCGGGGCCGATCGCGCGCAGGAAGGTGTGGACGTGCGAGGTGCCGGCGCCGACTTCCATGTCGATCGGCTGGAGCAGCGCGCAGCCCTGCTTGTCCCAGTAAGACTGGAGCGTCAGGATGATTTGCTGAAACGTGAGCATGTGTGCCTGCAGTGTCTTTTAGGGCGAACGGCGTGGAGTGCGGCGGCAAGGGCGGCCATGCGCGGCCGGGTGTGGCCGAGTGTGGCACTTCGCGCGTGGCGGCGTTCCTTGCGTGCTGCGGTCCCGGCCCCCGGTCAGGAGGGGCGGCCCGGTGCTAAAACCTTGAATTTTACCGGATTGGCGCGGGGTTGAGACTGCGGCGGGGTTCCGGGGGGATTCCGGTGTTGACGCAGCGCCGCCGCGGCATCGACTGCCGATGCGGCGGCGCCGGCATTGGCGCCTTGCGCGTCATTACGCCTTCTTGCGTCCCAGCCGGGCCGGTCCGAACGCGAAGCCGAACGCCAGCGACAGCAGCGACACGGCAACCACCGTGTTGTTGCCGCTCGTCACATAGGGCGTGAAGCCTTGCGTGCCTTCCACGCGCACGTCGAGCGAGCCGACGGTGAAGGCGGGCAGGCGTGCGATCACGCGGCCTTTCGCGTCGATAGCGGCGGTCGCGCCCGTGTTGGTCGCGCGCAGCATCGGCCGGCCGGTTTCGAGCGAGCGCATGCGCGCGATTTGCAGATGCTGGTCGAGCGCGATGGTGTCGCCGAACCAGGCGAGGTTCGTCGAGTTGATGAGGATGCCCGGCGAAACTGGGCTCTCGCGCACGGTGCGCGCGATTTCCTCGCCGAAGATGTCCTCGTAGCAGATATCGACGGCCACCGGCTGGTTGTGCACGAGGAACGGCGGCTGCACGGGCGCGCCGCGCGCGAAGTCGCCCAGCGGGATGTTCATGAGGTTCACGAACCAGCGAAAGCCCCATGGCACGAATTCGCCGAAGGGTACGAGATGGTGCTTGTCGTAGCGGTACAGGCCGTTCTGGCCCGGCGTGATGCCGAACAGGCTGTTGGTGTAGTCGATCACGCGCCCGTCCGGCGTGATCGTGCCGCCCACGGCGCCGAACAGGATCGCGGTGCCGGTGCCGTCGGCGAACGCGCGGACATCGCGGCCGAACTTCTCGGGTATTTCCTGCATGAGCACGGGAATCGCGGTCTCGGGCGTGACGACGAGATCGGCGGGCTTTTCGGTGATGAGCTTCTGGAATTCGCTGAGCGAGTCCACGAGGCCGGACTCGGAGAACTTCATCTCCTGCTTCACATTGCCTTGCAGGAGGCGCACGTTCAGCGGCGCGTTTTCGGGGTGGGTCCAGTTGACGAGCGGCAGCAGCAAGCCCGCGCCGATCACGGCGACGCCCGCAATCGCGGCGACCGCGGGCGTGGCGATGCCGCCGCGCGGCGCGGCGGCGCCGGAAGCCGTGGGCGCATCCGGGCGCGCGGCACGCATGTGCGCGAGCGCCTGCACGATCAGCGCCGCGACGAGCGCGAGCACCCAGCCCACGCCATAGACGCCGACGATCGGCGCAAATCCGGAGAGCGGCCCGTCGACCTGCGCGTAGCCGCTCGAAAGCCACGGAAAGCCGGTGAAGACATAGCCGCGCGCCCATTCGCCGAGCGCCCACGCGCTCGCGAAGGCGAAGACGCCGTGCCATGTCGGCGAGAAGGGTAGCGCCCCCGTCTTCGATCGATTCAGGCCATTGCTCGCGTGTCCCGCGCAGAACGACCAGACGAGCGCAGCGAGCGCCGGGTAGAGGCCGAGGTAGAGCGAGAAGAGCACGAGCGCCGCGCCCGCGAGCACGGCGGGCATGCCGCCGTAGAAGTGCATGCTCACGTAGAGCCACCAGACGCCGCTCACGAAGTTGCCGAAGCCGAACGCCCAGCCCGTGAAGAGTGCGCTTTTCCAGCCCGTGGTGCGCGTGAGCCAGAAGTAAAAGCCCGTGAAGATCGCGATTTCGAGCCAGCCGCCGTGCGGCGTGGGCGCGAACGAGAGCGTGTTGAGCGCGCCCAGTGCGGCGGCGGCCAGGTAATGCCAGGCGGGCAGCGCACGGCGAGCGGCGGCGTTGCCCGTGGTCTTGGCGGTGTCTGCGGCGCGCGCGCCGTCGCGCGTGCGGGAATCGATCGGTTCAGCCATGGATGTGCTTGGGCGCTGCAGTCCGACTGCAGCGGCGCTCGGGGCGCGGGTTGCGGGTTGGGGAAACGTTCGTCGCACGCGCCGTGCGCGCATGCGGCGAGCGCAACAATAGCATTTTCGCGCGTCGGCAATGGGCGGCGCCGGGGCGGTCGTTTGGGGACCGATCGTGCGGCCAGCGCTTTCACGCCGCCTGCTAAAACGCCGGCCCGCAGGCCGGCGTCGTTCGATGCGCGCGTGACGTGGGCGTCAGGTTCCCGGCGGCTGCAGCGCGGCTTCGCGCTGGCCGGCCATCGGGTCGCGGCGCACGAGCAGCATGTGCACCTGGCGCGCGTCGGCGCGCAGCACCTCGAAGATCAGGTCGTCGATGCGGACCTTTTCGCCGCGATGCGGCACGTGCCCGAAGTGATGGGTGACGAAGCCGCCGATGGTGTCGACTTCCTCGTCCGGGAAATGGGTGCCGAACGCCTCGTTGAACTGCTCGATCTCGGTGAGCGCGCGCACGCGGAAGCGCCCGTCGGGCGAGGCGATGATATTGCCGCTTTCCTCGTCGAAGTCGTATTCGTCCTCGATGTCGCCGACGATCTGCTCGAGCACGTCCTCGATCGTGATGAGGCCGGCCACGCCGCCGTATTCGTCCACGACGATGGCGATGTGATTGCGGTTCTGGCGAAAGTCGTGCAGCAGCACGTTCAGGCGCTTGGACTCGGGGATGAAAACGGCCGGGCGCAGCATGCCGCGCACGTCGAATTCCTCTTCGGCGTAATAGCGCAGCAAGTCTTTCGCGAGCAGCACGCCGATCACGTTGTCGCGGTTGCCCTCGTAGACGGGATAGCGCGAGTGCGCCTTGTCCAGCACGAAGGGGATGAATTCGTCGGGGGTCTCGGCGATGTTGATCGCATCCATCTGGGCGCGCGGCACCATGATGTCGCGTGCGCAGAGCTCGGACACCTGGAACACGCCTTCGATCATCGAAAGCGAATCGGCGTCGATCAGATTGCGCGCGTGCGCGTCCTGGAGGATTTCGAGAAGCTCGCTGCGCGAGTCGGGCTCGGGCGAGATGAAGTCGGTCAGCCGCTCGAGAAGGGAGCGCTTTTCCTGCGGTTTGTCGGTTTGTCGTCGACTGGGATAAGAGTCGTTCATGGTGGTGCGCCGTGGGCCTCTTGATGGCCGGGCGCGCTGTTGCGGATAGGAAAGGATACAACATGCGTGTGGCGCGCCCGTGTAAGGCCCGCGCTCAGATCAATCCTAACGCAGATGAGCGGCGATCGCGTGGTCGAGAAAACCCGGTGGCGTTCGCGCATGAGCGCTGTGCTGGCGTGGCGAATTGGCGTGGGCCGTGTTTTGACGGACTGGCCATGCGTGGTGGTATTCCGTGACGTTGGACTTGAAAGGACGCGGCTTTTTCTTGATCGCCGTCATTCTGCCGGGGATTTTGACATTTTGCTTTCGGCGATGAGGTTCAAATCGCGCCCTTGGCGCGGGACGCAATCGTCCCGTGCGTCGATGGCCGGACGCGTGGTCCGGCTCAGGTGCGAAAGGAGACCCATCTTGCAGGCGTTATCCATCAGACAGCGTGCCATGCCACGTGCTGCGTGGCTCATGCTGCCATTGCTCATGACGTTGGGCGGCTGTGCGACCGAAGCGTCGCGCGCGCTGGCCGTTCCGGAAGTGGCGGCGGCGCGCACGCCCTACGCGGGCCAGCCCGTGGCCGTCGCCGTCGGCAAGTTCGACAACCGTTCGAGCTATATGCGCGGCATCTTCACGGACGGGATCGACCGTCTGGGCGGTCAGGCCAAGACCATTCTGATCACGGCGCTCCAGCAAAGCGGGCGCTTTAACGTGCTCGACCGCGACAACCTCGACGAGATCCGCCAGGAAGCCGGCTTCGCGAAGCAGGCGCAGGCGGTGAAGGGCGCGCGCTACATCCTCACGGGCGACGTGACCGAATTCGGCCGCAAGGAGGTGGGCGACCAGCAGTTGTTCGGCATCCTCGGGCGCGGCAAGAGCCAGGTGGCGTACGCGAAGGTGAGTCTCAATGTGGTCGATACGCTCTCGTCCGAGGTCGTGGCCGCGGCGCAAGGCGCCGGCGAATACAGCTTGTCGAACCGCGAAGTGATTGGCTTCGGCGGCACGTCGGGCTACGACTCGACGCTCAACGGCAAGGTGCTCGACCTCGCCATTCAGGAGGCCGTCAACCGCCTCGCCGAACGCGTCGACGCGGGCGCGCTGGTTGTCGGGAAATGACGGCGACGCAACTCAACATGGTTAGAACGAGAGACGAACGCATGACAAAAAATGAAACCATGCGGCGGCGCGCCGGTGCGCCGCTTTGCATGGCGCTGGCCGTCGCGGGCGCACTGCTCGCGGGCTGCGCGGCGCAGAAGCCGCAAACGCTTTATCAATGGGACGCCTATCAGCCGCAGGTGTACGCGTACCTGAAAGGGCAAGCGAGCCCCGAGCAGCAGATCGACTCGCTCGAGCAGGCGCTGCAGCAGATCCGCGCGAAGGGCAACCGCCCGCCGCCCGGTTTCCATGCTCACCTTGGTGCGCTGTACGCGAGCGTCGGCAAGGGCCAGCAGGCGCAGCAGGAATGGCTGGCGGAGAAGGAGGCCTTTCCTGAGTCGTCCGCGTACATGGACTTTTTGCTGAAAAATCTCACCAGGTAGGCGACCGATCATGCTCAAGTTTTCATTGCTCAAATGCCTGCCGGCGCTGGCGGTGGCCGCCATGCTCGCGGCGTGCGCGGGTCCGCAGAAGCACGCTACCGACTACACCGCGTTCAAGAACGCCAGGCCGAAATCGATTCTCGTGCTGCCGCCGCTGAACGAAACCGTCGACGTGAACGCCACGAACGGCATGCTCTCGCAGATGACGATGCCGCTCGCGGAGTCCGGCTACTACGTGCTGCCTGTCGCCGAAGTGGCCGAGACGTTTCGCCAGAACGGCATGACGATGCCGGCCGAGATGCAAGCCACGTCGCCGAAGAAACTGCGCGAGATCTTCGGCGCCGATGCGGCGCTCTACGCGAAGGTGACGCAATACGGTTCCGTGTACCAGGTGGTGGACAGCAACACGGTCGTGGCGGCGTCGGCGAAGCTCGTCAGCCTCGACAACGGCGACGTGCTCTGGGAGGGGAGCGCGAGCGCCAATGGCAAGGAGCTCGGCAGCGTGGATCTGGGCGGCGGCAGCATCGTCGGCATGCTGGTGCAGGCGGCGGTCAAGCAGGTCGCGCACTCGCTTTCCGACGAGAGCCAGAATGTCGCCGGGCTGACGAGCCGGAAGCTGTTGTCGGCGGGGCAGCCGAACGGGCTGCTCTATGGTCCGCATTCGCCGAAGTACGGCACCGATTGAGGCCGACTGGCCGGTAGGGGGAGAGGCGCGTGGCGGCGAGCGCCGCTCCGCGCGGGTCGGGCCCGGAGGGCGCAAGCCACGCGCGCCCTCCGGTCATTCAAAGGTACGCGTCGAGGCGCTCGCCTGTCTCGCGCACGCTCAGGCGCAGCGCGCGAGCAACCGCTCCAGCGCCCGGTCGGGCATGCCGCTCTCGCGCAAGGCTTCCACGGTGCGCCGCACGTAATCGAGCGTCGTGCCGTAGCGGCCCGTGGCGCAACCGAACACGGTGCGTACCGTGTTTTCGTCGAGCTTGCCGGTGTAGGTGGGGACGTCGCGCCGCATCACGAAGGCGAGCGCCGCGACGCGCCGGCCGTCGGCGAGCGCACAGGGCAGCCAGGCGGGGCGGTATGAGCCCATCGGCATTTCGCGGCGCCAGAGCGCTTCGAGGTGCGGCATCACGCCGTTGGCGGCCAGGCGAAAGGCCACGCCGGCGCACGAGCCGCCACGGTCGAGCGCAAGCACGAGGCCCGGCTGTTCGGGCGTGCCGCGATTCACGCGCGACCATAGATACAGTCCGCGATGGTAGCCGTGCACGCGCGAGCGCACGTTTTCGACCGTCGGCAGGCCCGGGTTCCAGATCAACGAGCCATAGCCGAACAGCCAGATGTCGCTGGTGCCGTCCCATTGCCGGAGCGTGCAGTCGAGCGACGCACTCAGTTCGTCTTCGCTGAGCAGGCGCGATTCGCCAAGCGACGGCGGATAGCCGGGGCAAGCCAGCGGGCTGGCGCCTGAAGGCACGCCGCTCTCCAGCAGCGGTTCGGAAACAACACCGGAATCGTTCGCGCGCTTGTCGTTCATATCGGACGGGCTCGGGCGGGCAAGGTGAGGCGGGGGCCTATTTGTACGGGTCGGGAAAGCCGAGCGAGTTGAGGACTTCGGTTTCGATGCCTTCCATCTCTTCGGCTTCGGCGTCGTCCTCGTGATCGTAGCCTTGCGCGTGCAGCGCGCCGTGCACGAGCAGGTGCGCGTAGTGTGACGAAAGCGGCTTGCCTTGCTCGGCGGCTTCCTTTTCCACCACCGGGCAGCAGAGGATCAGGTCGCCCGTCACGGGGTCGTCCTCGCTCTCCGCGTAGGCGAAGGTGAGGACGTTGGTCGCGTAATCCTTGCCGCGATAAGTGCGGTTGAGCGTGCGGCCTTCCTCGGCGTCGACGAAGCGCACGGTCAGCTCGGCATCGGCGAAGAGGGCGGCTTTCACCCACGCTGCCACGGTCGCCCGCGGCAGCGCGGCCTTGTGCTCGGGAAACGCCTTCGCGGCGGGGAACTGCACGTTCAGTTTGAGTTTCGGTGCGCGGGCCATGGTGCGTGGGGTTTCGTCGAGCTCGCGCCTTTAGCGCGCGTCGCCGACTTCGTCCTTCTTCGAGTGCGCGTCGTAAGCCTCGACGATCCGCGCGACGAGCGGATGGCGCACGACGTCCGCGCTCGTGAAGCGCGTGAGCGCGATGCCGCGCACGTTGGCGAGCACCTGCTGCGCCTCGATCAGCCCGCTCTTGTGGCCGCGCGGCAGGTCGATCTGGGTGGTGTCGCCGGTCACGACGGCCTTCGAGCCGAAGCCGATGCGCGTCAGGAACATCTTCATTTGCTCGGGCGTGGTGTTCTGCGCCTCGTCGAGGATGATGAACGCGTGATTGAGCGTGCGTCCGCGCATGTACGCGAGCGGCGCGATCTCGATCATCTGGCGCTCGAACATCTTCGCGGTTTTATCGAAGCCGAGCAGATCGTAGAGCGCGTCGTACAGCGGACGCAGATACGGGTCCACTTTCTGCGCGAGATCGCCCGGCAGGAAACCCAGGCGCTCGCCCGCTTCCACGGCCGGCCGCGTGAGGACGATGCGCTTGACCTGGTCGCGTTCGAGCGCGTCCACGGCGCAGGCCACGGCCAGATAGGTCTTGCCCGTGCCCGCCGGCCCGACGCCGAAAGTCACGTCGTGCGAGATGATTTGCTTGAGGTACTCGCGCTGCGCTGGCGTGCGCCCGCGCAGGTCGGCGCGGCGCGTGTAGAGCTTGGGGCCGAGTTCCTCGACGTCGACGCCTTCGCGTGCGGGCTCGTCGAACGGATGATCGGGGTCGCCACGAAAGCGCGGATCGATTTCCGTGGCGTCGGCGCCATTGGCCGTGTTGCCGCGCACGCCGCCGTTGCCGCGCGCATCGTTGGCCGGGTTGCCGGCGAAGTTGCCAGGGTGGCGCGCCTCGACCAACGCAAGCTGGATGTCGTCGACGGAAAGCGGATCGCGTGCCTGGTTGTAGAAGTTTTCGAGCGCGGCGAGCGCGAGTTTCGCGCCGCGTCCGCGGATCGTGATGCGATGGCCGCGTCGCGCGAGGGTCACGTCGAGCGCTTGCTCGATCTGCCGCAGATTTTCGTCGAGCGGGCCGCAGAGATTCGCGAGCCGCGCATTGTCGTCGCGCGGCGCGGTGAATTCCAGATGCTGCTGATTGGGCTTCAAGGTGTCAGTGAACTCCGTTCAGGCGCCGCTTTAGTGCGGGAGCGCCGAAGTATCCTCGTGCGCGAGCACGAGCTCGCCGCGCAGCGAGTGCGGGTAGGCGTGGTTGATCTTCACGTCGATCATCTGGCCGATCAGGCGCGCATGCGCAGCGAGCGGCGCCGGGAAGTTCACGACGCGATTGTTCTCGGTGCGGCCCGAAAGCTCGCTCGGATCCTTGCGCGACGGGCCTTCCACCAGGATGCGCTCGACCCGGCCGAGCATCGACTGGCTGATGCGCTGCACGTTCTCTTCGATCGTGGCCTGCAGATGCTGGAGGCGCTTCAACTTGACTTCGCGCGGCGTGTCGTCGTGCAGATTCGCGGCGGGCGTGCCGGGACGCGGGCTGTAGATGAACGAGAAGCTCGTGTCGTACTTCATCTCTTCGACGAGCGCCATGGTCTTTTCGAAGTCCTCTTCGGTCTCGCCGGGGAAGCCCACGATGATGTCCGTGGAGAGCGAGAGGTCCGGACGGATCGCGCGCAGCTTGCGGATCACCGACTTGTATTCGAGCACGGTGTAGCCGCGCTTCATCGCCATGAGCACGCGGTCCGAGCCGTGCTGCACCGGCAGATGCAGGTGGCTCACGAGCTTGGGTACCTTCGCGTAGGCGTCGATCAGGCGCTGCGTGAATTCCTTCGGGTGCGAGGTGGTGTAGCGGATGCGCTCGATGCCGGGAATGTCGGCGACGTATTCGATCAGCGTGGCGAAGTCGGCGATGTCGTGCGCGCCTTGCGTGAGCGCACCGCGATACGCGTTCACGTTCTGGCCGAGCAGCGTGACTTCGCGCACGCCCTGGTCGGCGAGGCCGGCGATTTCGGTGAGCACGTCGTCGAGCGGGCGCGAGACTTCCTCGCCGCGCGTGTAGGGCACGACGCAGTAGCTGCAGTATTTCGAGCAGCCTTCCATGATCGAGACGAATGCGCTCGGGCCTTCCACGCGCGCGGGCGGCAGATGGTCGAACTTCTCGATTTCGGGGAAGCTGATGTCGACCTGCGCGCGGCCCGAGGCGCGGCGCGCGTCGATCATCTGCGGCAGGCGGTGCAGGGTTTGCGGGCCGAACACGAGGTCCACGTAGGGCGCGCGCTGCACGATGGCCGCGCCTTCCTGGCTCGCCACGCAGCCGCCCACGCCGATCAGCAGGTTCGGATTCGCTTCCTTCAGCTCGCGCACGCGGCCGAGATCGGAGAACACTTTCTCCTGGGCCTTCTCGCGCACCGAGCAGGTGTTGAAGAGAATCACGTCCGCGTCTTCGGGCGTGTCGGTTTTCACGAGGCCTTCAGCGGCGCCGAGCACGTCGACCATTTTGTCGGAGTCGTACTCGTTCATCTGGCAGCCAAAGGTCTTTACATAAACTTTCTTGGTCATCGGGGTCGCCGTTCGCAGTGGTTTACCTGGGGGCGTCGTCCGGTTGATGCACTCATGCACTTCGGGACTACGGTGATAAAGAGGGCTGAAACAAGTGGCCGGCCTGCGCTGGCCATGGCGCACGGCAGGAGCGATTCGCACGCGGGTTGTTGCCGAGCCCGCTTCGGGTGTTTTTTGCCGCCAGTTCGCGGTGCGAATTCGCCAGTTCGCGGTGCGAATCGTCGCTCAGCGCAATCCAGCATTATAGCCTTATGCGCCCACGGGGTTGGGGCGGCGCGCGGTCCGCCGGGCGCTGCGCTGCCGCTCGCCGGGCGGCGCTTCCCCGGTGCAGGGCACGAGCGCATTGAGCTCGCCGGCGGTCTGCGCGAAGCGCTCGGTCAGGAAGTCGAGCAGCGCCCGCACGCGCGGCGCAAGAAAGCGGTTGCGGTGATAGAGCGCGTGCAGCGGCGCGTCCGGATAGCGCCAGTCCGGCATGACGATTTTCAGGCGTTCGGCGCGCAGATCGTCGGCCACGTCCCAGATCGATTTTACGACGAGGCCGTAGCCGCACAGCGCCCATTGGCGCGCGACGGCGCCGTCGGTGGTTTCGAGCGCCTCTTCCATCGGCACCGTCCAGGTTTGCGTTTGTCCGTCGCGCGTGAAGCGCCATTCGTTCACCGGCCCCGCCACCGAGTTGATCACGATGCAGTCGAATCGGGCCAGATCGTCGGGCTCGCGCGGAACGCCCTTGCGCGCGAGATACGCGGGCGAGGCGCACAGCACCCGTCGATTCGGCGCGAGCGGCCGCGCCACGAGCGAGCTGTCCGCCGGCGTGCCGAAGCGGATCGCGAGATCGATGTCTTCGAGCACGAGATTCGACAGGGTGTCGGTGAGCGTGAGCGCGAAGCGCACGTCGGGGTAGCGCGCGCGGAATTCGTCGAGCCACTGCATCAGCAGATTGCGGCCGAAGTCCGACGTCGTCGAGATGCGCAGCTTGCCGCGCACCGCGTTCTGGCCCGCCTGGAGCGCGGCCTTGGCGTCGTCGAGCGAGCGCAGCGCGTGCTCGCTGCAGGTCAGGTAGAGACGGCCTTCGTCGGTGAGCCGCAGCTGGCGGGTCGTGCGCTCGAAGAGACGCGCGCGCAGTTCCGCCTCGAGCCGCGCGAGCCGGGCGCTCGCGGCCGCGGGCGTGAGCCCGAGCTTGCGCCCCGCCGCCGAAAGGCTGCCGAGCCGCGCCGCCTCCACGAAGAGCCGCACGTCGCCGAGATTGTCCATGGCGATTATTCGATAGAAATTGAAAATGCTTCAAATGCTACGCCAATTATCAAATCGACGAGCGGCCGGGATAATGCGCGTGCTTTCAGGGCCAACGCAGCGCGCGTCCATACGGTGCGGGCGGCGCAAACCCAGGCTGCCATTCGGAGATTTCGATGCCCATTCCCTTGCTCGCGCTGGCGATCAGCGCCTTTGCCATCGGCACCACCGAGTTCCTTATCATGGGCCTCCTGCCCGACGTCGCGCGCGATCTGAACGTGACGATTCCCGCCGCGGGCTTGCTCGTGACGGGCTACGCGCTCGGCGTCGCGGCCGGTGCGCCGCTGCTCGCCGTGCTCACGAGCCGCATGCCGCGCAAGCTCGCGCTGCAATTGCTGATGGGCGTGTTCATCGTCGGCAACGTGATGTGCGCGGTCGCCGGCAACTATTCGCTGCTGATGGTGGCGCGCGTCGTGGCCTCGTTCGCGCACGGCTCGTTCTTCGGCATCGGCGCCGTGGTGGCGGCCTCGCTCGTGCCGCAGGAAAAACGCGCGAGCGCCATCGCGATGATGTTTACGGGGCTGACGCTCGCGACCGTGCTGGGCGTGCCGTTCGGCACGGCCATCGGCCAGCGGTTCGGCTGGCGCGTCGCGTTCTGGATCGTGAGCGGCCTGGGCGTCGTTTCGCTCGTCGGCGTGACGGCGCTCGTCCCGAACCGGCATGACATCGCACCCGCGAGCCTCGGTCACGAAGTGCGCGTGCTGCGCGATCCGCAGGTGTGGTTCGCGCTCGGCATGACGGTGCTCGGCTTTGGCGGCGTGTTCGTCGTGTTCACCTACATCGCGCCGATTCTCGAGCAGGTGAGCGGTTTCTCGCCGCACGGCGTCACGCTGATGCTCGTGCTGTTCGGCGTGGGGCTCACGCTCGGCAACATGCTCGGCGGCAAGCTCGCGGACCGCGCGCTCATGCCTTCGCTGATGGGCATTCTCGTTGCGCTCGCCGTCGTCATGGCGATCTTCACGAAGACGAGCCACGCGAGCGTGCCCGCCGCCATCACGGTGTTCGTGTGGGGCATCGCCGCATTTGCCACCGTGCCGCCGCTGCAGATGCGCGTGGTCGCGAAGGCGTCGGCTGCGCCCAACCTCGCGTCGACGCTGAACATCGGTGCGTTCAACGTGGGCAATGCGATGGGCGCCTGGCTGGGCGGTCTCGCGATCACCCACGGCATCGGGCTCGCGGCGCTGCCCTGGGTGGCCGCGGCCGTCGCGATTGCGGCGCTCGTCCTCACCTGGGCGGCGGCGCGCCTCGATGCGCGCGCGCCGTTGCGCGCATCGGCCGTGGCCATGCGGCAGGACGCTTGCTGAACGGCTGCGCGTGGACGAAGGCGGCGGCGATTTGTGCGCGGCAACGGCAGGGCGTGCACGGCGTGCGCGTATATCGCCGCCAGGCAAAAGCATTCGCAAAACCACGCTCTGCAATGCTGATAACAGTGTGAAGATAACTTCGTTGGGCGTGGGCGGGCGCGATGCTAGTCTTGCCTCCATTCAAGCTCTTGCGCCGTTTGGCGGCGCGCCAGGGAGGCTGCCATGCATTCAACGCTCGCGCTCTTGAGGGACGCGCCAGCCGATCGTCCAGTCACGCATCGGAGTACGAATCATCTTGCCGACGATCATCGGATCGCCGACGCTCACGCTGATCGCTCGACCGAAGAGCGCGACGCACAGGTTCTATCCGCGCATTCCAGCGCCGCCTTGCCCGCCGACGGTCCTTTCGATGCGCTCGAATATCTCGTCGGCGTGAACCTCGCGCGGCTGCGCGCCGAGCGTCAGCTTTCGCTCGACGCGCTCGCCCGCGCATCGGGGGTCTCGCGCGCGATGCTCGCGCAAGTGGAGTCCGCGCGCAGCGTGCCGTCGATCAAGGTGCTCTGCAAGGTGGCGGCGGCGCTCAAGGTGTCCGTGTCGGCATTCCTGCGGCGGCATGCGGTGAGCGGCTTCGAGCATTTGCCCGCCGAACGCGCGTCGCGCCGCGTGAGCGCCGATGGCCGCTACTCGGCGCGCGCGCTCTATCCCGAGGACGGCCCCGCCGTCGCCGAATTCCACGAGTTGCGTATCGCGCCGCTGCATACGGAGCCGGGCACGCGCCGCGCGCCGGGCACGACCGTAAACCTGGTGGTGAGCGAAGGCACGCTCGAGGTGAGCGTGCATGACCGTCGCCAGTTGCTTGCGACCGGCGACGCGATCGTCTTCGACGCGGACCAGCCGCACAGCCTGCGCAATCCCGGCGACACCGAAGCGCGCGTGTTTCGCGTGACGCTCAATGCCGAAACGCCGCGGCGCTGGGACGTGCCGCTGCCGGCCGAGGCGCACGACACGCAGGCGGCCGCGCCCGCGCAACCCGCATGAGCGCGATATTGCGCGACGCGGCATACGTCAGCCGCTTCGCCGTGGATGCTCGCACGCGCGCGCCAACAGGGCGCTCCGGCGCGCTGCCATGCACGGGACGCGGCGTGGGACCGCCCTCTATGGGCTTTTTTTCCGCGCTGCACGACCGTGCGCTCTGTTGTATCCTTTGTCCGCCGGTTCGACCGGCAATCAGTGCGTCTTCAGGGCGGGGTGAGATTCCCCACCGGCGGTATGCCGGCCGCGCCGCAAGGCAAGGCCGACGAGCCCGCGAGCGCCTGCGCGTAGTGTCGTGCGCAGGGTCAGCAGATCTGGTGCGAAGCCAGAGCCGACGGTCATAGTCCGGATGGAAGAAGATGTGCAGATGGTCATGTTTGCCCATCCGCCGCAGCTTTTCGGCCTGCGCCGGCCTCTCGCGCGACGTTCCGGCGTCGTGGTCCGGCGGCCTGCGCCCGATGCTGCGCGGCGGGGATTCCTGTCTGTTTGCAATGCCCTGAAACGTTTTTCGCCCCACTCTTGCGAGGAGCGTTTCACATGTCCTTTACCCGCAATGCCGTATCTGTCGAGCCGCCGCTCGACGCCATCGAAGATCTTCCCCTGCTCGACACCGAAGCGGTGCCGCCCCGTATTGCCGCCGCGCTGCAGGCCATGCGCGAAGGCCGTCCGGTCGTGCTGCAGGACGACCACGACCGCGAAGACGAAGCCGATCTGGTGCTGGCCGCCGAGCGCCTCACGCCCGAAACGATGGCGCTCTTCATCCGCGAATGCAGCGGCATTGTTTGCCTGTGCCTGTCCGACGAGAAGGTGCGCGCGCTCGAGTTGCCGCCCATGGTCGCGCACAACGAGAGCCGCAACCGCACCGCGTTCACGGTGTCGATCGAGGCGCGCGACGGCGTGAGCACGGGCGTGTCCGCCGCCGACCGCGTGACGACGATCCGCGCCGCCATCGCCCCGAACGCGCAGCCTGCCGACATCGTGCGTCCAGGCCACGTGTTTCCGCTGCGCGCGCAGCCGGGCGGCGTGCTGGCGCGTCGCGGCCATACCGAAGGCACCGTCGATCTGGCTGTGCTCGCGGGCCTCGCGCCCGCCGGCGTGCTCTGCGAACTGATGAACCCGGATGGCACGATGGCGCGCGGTCAGCAGGTCGACGACTTCGCGCAGCGGCACAACCTGCCGATGCTGACGATCGCCGAACTGGTGGCGTTCCGCGAGTCGCTCGCGCAGGCGCGCGAGCGCTGCGCCGAGCCTGCCTGAGGCGGCTGGAGCCGGGCCGCAAAGCGCTTGGGCGCTTCGTGGCTTCGGCCCGGATACGGTCGGTTGCCGTCGCCGTCACAAAAACGGCGTGCGGCCTTGCGGCTCACGCGCCGTCACGACTGCTGATCGCCGAATTCTCCGCGCACGCCGGCCTCGACGAGTTCCGGCAGTTCGTCCATGTGCTTCATGATGCGCGTGATGCCCATCTCGCGCAGCACGTCGGCGTAGCCCGACGGGATGTGGCTCGCGCCGACGAACGCGATCGTCTTCATGCCGGCCGCGCGCGCGGCGTTCAGGCCCGAGAGGCTGTCCTCGACGACGAGGCAGCGCGCCGGCTCCACACCGAGCGTCGAGGCCGCGTGCAGATAGATGTCCGGATAAGGCTTGGGCCGCGCGACCTGCTCGGCGCTGAAGATGCGCTCGCCGAAGATCGCGTCGAGTCCGGCGCGCCGCACCGAAGCATGCACGCGCGTGAGCCGGCTGTTCGAGACCACGGCGGCGGGCAGCGCGACTTGGCGCAGCGCGTCGCGCACGCCGTTGATCGGGCTCACCGATTCGGCGATGGCGACTTCGCAGTTGTGATCGATCGTCTCGAGAAAATGCTCGGGCAGCGTGAGATTGAAGCGGGTGGCGACGTCGGCGAGAAAACGCGAGGTCTGCTGACCGAACGCCGTCGCCACGGCGGCGCGAAAGTCGACGCCGGGAAAGGTGCGGCTGAGCGTATCGAAGAGGACGTGGTCGGCGATGACTTCGCTGTCGACGAGTACGCCGTCGCAGTCGCAGATGAGATGGTCGATCATGCGCAAGACAAAAGGACGGAACGCAGGGCGGCCGGGCCGCGCGAGCCGGCAAGGCGGCCAGGTTGAAAGCGTCATGATACGTGCTTTTGCGGGCGTGGCGACCTTCTCGTCGGGGCACGCGACAGGGTGGCAACGTGGGCGGCGCGAGGGCCCAGCCCGTGCTTCGGCCGTACGGCCAGGGTGTGGCGCGCGCCGCGCGATGCGACAATAGTCAGCGTGATCGAAACCGGTCGAAACCAGCGGAACGAGAGTACCAGGAACAAGGGGAACGCTATGCGTGGACTTGCGATGATCGGCGCAGCGGCGCTGGCTGTCGGGTGCGCCGGATGTGCCAATCCGTCGGGGCTCGCGGGCGGCTGGCGCGCGCCGCCGCTCGCCCAGTTGCAGCAGATGTGCGGCGGCCAGCAGCCCGATTACGGCGCCGACACGCAGGCCGTCTATTCGGCGATCTATGACGCCTGGGTGGCGAACCGCCACGGCAAGCTGCCGCAGGCGCAGTTCTGCAGCTTCCAGGCCGGCCTCGCGCAGCAATACACCGCGCACGGCGCGGATGCCAATGCGCAGGCGCGCAACGAATGGGTGACATACCTGAACGAACAGCGCGCTCAGGCGCTCTCGTGGCGTGCGTCGGCCGACCCGACCCTGCGCGGGGGCTGAGCGCGGCAGGACGAGGCTGGTGTCAGCAGAATTTTCGGCGCGCGTGCGTCGCGCGCCGGGCAGAGGGGCATGCGCCGCGCGCCTTTACGACGCTCAGGCGCGCAAAAAAATGGTCACGCGGGCATGAAGCGCGCGGGTCCGCGTGACCATGCACTGCAGGCGTACGTCTACAGCCGTGCGCCTGCATCGGGGAAGGTCTCGACAAACTTCGCTGGCGGACGACTCCGGCGTTCGTACGGGTCGAGAAGAATTAGCGAAGCATCAGTAAATGGATCAGGCCGGCGCGCGAGCGCCGCTCGCCCGTCCCTTTAAGAACATCGTTTAATGGCGCGCAACGCAGAGTCGCCGATTTCTGTAAGTCGCCATTGCTGGAGGCCGGAAGCGAGTCGCTCCAGTTGGACAAGCTGTCGTTCGAGAAGGGCGTCCAGTTCTTCGCGTTCCATGTCGATCTGATTGGGGGCGTCCTTCACTAGCAGCAGGGTGGCGAATTCATGCGGACTCAGCATCGTTCTCTCCATGTTGCCGCACCAGAGGTCATCCATCGCGGCCCGCGGGGCGGCGTGACGACAATCATGCGGTGAGCGTGAGCGAAAGCCTGCAACGGCGCGTCAGGGTGAGCGGATGTGCGGTCCGTCTGCTGTCTTGCGTCACTGATCCGGCAAGTGGCGCACGCAGCCCAAACAAGCTCAAACGGCATCCAGCCCGGATCGGCGCCGGGGAACTGGAGTGTAGTCAACCGCCCTGCGTTGTACAAATCACACCCCGAAAATATTCTGTTTGACATTCCGTGCCTGCGGCGGCGGTCGAGCCGTGCGCGCAGATCCTTGATTTCACTTGAAGTTCTTGCCGCGGTGCGGGAATGCGCGGTGATTCGGGGGCGATGCGTATGCAGGCGCACGCGAACGTCGTCAAGGGGCAGCGTGGAGGCATTCCTCGGTTCGGGGGCGCGGCGTGCGCGACGACATACGACGTCGCGCGCGCATTCGCCGCGGGCAAGCGCTTTCAGGTGCGTCGATGGCTGCGCCAGGCCCGCCGTATGCGGCTTTGAGGGCATCGGACGCGGGCCGCGCGGCACGGCGTCTTGCTTGTGGGGCGGTCGCCGTACGTGTCTCCAGGCGCACGAGTGCCGGATGAGAGCATGACAATGCGCTCGCAGGCGCCTTACAGGACGACTCTTCCTGGAACTGCGGGAAGCGGGATTGGTCTGTGCTCTCAGACTGCAGCTTCGCGAAACAGCAGCTAAGATGAAGTAATCACGGCTGGTACCTTTCACTATGCGGCTGGAACGCAAGACCGGGTTGCGAAACCGGTGGCGCGCCACGCGGGGAGATACCGCTTTGGAGCACGACAGAATGCGCAACGACATTGAGCCTCGCCATGTGATGCCCTGGCGCATCGAAGATATCGACCTTACGCGGATCGACCGTCAGCGGGCCCGCGCCAACGAAGACCTGCTGCTGCTGCTCTGCGCGTCGTCGTTCATCGAAAGCGGCTCGGACCTCTACACGAGCAATCTCAGCGTTTTCTTCAACGGCGACCCGGAAGTCTCCGAGTGGCTCAACAACGAGTGGGAGCACGAGGAGCTTCAGCACGGCCGCGCGCTGAAGACCTATATTCAGTACGTGTGGCCCGAGTTCGACTGGGACACGGCGTTCCACAACTTCTTCGAAGAGTATTCGAAGACCTGTTCGTTCGAGGAGTTCGAGCGCACGCGCGCGCTCGAAATGGTGGCGCGCTGCGTGGTGGAGACGGGCACGGCTACGCTCTATCGCGCGATCGGCGAATGCTCGGACGAGCCGGTGCTCAAGGAAATCACCGACAACATCCGCAGCGACGAAGTGCGCCACTACAAGCACTTTTTCCGCTACTTCAAGAAGTACAACCAGGTCGAAGGCCATGGGCGCCTCGCCGTGCTCGGTGCGCTCATGCGTCGCGTGATGGAGATCAAGAACGAGGATTCGGAGATCGCTTTGCGTCACGTGTTCGCGATCCGCTATCCGGACCGCGTGAAAGATACGGCCTATAACCGCGAGCTCACGGCGCGCGTGAACAAGCTCGTGCGCCACAATCTCTCCGCCGACATGTGCGTGAAGATGCTGCTCAAGCCGCTCGATATTCCTGCGAAGATTCAGCCAAGCGTGCACTATCCGCTCGCGAAGATCACACAGCATGTGTTTTTCCGCTGAAGTACGCTCCGCGTATGCGCCGGTTGGCGCTGGCAAGGCTGAAAGCATAAAGGCCCGCTAACCAGGCGGGCCTTTGTGCTTTCAGGTGCGCGCGGCGCGCTAATGGCGCTTAACGGTCGCGCTGGCCGTTGCCGTCGCGGCGCGAGTTGCCCGAGCGGCCGCCCAGCAGGGCGCCCGGATTCGACTGCGGCTTGCGCTGCGGACGACCCAGCGCGCTTTCGTGCGACACTCCGCGCTGGCTTTCGCGGCCCGTGTGCTCGCCGCGTCCGCCTTGTGTGCCGTGATTCGAGCTTTGCTGCTTCACCGGCTTGGCCGTGCGCACGCCGTTGGGCGCGGCGGGCTTGGCCGGGCGCTGGCCACCGTTGTTGCCGGCTCCGCTGCTGCCGTTGCCGCCGTTGTTTTGACGATTTCCGCCGCCGTTGGCCGCCTGCGCGCGGTTGCTGTCACGGCCACCCTCGCGATTGCCGCCACGTGCGTCGCGGCCCTGTGCGGGCTTGGCCGCCGCATTGCCTGCATTACCCGGCGCACCGCGCCCCTGGCCTTGCCCTTGCCCCTGACGCTGCCCACGGCCTTGCTGCTGGCCACGGCGCAGGATCGGCTCGGGCTTCGCGTTCGGGTCGGGCTCGAAGCCCGCAATGACCTCTTGCGGCACCGCCCGCTTGATGAGCTTTTCGATGTCTTTCAGAAGCTGATGCTCGTCCACGCAGACGAGCGACACCGCTTCGCCCGTCGCGCCCGCGCGGCCCGTGCGGCCGATGCGGTGCACGTAGTCCTCGGGCACGTTCGGCAGGTCGAAGTTGACCACGTGCGGCAACTGGTCGATGTCGATGCCGCGCGCCGCGATATCGGTGGCCACGAGCACCTGCAGCGTGCCGTCCTTGAACTCGCTCAAGGCGCGCGTGCGCGCCGACTGGCTCTTGTTGCCGTGGATCGCGAGCGCGCTGATGCCGTCCTTGGTGAGCTGCTCGGCAAGGCGGTTCGCGCCGTGCTTGGTGCGCGTGAACACGAGCACCTGGAACCAGTTGTGCTGGCGGATCAGATGCGTGAGCAGTTCGCGCTTGCGGTCGCGATCGACGGGGTAGACCTTCTGCGCAACGGTTTCCGCCGTGGTGTTGCGGCGCGCGACTTCGATGAGCGCGGGCGAGTCGAGCAGGCTGTCGGCGAGCGCCTTGATCTCGTCGGCGAAGGTGGCCGAGAACAGCAGGTTCTGGCGCTTCGGCGGTAGCTTTGCGAGCACGCGCTTGATGTCGTGGATGAAGCCCATGTCGAGCATGCGGTCGGCTTCGTCGAGCACGAGGATCTCGAGGTGCGAGAGATCGATGGTCTTCTGCTGCATGTGATCGAGCAGACGGCCCGGCGTCGCGACCACGATGTCCACGCCGCGCCTGAGGGCGTCGATCTGCGGATTGATGCCCACGCCGCCGAACATCACCGTCGACTTGAGCTTCAGGTACTTGCCGTAGGCGCGCACGCTTTCCTCGACCTGCGCGGCCAGTTCGCGCGTGGGCGTCAGGATGAGCGCGCGTACGACGCGCTTGCCCGAAGCGGCCGGCGGCATGCCGGACAGACGCTGCAGGATGGGCAGCGTGAAGCCGGCGGTCTTGCCGGTGCCGGTCTGGGCGCCGGCGAGCAGATCGCCGCCGCCCAGCACGGCGGGAATGGCTTGCGACTGGATGGGCGTGGGAGTGGTATAGCCCAGTTCGTTGACAGCACGGACCAGCGGTTCGGACAAGCCGAGAGAATCGAAAGACATAAAGACCTGTTGTATTGCAGTGGCGCGAGCGGCAGGGCGCTGCCGGTTACGGCGCGCCGCGCATCCAGGGTTGCGCGCGCTCGCGTTCAGTCGGACGGCGCGCCAGTGCGCGCGCCGCGTGTCGGCGGTCTATGCAGACCCGCCGGCTGGCGTAAAGTTGCATCGCACGGCCGCGGACACTGCGGCCGCCGCGCGATGGTCTTCGCATTGACTTCGTGTGCCTCGCCCGCCCGGGGTTGCCCGAGGGAGCGCGGCGGGGCGCATCACGCGACGTAGCCCGCGACGCTCACGAATTGACAGACGCTCCCGGCGAGCACGAACAGGTGCCAGATACCGTGTCCGTGCCGGATGCGTTCGTCGTTGACGAAAAAATAAATGCCGACGCTATAGATGATGCCGCCCGCCAGCAGCCACGCCGTGCCGGCGGCCGGCAGGGCGCCGATGAGCGGACGCACGGCGACCAGCGCCAGCCAGCCCATCACCACGTAGAGCGCCATCGAAAGCACGCGCGTGCGGCGCCCGAGCGTGAGCTCCTGCACGATGCCGAGCGCGGCAAGCCCCCAGCTCACGCCGAAGAGCGACCAGCCCCAAGGCCCGCGCAGCGTGACGAGCGAGAACGGAGTATAGCTGCCCGCGATCAGCAGGTAGATCGCGGCATGGTCGCACTTCTGCAGCACGGCTTTGATGCGCGGCCCGCGCACGCCGTGATACAGCGTGGAAACGGTGTACAGCGCACACAGCATCGCGCCGTAGACGGCAAAGCTCACGACCTTGTACGCATCGTGATCGAGCGCAGCGAGCGTCACGAGCGAAACCAGCCCCGCGACCGACAGCAGCGCGCCCACGAGGTGCGTAATGCTGTTCAGGCGCTCACCCGCGTTCATGACGACAACTCCTTGTTCTTCTTGCACCACCCATAAGCGAAGGGCGCAGCCGGCGGCGTTTTGCCGGCTGCGCCCTTATCAGGCAGACGTCACTATAGCAAACGCGCGTCAGTCGAGCGGCGCGGAGCGCAGATTGGCCACCTGCTGCGGGGACACCGGCGTGCCCTTGTTGCCCCACGACATGCGGATGAACGTCACGACCGCCGCCACTTCCTGGTTGGACAGCGATTGCGCGAACGGCGGCATGCCGTACGGGCGCGGATTGCCCTGCGTGCTGGGCGGATAGCCGCCGTTGAGCACCATGCGGATCGGATTCACCGCCGATTTCATCTGGATCGACTGGTTGTTCGCGAGCGGCGGGAAGTTCGGCGGCATGCCGAGGCCGTTCTCCGTGTGGCACTTTGCACACTGGTCATGGTAGATCTTCTGACCTTGCTGTAAGAGTTCGCCTCCGAACGCTTCGGACGTTTCCATCTGCATGCTCTCAGGCGCTTCCTTCTTTTGCGGAATCGTCTTGAGATAGGTCGCCATCGCCTGGATATCGTCTTCCGGGAGATATTGCAGACTGTTATGAATGACGTCCGCCATCGGGCCGAACACCGCGCCGCGTTGCGAGATGCCGGTCTTCAAGAGGCTCTCGATGTCCTTGATGTCCCAGTCGCCGAGGCCGCCTTCGCTCGAGGTGAGCGAGGGCGCGTACCAGTTCTGCAACGGAATCAGGCCGCCCGCGAACGCCGACGAGTTGACCGGCCCGCCCATCGCATTGATCGAGGTGTGGCACATGCTGCAGTGGCCGAGGCCCTCGACCAGGTACGCGCCGCGATTCCATTCGACCGACTTGGTCGGGTCGGGCTTGTACTCGCCCTCACGGAAGAACAGCGTGCGCCAGCCGATCAGCAGGTTGCGGTTGTTGAACGGGAACTTGAGCTCGTGCGGACGGCTCGGCACGTTCACCGGCGGCACCGAGCGCAGGTACGCGTAGATCGCGTCCGAGTCGGCGCGCGTGACCTTCGTGTAGCTCGTGAACGGGAAGGCCGGATAGAGCAGGCTGCCATCCTTCGAGCGGCCCGTGTGCAGGGCGCGATAGAAGTCGTCGGCGCTCCATTTGCCGATGCCGTACTGGTCATCGGGCGTGATGTTCGGCGTATAGAGCGTGCCGAACGGCGTCGCCATTGGCAGGCCGCCCGCGAAGGTCTTGCCGCCGCGCACCGTGTGACAGGCGATGCAGTCGCCGGCGCGGGCCAGTATCTCGCCCTTCTTGATGAGCTCGGACTGGTCGGCGGGCGTGGCCGCCTGCGCCGAGCTGTTGTGCAGATAGTCGTTGCCGGTCCACAGCACCGGCACGAGCGCGGCGGCGGCGGTCACGACAACTGCGGAAAGTGCGAACAGGGACTTGCGGTTCATATGGCTGTCTCCCCCGGCGCCTTATTGCGGTTCGCTGCCGCATGCGAGCGGCGTCTTCAACGAGCCAGCCGGTGCCGGCACGGGATTTTGCGGCGCGCTTTGCGTCGAGAGCCAGGCCGCGACTGCGTTCACGTCGTCGTCCGTGAGGCGCGTGGCGATCTCGTGCATGCAGTCGGGCGCCTTGGCGTGCCGCGAACCCGAGCGCCAGGCGCCGATCTGCGCGCTGATGTAGTCCGAATGCAGGCCGACGAGACCCGGAATGGCCGGCTCCATGCCCGTGAGCTTCGTGCCGTGGCAGGCCGCGCAGGCGGGCACCTGTCGCGCCGGATCGCCGTGCAGTACGATCTCGCGGCCGTGCGCGAGCGTGCTTTCGCCGACCGTCGGTTTCGAAGGCGGCGGATAGGGCGGCCGCTGCTGCGAGAAGTACGTCGCGATCTCGTGCAGGTAGTCGTCGGAGAGGTAGGTGACCAGGTAATTCATCGGAGGGTACTTGCGGCGGCCCTCGCGAAAATTCATCAACTGGTTGTACAGGTACTCCGTCGGCTTGCCGGCGAGGCGCGGGAAGTAGTCGTTGTCCGTTCCCTGGCCGTGCGTGCCGTGGCACGCCGTGCAGCCCTGCACGCGCGCTGCGATCGTATCGGGGGCTTGGGGCTGTGGGGTCTGGGCGGACGCTGCGCTGAAGATTCCGGTCGTGCCTAGCAGCAATGCGGCCAACAGCGGCGCGGCGAGCGGAATGAGCGGTCTGGAGATACGTCTTGGGGACACGCGTGACTCCATTCTTTATCGTGGACCTGACCAGGCTTCGAACGACCCGGCTTCCAGGCTGCGCGCTGTTAGAACGTGAGACCGTGCGCGCTGCGGCGACGCAGCAGATTCTATCATCGCGGTCTGATAGTGACTATTTGCCGCATGCGCCCCGGAGCCGCCTGCACGGGCTTGCCCAAACACGATTGCGGCAGAGGGTCGCAACGTCGCCGGTTATGATTCTGCACCTGTTGGCCGATCCGTGACTTGGGATTGACCCTGCTTGCGCGCGACTGCATGCCGTGCGCGTGCGGACTCAGGGTTCGGTCCCGGTTCGGTCCCAATTCGTTCGCAGTCGAAGCGTGTTTCGATACATGCGCGAAGCGCGTTGGAAGCGGATGCGAAGCGCGGTTGAACCGATCGGCGCGGCAGCTATCGAAGCAGGCACGTCTCGAAATGGCGCGCATGCGGGCGCGGCGGCGCGGTTGCGTCGTTGCGCCAACCTCGATGTCGAATCCACCTTGTTTTCTTGTTGCTTCCTTGCCACTCGTCTCGATGACTCCAATTGCACTTTCTTCTCCGATGCTGCAAGCACGCACCGCAGGCCTCGCCTCGCTCCCCGTCTGTCGTGACCGCCGGGAGGTCGCACCCCGATGAAAGCTGACTGGCTGTGGATCGGGCAGGTCGCGATGGCCGCCCTCGTGAACATCGCCTACGCGTTCGCGCTGGGCTCGACACTCTATGGCGCCTGGCTCGAGAAGGACGCGCGCAGCGCGGTCGCGCCTGCGCGGCCCGCGTGGCTGCGCGCGCAAACATCGCTGCGCGCGGCTTCGGTCGTGCTCGTGATCGCGCTTGCGATCTGGCTGTTGTACGAAAGCGCGTCGATCAGTGGCTCGACGCTGCCCGCCGCCTTCGGCGTAATGCCGACCGTGCTCGCGCAAACGCACGTGGGCCATGCGTGGAGCGTCGCGTTCGTGGGCGCGCTGGTGGTGCTCGCCACGGCGTTCATGGCGGCCGGTGCGTTGCGCGACGGCGTGCTGTGGCTCGCGCTCATTGCCACCGCCGCCGGGCACGCGGGCCTCGGCCATGCCGCCGATGCCGGATTCGCCTCGGCGGCGCTCGGCGTGCAGACGCTGCACCTGCTGAGCGCCAGCGCATGGAGCGGCATCGTGATGGCCGGCGGGCTCGCGGTGCTGCCGGCGCTGGGCGCGTCGACGGCGCGCGGCGTGCTGATCCGCACAGCGGGACAGGTATCGAACGTGGCGCTCTTTGCAGTGGGACTCGTGCTCGCGACGGGCGTGTTCAACGCCCTGCGCGGCACCGGCGGCGAGTTCGACGCGCTCACGATGAGCGCGTGGGGCCACGTGCTCATCGCCAAGCTCGCACTCGTCGTGCTGGCCCTGCTGATGGGCGGCTTCAACCGCATGGTGGCGATGCCCGAGCTGCGCCGCGCGGCGTCCACGGGCGCGGCGCGGCGCTTCGTCAACGTGCTGCACCTCGAAGCGCTGGTGTTGATGGCCGTGCTCATCGTCGCGGCCGTGCTCGGGCACAGCGTGCCGGGCTATGTGATGCAGGGCTGAAACGCCGGCTGAAGGTCCACGCCGCTTACCCGCTGGTTTGGCGCGCGTTGCCAGTGCACGGCGCATGCGCGGGCTCGCCGCGCTGCCGGCCTGCGCGCGCGGGTGCGGGTGCGGGTGCGGGTGCGGCGTCACTCGTAACCGAGCCGGTGACTGAGGATGGGCGAGAAGAACAGGGCAATGGCGCAGCCGATGGCCTTGCCCTCGAGCCCGGCGAGCGCGAGCCCCGACGAAGGATGCGCGATCAGGTCGACGAGCTGCGGTACGCACCACAGGACCGCTAAGCCGATAAAGCTTTGTTCGACCACGGGGATGCGCCAGCCCCGCGTGCACGCGACGGCGGCAACGATCACGCGCGACAGGCCAAAGACGACGAGGGCGCCGACGGCGGCTTGTTCGCGGATCAGATAATCGGGGAGCATCGCTTCCATGTGAATCCCTGCGGCCGGGTTGAGGTCTCGCAGGGAATTCAGCAAGGAGCAGGCCAGAGAGGGCCAGGTTGCGCCGCAGGTTGCGTGCGGGCTGTGCGCGACGGGCGCACTCGCCTTGTACGGCGGGCCTTTGCCGGCGCCTTCGCTATGTGCGAAAGCGCCATTCGCCGCACTCGCCCGAAGACGGGGCGCGGCTCTCGGGCCTAAAAAGGCCCCGAACGTTACGGCGTTGAAACGCGGCGCCGACCTGGCGTCACGTAACGCGCCTGGCACCGCTGCATGCGTGACCGATCGCTACGAGATCACCACGAGATCACCACTCGGCGACGCTGCCATCCGCATGACGCCAAACCGGATTGCGCCAGCGATGCCCCGTCTTCGCCATCTCGCGTACCTTCTCTTCGTTGACTTCGATGCCAAGACCCGGGCCCTGCGGGATCGACACGAAGCCGTCCTCATACTTGAAGACCTCGGGATTGCGGATGTAGTCGAGCAGATCGTTGCCCTGGTTGTAGTGGATGCCGAGACTTTGCTCCTGAATGAACGCGTTGTAGCTCACCGCGTCGATCTGCAGGCAGGTCGCGAGCGCGATGGGCCCGAGCGGACAATGCAGCGCGAGCGCGACATCATAGGCCTCGGCCATGGCGGCGATCTTGCGGCACTCGGTGATGCCGCCCGCGTGCGAGGCATCGGGCTGGATGATGTCCACATAGCCGCCCGCGAGAATGTGCTTGAAGTCCCAACGCGAGTACAAACGCTCGCCCAGCGCGATGGGCGTGCTGGTCTGATTGACGATGTCGCGCAGCGCCTCGACGTTCTCCGAGAGCACCGGCTCCTCGATGAACATCAGCTTGAACGGATCGAGCTCCTTCGCGAGCACCTTCGCCATCGGCTTGTGCACGCGGCCATGAAAGTCCACGCCGATGCCGACGTTCGGCCCCACGGCCTCGCGCACCGCCGCGACGTTGTTGATCACGCCTTGAACTTTGTCGAAGGTATCGATGATCTGCAGCTCTTCCGAGCCGTTCATCTTGACGGCCTTGAAGCCTCGCTCGACCACGGCGCGCGCGTTATTGGCGACATCGCTCGGACGGTCGCCGCCGATCCACGAATAGACCTTGATCTTCTCGCGCACCTGGCCGCCTAGCAGCGCGTGTACGGGCACGCCATGATGCTTGCCCTTGATGTCCCAGAGCGCCTGATCCACGCCCGCGATCGCGCTCATCGAGATAGGACCGCCGCGATAGAAGCCCGCGCGATACATCACCTGCCAATGGTCTTCGATGAGCAGCGGATCCTTGCCGACCAGATAGTCGGCGAGCTCGTCGACGGCGGCTGCCACCGTGTGCGCGCGGCCTTCGACAACCGGCTCGCCCCAGCCGACGATCCCTTCGTCCGTTTCGATCTTGAGAAAGAGCCAGCGGGGCGGCACGACGAAGGTTTCGAGCCTGGTGATTTTCATGCGGTGTCTCCGGAAGACAGGGTGAATGCGCGCGGAAAGAGGCAAACGAAGTGGCGGCGCGTTGATAGCCCCCATGCTACTGCAAAAATCGCTTTTAAGTGCTATTAATAGTATTATTTCGTATCCACTCCCAATATCTGGGTTGGCGACTTTGAAGGAGAACGGCGATTCAGCGCGATCTGCATGGAACAGTGGCATTCGAACTCGGCAGCGCGATTCTGCGCGGCGACTATGCGCCCGCCGAAATACTGCCCCGCGAGGCCGAACTCATGGCGGCCTTCGAAGTGAGCCGCACGGTGTTGCGCGAGGCGTTGCGCACGCTGACTTCGAAGGGGCTCGTGGAATCGCGTCCGAAGGTGGGCACGCGGGTGCGCGAGCGCGCGGCGTGGAACCTGCTGGACGCCGACGTGCTCGACTGGTATGCGCGCGTCGCGCCGCCGCTCGCGTTCGCACTCAAGCTCCAGGAAATGCGCGAAATGATCGAGCCGTTCGCGGCGGGCGTTGCCGCGAGCGCGCACGATGCGAGTGCGCTCGAGCAGCTCGCGCACGCGCATGCGGCGATGGCGCAAGCGCGCAACGTGGACGAATGGGTGCGCGCCGACTTGCGTTTTCACCTGGCGGTGCTGGCGGCGTGCCGCAACGAACTGCTGGTGCCGCTCGGCACGCTGATCGAGCGCACGCTCGAAGGCCAGTTGCGCGTGAACGCGAAACGCGCGGACGTGTTCAACGCGGCGCTCCCCGACCACACGACGGTATTCGAGGCCATTGGCCGGCGCGACGCGCATGCGGCGAGCGCCGCGATGGCGGCGCTGCTGCGCGTGACGCGCGAGCGTATCGAAGGGTGAGGAAACTGCGGCCGGGGTTCGCTATTTTCTCAGGCCGTACGCACTCGTCGTAGTCCGGCACATTCCGCAAACATTTGATGCAATGAAAGGCGGCACCCCCCGATTCGACAACGCGACGCTGCTCGAAATCATCCGCGCGCAATCCGACATCGCGCGGCTCTGCGGTTTCCGTGCCGGAATAGAAAAAGCCGCTGTTCTTTGCAGAACAGCGGCTTTCGCATTTGGTGGCGAATCAGGGACTCACACTCAGCCGAAAAACTAAATTATAACATGAGCTTACAGTTTTCGCTGAGTCGCAGTGCCCCCAGATAGACCCCCATGGCCTTCGGTTGTTGTTGGGCAATATCGGGGAATGGATGATGCGGTTAATTTTTTGCCTGTGTCTTGCAACACCCGATGCCGGGCGGAGCAATCATCGACGTCGCCGTACCGGCACAAGCCGTCAGCGCCCACGAATTCGTAGAGTGTCTATCTGAATTGGAAGCCAGTCGGCGGCGCTATGATGTGCGTGTTCAACATCGATAGAAGCCGGGGTGCCGAACGATGAATTGGAATCAATTTCAGAAGAATATTGGTATGCGCGTGCGAATTGAGCCGCCTGCCTGTCGGCTTAATGACGCGGGACACATACTTCCTGAGTCACACGAAGAATGGCTCATCGAGAGTATTTCTGCGGACACGATCAATCTTCGTAATCTGACAAGTAATCACGTGGCGGAGCTAGGAAAGGATCATGTCTACGACTATCGCTCAGATCCATCGCGAACCAAGGGCGATGTTAAGTACGGTTTCCTGATCCTGAAGGTCCAAGTTTTTATGCAAGGGGATGATATCTGGTTGAGACCAAACTCTCGCCCTGGCGAAAGCGTTGCACCGTCAAATCTCGCGCATCACCAAGTGCAATGGACGGAGTTGGTTAAGGTCGATGCTCGCTCGGGGATTCCGCTCAATGCACATGTTGCTTCTCTTCAGTATCGCCTCTGGAGCGATGTCCGGGGGATTCCGTTGCTGCTACGAATTTCGTCCAATGCAGAAGGGACCTTGAGTCAGGAGCTTTCCGGCCCTTCGGGTGTAGCAAAGCTGATGGTTGTCGAGCCACAAACCTTCTACGTCAGCTTCAGTCACCCAATGGTCCAGCACGAGATGAGCGTTATCGGCTACGAGTTTTGAACAGCGCTGTTGAGATCACTTGCGAGCTGCGCGCGTACAGCAATTTGATGTGCCCCTAAATTTACTCATTGCCCGCTAGCTGCTCGGCTAATTCGAGAATTTTCCCTCTCGCTTTCTCGGGTAGGCCGTGAAATAGCTGGACCAACTCGGCTTCGTCGTCCCCGACTGCATAGAAGTACGACACCGGCACGTCAAGCACGTCCGCGATTCGCGTGAGCGTCCCGAGGTCGGGGATATGCTTGCCCCGCTCGTACTGATTCATCCGCGCACTCGCGGACATCTCGTCTATTCCTGCCGCTACTCCCAATCGCTCCTGCGACAGCCCGGAGCGCAGCCGGGCTTCCTTTGACCTGCCCCCTTCAATAGGACCAACGGGCTTCTAGCAAAGTCCCTTTAAACCAGCTCCTGGATAACGGCAGGAGCATCCGCTGTTGCTCGATGTTTCGCCGCAAACTCTGATGGCGAAAGG
>Ga0164242_10001294_pt1 | contig 29605 bp, 23 predicted proteins | sample OricomgcompostMG_FD_108783 | JGI IMG/M metagenome (GOLD analysis project Ga0164242, IMG submission 108783) | Miracle-Growth compost microbial communities from Emeryville, California, USA - Original compost - Miracle growth compost (MG) ...
CAACAGCGAGACCTATGCCAATGTCGCGACAGAATCGACGACCAGCGCCGTCACGAAGTTCCGCGAACTCAGGGACCAGTTCAGCCGAGGCGCATCCTTCGAGAGCGCGACCGGCACCTCGAACTCCGACAGCATCCAGACGGCATTCAGCGAGGTCGATCAGGCATCGACCAATCTGCAACGGCAATTCGGACTATCGCGCAGAGCAGCCGATGACATCTCTACGGCTTGGTTCCTCGGCGGCGAAGCCGGGGCAAAGGCCGGAATTTCAAATGGCGTGCTGTCTGGAAGCATCGGAGCGAAGGGCGGCGGGACACGTACATGGACCGACAGCGACATCGGCATCGCATCCGAAGACCGTTCCCGGATCTTTGGGAGCCTGTCCCAGATGTCTGACAGCCGCAATTGGTCGAGCACCCGCGATGGGTTCGTTCGCTCAGTGAGCACCTCGAGCAGCTCGTCGATCTCGACAACCGCAAGCGGCATGAATGCCTCTCTGACGGAAGCGCAGAGCTTCACTATCGAGGCTCGCCGAGCCGAGGAGCTTGCCAATCGTCTTGAGAGCCAAGCGTCGTTCTTTGAGGGCAACAGCGCTGCAGGCAATCTCAATCTGTCACAAGCCTACCGAGAATGGGGTCTCGCCGAGATCGAAAGCAACCGTGACTATTATGGCAACGCTCGGTTCGACGACGTCACTTTCCAGCTCAGTGCGGAAGGCCAGGCATTGCAGGTAAAGTTCGTTGAAAGTTATGCCGAGCAGCTTCGCGACGGGATCGACGATCGCCTCGTACTCGCCACCGGACTGCCCGTATCCCGACCGGCCATTTCAAGCGCTGGATCCGTGCGCGGCCGAGCACAGACCGGCGGCGGGGCTTCCGGTTCCGTACCACGTGTGGGTGCCGGCGACATCCATGAAGAGGTGCAAAGGGCTCAGGCGTCCGGTCGCCAGAAGATTGCCGGCTCTAGAGCACGTCTGGACGCGATCACCAAGGGGGCGCAAGGTGCCAGCGCCGAGGCAGCGGATGATGTGAAGGAGTGGTGACCTGCAACGGTCACCACAGGCCGAAGGACGCTCCAGCAAGAAACCCGAAAACTGCGCCAATAACGATGACGCCGGTTATCGTCAGCTTTCGTCCCCATGGGTCGGCCCATGACTTCTTGATCCTGTACTCCATGAGGCGATTGTCACGAATTGCCTGGTCTATTTCGGACAAGCCTTCCCATCGGGAGTTTCCGTGCGCATCGGCACTTTCAAGGTCAAAGTTCGTCATGCTCGCATCCAGCCAGTGTATCGCTGGAACATAGCAGAAACAAGATGTGGGAGAAGAGCGATTATTGACCCCTGCAGTCGCTTCCCCAATTCAAATGCGGCACGTGGGTTGTACACTCAACCCGCCACCCAAATTTCGCTGCGGTGCCAAGCCAGTCGGCTTCTCTGTTCATCCACCAACTGCAACGGCGGCGCTTGGTCCAGCGCCAGTGCAAGTCGCGCTGATTTGCCAAGGCTGGGTGAGGCAATAGGATTGCCTATGTCGTCGAAACTCACCAAGCCGCTGTCGAATGCAGCGTCCCACAAGGACGACAGCAGCAAACCATTGTGGACATTCAGTCTTTCCTGATCGCTCTCACAATCTGCCCATGGGATAATATGAGAGGCGCGAAGCAGTTGCGGCTCAACTACGCCAGTGACTGGGCAGGTTCTGTTCCAGTAATCCATGACCGCTGCCCGAAACCGATCCTGACCGATTCGAACTTTCTGCGCGCGTTCGGCCTCGGTGTCGCCTAAGTGAGCGGTTTCCCGAACGAAGTCTTCAAAGGGCAACGTGGGCAGACTCAGCGACAGGCGGTAGACTGCACTGACGCCAGCAAAGAGCGCATCTCTAGTGTTGAAGACAAAGGCCGCCGCATGTCCCTTCGCACATGGTCCGGCAGCTTTCGCCTTAAGTTCCCTGGCCGCACCTGGATGTGCGACTGACAAGAAGAATGGCCCATGCAAGCCAGAAGCAGTTGCGGCGACAGCTATCTCACCCGGCGCTGACGCAGACGAGTAAAACAGCCAACCAGCTGCCTGGCCTTGTGCAATGCGATAGCCTTGGCCGTTGGCGGCATCCCGTAGCTCAGATTCAAGCGCGAAGGGGTAATCAAAAAGGCGCTGCCCGGTGTCGATCATGGGATAGGTTCGCTTTCAATCTCATCACCAGCTCTCATGAAAGAGCTGCGAAACCGGCTCCATCGATGCTGGAAGCGTTTCTCCTGAGCAAGTGAGCCCTAGAAAAGTCGCAGCCCGTGTAGCGCCGACGTAGATATAGCGCTCGAAAAGCTCAACCTGCTGGCGGGCAAGTTCGTCAATATCGACAAAGAATATGGCCTCGAATTCCAGTCCCTTGATGTGCTGAACCTCGAATATTCTCACATCGTTTTCAGGACCAATCGCCTGTCCCTTTGGACACGCAACAGCGCGAATGGCCTGCTCCTCAAGCGCTTCATTTAGCGCATCGGCGAGCGGCTGAAGCTGGTCTTCGTTATTGACGAGCACTGCGATGGACGGAAGTAGATCAGAAAACCGTTCGATTTCGCGAATGCGCGCAGCTAACCATTGAGCGAGTAGGCCCATATCGGCCAGCCCCATTCCAAGGACTGGCGCGACCCCATCATTTTCCATGAATTCCGGGAGGATGGACTGGTTTTCTGCGTCGCCTGCAATCACCAGCTGATTGGCGAATTCATTCAGTTTCCGGCTTTGCCGATAGACAATCGACACTTCCCTTATATCGATGTCAGGGAAAAGCCATTTGAGCTCGTCCTTTGATCGTGTGCCCCATTTTGTGAGGCGCTGATTGAAATCGCCGATTGCGAAGAACGAATCTGTACGGGCATCGACCAAGGCCGTCATGCAGGCCAATTGGACTGGCGAAAAGTCGGTGGCCTCGTCGACCAGAATCTGATTGCGTTGCAGACCTGCGACATCTTCGAGAATAGCCGGAGCCCGATCACCAAGACGACGGATAAGCTGGGAATCACCCGATACCTGACGCGCAGCTCGCAGCATCGCCAAGATTACGATATCAAGTTCCAGGGCATCGACATCTGCCGGTCCGAGCAGCGCGGCATACCAGTTGCCCTCTGCCAGCGATTCACGGCGGAAACGGCGATACCTTGCCGGGATTTTCGTCACGAAATTTGTCGGCGCTTTGGAGACTTGGGTCATGGCGCGCTGCATGACGATATTGGCCCCGATCTCGCCAAGAGGGGGGAGCTCCAATTTCCTCGCGTCAAGCCATGACAATACCTGAGCATTCCTGCTGGTTTTCGCAGGAGCTCTCTTCGTGATCTCAGCTACAGCCTTGGCGCGCATGGCCTTGTAAAACGCGGCCTCAGCTGCCCGCAGCCCCTGTTGAGGCACCGGCTCTTCGTCCTCGTCTTCACCATCCGGATCGTCGAGATCGTCCTCGTTCTCGGGGGTGAGTGTAGCGACGAAACGCGCCAACGCTTCGAGAAGGCTCTTGTCCTTGCGGATCTCGAGGGACAGCATCGACCTGAGGCGTTGGCGCGTTTCGTCGCGCGAAGCCGCCAGCAGCTTCTGCAAATCTTCGAGAAGCCCAGCCAACTCGAACAGGAGACGTACAGGCTTTCCCTGGCTCCGCTCGATTGCGGCGCCGATCTGGGTGCCGATCGCCGCAACCTTGGGTTCGTCAACCGCAGCGAGCCGACCCGCCGCTTCTCCCAGCTCTGTCAGGAACAAGGCCTGCTGAAATTCCGTGAATGCTTCAAGCCACTCGATCTGATGAGCGGTCGTTTCCTCTTTCAGTATGCCGGGGTCCTGCTTGACCACCATGCCCTTTCGCTTGCCGGACCGGAGGATCGGCAGGCTACGCCGGGCAATGACGTGGCGATAATCCTCCCATGTCTGGATGCGCTCATCGGTGACCGGCACGTCTTCCTTGTTGAAAGCGGCCTTCACATACTCCTTGAGCAAGGTGGTTGGCGTGAGCATCAGCCAGCTGTGCGCATGATCCAAGCCGCTCGCTCCGGGCTCTTCAACAAGATACTGCTCGTCGGGATCGAGGTGGGCGAAGTCCAGTTTCTGACGCAGGCGCTTGATCAGTGTGGTCGTCTTGCCTGACCCTGGAGGGCCAAGGATGGCGAGACGGCTATCCAGCGGCAGGCGGAAAATCTCATCCTGATACTGGTCCAGCAGCGGCTGGACGCGCATCTGCATGGCCGTCAGAACCGAGTGTTGCAGGCCTTTCACGATGTTGTCGGCGGCATCGGCCTCAGCGAGCTGCCGCTCCAGCTCATCGATTTCCTCTTCCGCGAAACCATCCGCGCGCAACAGTTCGCGCAGCGATTTGATGGTCTGCGGCGGCTGCTTCTCCAGAAAATAGACAGCCGGGCGGGAATCCCAAACATCCTGGTCGGTCGCCGGCTCGAAGGTCAGTTTCTGCAGCACTTTGAAGTTCTGCGTCCCACCCGGCAGCGCAATATCTGCGTCTGCACCGGCTGGCAGGGACGCAAGCCGTCCTTTGCCCCTGTTGTTCAGATAACTGCACAGCTTGATGCCGGGAATGTTGAGCTCGGCATTCGGCGTGATGTAGATCGTTTCTACGTTGTCATCTTCATCGGCCACTTCAAGCCGCGCAATCGCGGGTTTCCGGCACAGCTGGCGCAGATTGCCGGTCCGCTCAAGATTGCGGTCCTGCATGCTCTTGGCCAGCGTATCGGCGGTTGCGTGGTTGATGCTGGCCATCGCGTCCAGCGAAAGCCCGCGTTCGCCAAGGCGCTCATGCGCGGAATCCGCGATTGCCTCGATGGTGACAAGCGCTTCGTTGGCAACGCTCTTCAGATTATCCATTTGCACCCCCCGAAATATTGCCTTGCATGGCGATCATTCACCACCCTCCTCATCTTCGTCGATTGTGTCGGTGATCGCCGTTCGTTCGGACTTTGCGCCGCGATCTGAAAGGTCACGGATAATCTGATCGATGCGAGACCGGCGGAAAGTTACGAATTCGCGATGCTCTTCGAAGCCGCTGCCCTGAACATTGCACAGCGGAATTTCGCCAAACATCTCCCGAAACGCGATGATCATGGCGCGTTCGAGGCGGCACCATGATCTGATACCCTTGCGGCCCGGACATGTAACAAGGCGCACGTCGAACGACTGCACCCCACGGGACCACAGGATATCCTCGGCACGATACGCCGCGCTGCCCGCTACCCGGGCCAACCCTTTTTTGGTCGTTCCGATATAGGCGATGTGTGAGTGTTTGCCGTTCACGTAGCGCAGCTTGCGATCGGCGCAGATGACATAGACAAGCCGCTCATGCTCCAGCGCAACCCGCCGCACGGTCATGGCCGGTGCTGTCTTTAGCGAGACTTGCAGACGGCGCACGCTCACCGACACCCCTCCGTGCGGGGCCGCATGCCTTGCCCCACCAGCGCGTCATAGGCGGCGAGGACGAGGCGCCTTGTTCGGTATTCGCCGTGTTTGGCGATTTCGTTCTTCTGGAGGACGCGGAAGGTTTCGCTGGGGTAGTCTGCGCCCATCACGTCCTTGGGGTCGAGCACATAGCGCAGCTCGTCGCGGGTCAGGCCGTAGGCGAGCGCATACCAGGCATCGAGCTCGGCGCGCAGATGGGCGCGGCGGTCTTCGTCCCACGCGAATGGCGGGCCACCATAGCCCAAATCGCGGGCGAAGGGGGCCATGGCGTGGCTGGTGTAGCTGAGCTCGAGCACGCGCGGGACGATGAACGTGAGGTCGGACTCGGAGTAGGCATTCGGCGGGAGTATTGGAAGTTGTTTTAACAAGGTTAAAGTAAATGACGTCGAGCCAAGTCGATGCCTAGCCACGTAATCTACCGTCAAAGAAGATAGCGACGCCAAAAGCGCTGCCACTAGGGGAGGCGCTTGTTCAGGAAAGATTAGCGGAAATTTGTGCCCAACTGCCAATTTCGGGATGATATTGGCAACAAGTGACCTTTCGGTCGTTGGAGAAGTTATCTCTTTCCAACCGAGTAACCAATCACGCTCCCATCCAAAATCCCGCAACCGACGGTCAACCTCGTCGCTGGGCACCCAATAAAACGGGTCAACTTCGAAGAAACTATCTCGATGCTCAGCTAGGCTGGTTGGAGGCAACACGCGGTGCCCGCGATCATCGCCCCGCGACTGGTATCCAGCGGCACGATGATCAAAAAAATCAATCATCTTCGATTCAAATAGCGGACCATATCTTGTTTTGCCGAGTTGCCAGAACTGGTCGATTCGAGTCGCGCCTGCTGCCTGGAGATCAGAGGCAGATCTGAAGAAATCGACGTCTTCAGTCATATGCCAGAGCCGAGTGTGAAACCTTGCCTGCCAGCCGTTAAGGTCGTCAGGTTGAGTAAAAAATGGGGGCGCGAAGTCCGCCAGCCGGGAGCCAATCTCTGCATCCATCTTGCTGCGATATGTAGGTGCGCTTTGCGGCCCTAAAGAGGATTTCTCCATTTCTCTTAATCGCAAGATGAATTGTCGGCGCGTGTCTTCCATCTGAGCAGTGTCAGTCAGAAAGAAGGAAAACTTAGCATGATCGATATTGCTGCCAAGTGTCAAAAGACAGAACTTGAAGCTACGGTGGACCCCGACAAACAGTGGCTTACTGTTCTCAAAATCTACTAAGCCAGCAAGTCGACGTGCACAAACCAGATGACCAAAAAATGGCGCTGTTGTAGCGTCGGTGGCGATTCCGGTCGGCACAATCGCACCCGCGCCACCCCTATCATTGGCGAGGTTCAGGAAATGCTCGGCGAACAGGGCGTAGGTGTTCACATCTCCGCGCCCGGTCCACGGGTAACGTCGTGCCTTTGACACCTTAACCAAATCAATCTTTGTCGGATCTTGATCTCTAGGCGATGAGAAAAACACGGTTGACGCTTCCGCCACGCGCTTCGCCATCTCAAACGCCTGATGAAGCTTCCGCGCTGGGCTACCGTCTTCAGCTTCGGCCAGCGCCTTGATCAGCTTTGTCCGCGCCGCTGCGTTTGATGCACTCGCAATTTCGGGGTCACGGCTCGCAAAGAATTCCTGTTCTTGCAGCTTGATGCGTTCCCACGGAGGATTTCCCAGAACTACATCAAACCCACCGTTGCCGATCATGACTTCCGGAAAGGCTAAGGGCCAATGGAAGGCACGGGCAAAACCTGCCGCATCGATAACAGCGGCCTCTAACGGTCCGTAAATTTGCCCGCCACCGAGCCTTTGCCGCAGATGCGACGTGGTCGGCACCGTCACGCTGTTGGCATTGGCGGGCACGCCGCCCTTCTTGGGCAGCAGGAACGCAGCGATATAGAGATCGCAGGCGACCTTGGTGGCATAGCGTTTGGGATCCGCCTCCCAAGCGGCGAAACGGCGGCGCTTTTCCGCGATCTGGGCCACGCTTTCCTCGGGCAGGTGGCGCAGGTCGTCCATCGCTGCTGCCAGCTTGGCCGGGGGCAGCGTGCCGCCACCGCCGATGAAATCGAGCGTGCCCTGGCCCTTCTTCTCATCCTTGTTGCGCTTGGCGAAATATTTCGCCGTGTCTTTGTCGTCGCCGGTCAGCGCCTTGTAGGCATCATCGGGAATGCCCTCATCCAGCGCTTTCAGATCGAACACGCCCAGCAGGCTGTCTCCGCACTGGATATTGGCATCAAGGAAACCGAGCGGCTTGCCCGGCTCCACCGATTCAATCCACAGCGCCACCTTGGCCAGCTCGATCGCCATAGGGTTGCGGTCCACCCCGTGGATGCAATTGCGCACCACATCGCGCATCGCCGCATTGTAGTCGGGCGCATCGGGATTGCGCAGCTGCGCCACCCGCGTCGCCATCCGCCGAGCCGCGCCCAGCAGGAAGTGGCCGGACCCGCAGGCGGGATCGATGACGTTGAGCTCAAGGATCGCCTCCGCGCCGCCCTCTGCCTCGACCCGCTCCAGCACCGGATCGAGTGCGCTGTCGAGCAGGCACTGCACCAGAGAATCCGGCGTGTAATAGCTGCCCGAAACCTTGCGCGCATTGCCGCGCGCCTCCGCGCCCCCTGCGAAGCTGAAAGTACGGCCCGCGTCCTCGCGCACCGGCACGAGTTCGAGCAGCCCTTCATAGACGCTGCCCAGTTCCTCGGTCGCCATATCGCGCCAGTTGATCCGCACGCGGCGGCCATCCTCGATCAGCCAGCCCAGCTTGAACGCAGCCGTCAGCAGCGCGCGGTGGGGAATTTGCGCTGCATCGAGATCGGGGGTGAGCGCACGGTCGAACAGACCGCCAAGTGCCGGGAGGCCCAGCAGCTTTTCACCGCGTTCCAGCGCGCGGAAGGTGACCTTCACGCCTTCCCAGGCATCATGGTGATGATCATGCGCGTTGCGGCGGGTGGACCGGTCCCGCGCCCAGGCGAACCCATAATTGTTGCTGTAAAGATCGCGCACCGCCTTAGGCGTTGCAGGCGGGTGCAGCAGATCACGATCCTCGGCCACGCCAAGGAAGATCAGGCGATAGACCACGCGCAGCATCTGTTCGAACAGGTGCGGCATGGTCAGCTGGTTGCTATCAAGCCGCTCCCGGATGGCCGGGTTGGCATCAAGGATGCCCTGACCCAGCGCCATAAGCGCTTCCTCGACATTGACGCGCAACCGCTCCCGCGCGGACGTGCCCGCCCGCATGCCAGCCTCGCGCCAGCGTTCCAGTGCGCAATCGCTGGCCGCCGCGCCCTCTGCCCCGAAGCGGCTGGCGTGGATCAGCAGCCATAGCGCCGCGAAATCGGCGAACATCTCGTCACGGAAGATCGCGCCAAGGTCTGCCTCGATCCAAGCGGGCCGGGTCAGGCTGGCATTGTCACGCATCAAGCGCACCCGGTCGCCTGCGAAGACGAGGCCCCAGTAGAAGTCGGGATTGGCATTGAGCCAGTCCTGCAACAGCACGGTGGGCGAACGACGCGCGATGCGGCCATCGGCGCCATCGCCAAACTCGGGCAAAGCGCGGGCGAAGCCGTCGCCAGTCTTGCCCTTTTCCGCTGGGGCGGGGGGCGCGATGACGATGGGCACACGCCCACCCTTGGCTTCCCATGCAATGGTGAAGCGCCTGTCCTCACGCGTGTGATGGTGCGGCCCGGTCAGTTCAAAGCCGAACGCCTGTTCGAGCAGATTGCGGGCGAACTCCGCAGTCTGCTGCATCGTCGGTTGCTCTAGCCGTGCGTAACCCTGCCAATGGGCCTGTGCGATGCGGAAATAGCGCGTGATCTCGTCACGCAGGCCCGTGCCCTTGGGGCAGCCATAGTCCGCAGCCGTCTTCTGATCGGGCGCGGCGGACGCGATAGCCTGAACCTGATCGGGCGCAATCAGCCCGCCTTCGATGGTGAGCGCGGCAAAGCCGGTGTCGCTTGCGCGTTTGGTGGGCCGGGACATCAGTTCACCTCCGGCAGAAGGACATAGAGTCCGATGATATCCGCCGGGAGGACCGGGGTCACCTTGACTGTCGCACCGCCGCCTGCCGCTTCGGTCAGCCGCAGATGATCGAAAGACAGCGCCTCACCGCGTTGATGCGCGAAGGCCTCGATGGCCGGGCGATAGGCGGAGAGACGCTCATGCGCGGCCTCGATCTGGCGGATGCGGGCGCTTTCATCCATGTTGCTTGATGCCTCTGCCTCAAGCAGCGCCAGCGCCTCTTCGGTATTGAGCGCGACATCTTGACCAAGACCGGAGAAGGCAAGCCCGGTAGCCTCTTCCGCCAGCAGCAGCCGGTTCAGACGTCCGCTCGTCACCAGCTTGTAGCGCAGCCGCAGGACGAGCAGTGTCGTCATCTGGGTCACCGCCCGCGTCCGCCAGACACCGGCGCGGCCAAGGGCCTTGCCGTCTGCACCCGCAGGATCGAGTGCGCCTTCGGCCAATGTTTCGGCCAGCACCGCGACGATGGGATGCACCCGACCGACATAAGTGACGCCGGGAAGGGGATCATCCTCGAAGCTGATCCGCCTCGTACCGCGCAGGCCGCGCTGCTGGAGCCGTTCGCGCATCATGTCAGGCAGGAAATCGGTGTGCAGAAGGGAGTGGCCCTTTGAAGCCTCAAGCGGGGCCTGCAAACGCTTCAAAGCGCGCTCTGTGAAACGGGAGACCTCTTGCGGCCCTCCGTTGAGCGCCCGCATCTTGCGCCATTCGGGCAGGACTTCATCGGGCTTCAGAGCGCCCTGTGCATAGCGTGCGCGGCTGGCCTTTGCGCCTTCCGCCGTATCGCGCCACTGTCGTTCGAACTGCTCGGCGCCCGGACCGAAATCAAACGCCATCTGGCTGCGCGCACTTCCGCCACGATGGAGCAGAACTGCCTGCATCAGCGCCGATGTCACACTTTCCTGATCTTCCGGCATCGGAACGCTGACGCCGGTCGCCTTCTCGATGGCTTCAGCCTTGCGCAGGATCACGTTGAGCACGGCACCGTCGATCGGGCTGTTGTCGCCGTACATCATGATCGAGCGGACAACCTTCGCCCGTTGGCCGAACCGGTCGACCCGGCCTTCGCGCTGTTGATGCCGCGTCGGGTTCCAGCTGAGATCATAATGGACCACCGCATCGAACAGGCTCTGGAGGTTGATCCCTTCCGACAGGCAGTCCGTCGCCACCAGGATACGGTTCTCATGCGGCTCCAGCGCATCCACCCGAACCCGGCGTTCGTCGGGGGCCAGCGTGCCAGTCACCACCGCGATCTGATGCTTTGGAAAGATTGTGCGGAGCGTTTCCCCCAGGGCCTCAGCCGTCGCAATGAAGCGGCAGAAAATGACCGGCTTTACGCTGTCTTTGAGCAACGGCCTTAGTTCAGCGACGAGCTGCCTCACCTTCGGATCGTCATCACGACTGCTGCAAAGGGTTTGTGCAAGATCGATGAGGTCGCGCAGCGCGTCGCTCTCTTCACCATGCTCGCTCGCGGTCGCAGGTTCTACATCACTCTCGTTGAGCACGCCGTCTTCGGCATCGAAAACGACCGGCTCGATCGCTTCCTCCTCGGCCATGCCGCCCAGCCGATTGCGGAGAGCGCTCAGGGCCGCAGCGGGCGAGGAGCCAACGCAGCGCATCAGGGCAAGAGTGCCCCAGAAGGCAAGGCGGCGATGGCGCTGATCAGACCCGGCGCGCTCGGTCACCGAAAGGCAATAGTCCAGCACCGCATCCTGAAATGCAGCGAAATCACCTGTCAGCGTGAACGGCGCTTCCTTGGCCTCGTGTTTCGCAAAGGCGCGCTGTTCATCCCAGCCGTCCTGAATGTCGGGGCGGCGACGCTGTACAAAATGCTGCGCCAGACGTCGGGCGTAGCGTTCTCGGGCATTGCTGTCGCCCGTATCGGGGCCGCCCTGCAAATCCTTGTGCACAAGGCCAAGCAAACGGTCGTAGGCCACGGTGTCGCCGCTGTGGGGCGTAGCCGTAAGCAGCAGCAAGTGCCGCTCGCTGTCCGCCGCCAGGCGTTCCAGCAAACCGTAGCGTTGATGCTTGCCACGTTCGTTGCCGACGCAGGCGTGCGCTTCATCGACAATGACAAAGGGCGGGCAAGCCCGGGCAAAATCGTCCCGGCGACTGTCGGCCTTGATGTAGTCGAGGCTGACGACCGTAAAGGGATAGGCCTCGAACAGGCTTTGTGAGGTGGGCAACCCGCGCTCCAGGCCGCGTGCCCTGGCCGCAGTCACGGCAACCGCGTCGATGTCAAACTTTTCGCCAAGCTCGCTGACCCATTGATCGACGAGATGCGGCGGGCAGAGCACAGCGAAGCGATCAACAATCCCGCGATCCAGCCATTCGCGCAGGATCATGCCTGCTTCAATGGTTTTGCCAATGCCGACATCATCTGCGATCAGCAGCCGAGCAACTGATTGCTTGAGTGCCATCATGAGCGGAACAAGCTGATATGCGCGAGGCTCTACCCCGAGATGGGCCGAGCTTCGAAATGGCCCAGCCCCGCGGCGGAGCGATAGCCGCAAAGCATCCGCCAGCAATCTGGCGCCGTCCTGCGTGTCTAGGCGATCGGAGGTCGGTGCGGCAAAACTTGCGGCTGAAACTGGAGATGTTTCCAGCGCGGGCGCGATCAGCTGAGCGTCATCATCCGTGCCCGACAATGGCCGCACATTGAGCAACTCTTCCGACGGGGAAGGCAGAACAATCCATTCGCGGCCACGCGCGCGCACCATGTCTCCGGGAGAAAAAACAATCGCGTTCATGCGCTAATTCCCAAAGCTGTAAGGAGTTCGTTCCGGGCCTGTTCGTCAGGCGTCAGGGGCAAGGCGATAATGTCAAGAATTCCAAGCGCAGAAGCTTCAGCCACCAGACCGGGTGTCGGGCCGCCAGGCACTGCGAGGACGCCTCGCGCGGGCCAGAACAATTGTTGCACCGATCCGTCGATCGTAATCGCGGAAGGTGTTGGAACACCCCATTGCTCAACCGCAGCCAGCCATGGATGCTCGGTTCCTGTGTTTTCGGGCGCAACTTCGGTTGCCTGCGCAAGCTTGCACAAGACGTCGATCACCTGATCATGACGACGATCGATGAGCTCGTGATCAGGCTGATTGAAATAGGACAGGATGCAGCGATAACATCCAGCAACGCAGGCATCATCAGTCTCCAGCATATCGGCCGGATTAAACGGTTCGCGGTAATGCATGAGCGTGAGCGCCACCCGAGCGACTTCGGCAACCTTATCGGGATCAGCCACCAGCCGGTTCAGCACGCCAGCGCCGCCTTCGGTTGCTTCGTAAAGCAGGATGGCATTGCGAATGTCGCGGCTCGGTAAAGGCTCGCCGAGAATCTCGCCTTCCTCAAGCTCGAAAACCAGCTGAGTGCCGCGGATAAACGCATGCTGGAATGTCGCCATTTCCTCCGTGCTGAAGGAGACCTGTGGCTGCAAAAGCAGTGCGTTCTTGTGATCCTCCACCATTGGAACAATCCGCTGCGGCTTGGCCTGTGTCGGATCGCCCATGCCATCATCATCGTCACCATTGGCAGGGTCTTTCAGCCATCGACCCGAATTCGGGTCAATGAAGAAACCGCAGATCGATTTCGATTTGCGCCGCCGTAGCCCCTTGTTGATGCGCGAGAGCTTTGTTGCTGCGCCATAATCCAGTCGCAGCAAGTCTTCTCCGGCGTGACCAAGCACCGTGGACCGGATGTCGGGCGCACCGTTGTGGACCGGCCATTGAAAGACCGTCTGAATCTCGAAACCGCGGCGTTGACGATCCTCGTCATTGGCCGTGATCCGCTCTGCGGGCGCGGTCTCGACATTATCGATGCGGAACACTGTATCGAGCCGCTCCGCACCACCCAGCGAAGTGTGGCACGCGTGGCAGCGTTCCTGAAGCTCGTCGGTATGCGCAGCTCCACACTCCGGGCACAGGATCAGTGTCGACGTCGCCAGCTGTCCGTTGTCCATTCGACCCTCGGCGGGGAGTTTTGCCTTGGTTACGCGGTAGGCCCGGCCTTCATGATAGATCATGCTGTTCGGACCGAATTCGGCGATCGCGAGGAAACGCGGGCGTTGTAGAACCGCGCTCTTGGCAGCCGGGATAAAGGCGTAAAGCGGGAGACGGGGGAAGTTGTAGCCTGGCAGAAAGCCCTCAGTGGCGAGGTAGCGATAGGTGTAGAAATCGGAACTGTTGGATGCCTTCCCGCACTCAAGGATCTCAAGCTCCCTGGATGCATTGCGATACCGCCCAGCCGCTGCGGTTCTCTCCCCAGCCTTCAGCCCCACTTTATTCTGAATAGCGTGAGCCAGCTCCTGCTCGCGGCGCGCGCTGCTGTGCAAATTACGCCAGCGATCGAACGCCTCACTCAACGAGGCCAAGGCCTCCTTGTCGGTCCGTTCGACAAAGGCATCGACGTCCGCAAGCCAGGGTGCGTCTCGAAGATTGACTGCGGGTAACATGGCATCGATGAGGCGGCGCATGATTGGCTTAGCTGCCCCACTTGCCGCAAGTACCTGTAAGCCCTCGTTGATTTCTGCCGTCAACGGCTTCCCATCCCCACCCATGTCCAGGTTTTCCGGAATGGCGGATTTCAGCGGCACATTGGCTGCAGCCAGCCATTCCGCATGGAGGTGGCTGCGCAGCAGATCCTGGTTGGCGAGATCAAGAGCTGGCGGCCGAACGGCGCCTGCAACCACAGCCTGCTGATCCGCGAAATAATATTGATCGTGGGGCGATTGGGCAGCGCAATAGACAACGATCAACGCCGCTTGGCCACTGCGCCCTGCTCGACCTGAGCGTTGGGCATAGTTAGCGGGAGTCGGAGGCACGTTACGCAGGTAAACAGCATTCAACGCGCTGATATCGACGCCAAGCTCCATTGTCGGTGAGCAGAACAGCGCAGGAAGAAAGCTATTCGGCTCACCTTGCTCTCGCATCTGCTCAATATTGGTTTTCAATCTGTCACGATCCGGCTGCTCAAAGCGGAAGCGGTCTTCGCGCCAAGCCCGGACTTCCTGATCGACCTGCGCCGTGTGCTCCCTGGCTTCAAAACTGTAGGGAAGATTGCCGGGATGGCTGAGCATATCGGCGACCTGCTCGTACAAATCCCGGAAGAACAAGTTCTGCCGCTTGCCATCACGACGTGCGTCAGCAGGGATCAGGCGTATTGCTGTCGGTGCCATGCGCCATGCTGGTGCCTCATAGCCGACATTGACCCGTCGAACGAACTGATGGGCCTCGGCAGCCTTCAGCAATGTCTCGATGAGTTCGTCGTACTCTTTCGCCGGAACCTGTTCGTTATTCCAAAGCTTGGGATGGCGCAGAGCCTTGCCAAGCTTGCTCTGGCGGCCTGCTCGCAAAATCAAGGCTGCTTCAGAAGCACGGATAGTGCCGCTACGGGGCGGGGAGATCATCAGGAAACCGCATTCCCGCAGCGTGTTTTCCTCCTCCCTGTCGATGGCCCAGGGAAGCCGGAGGCGGTTGCGTGATACTTCTGCCGATTGCTTCACCTTGCCTCGGTCAAGAGCGTCCGTCGCAACCGCGAGACCCTGCCGCATCTGATCGAACAGGATTTCGAACAAATGACGCCTCTGAGCGGGCGTTGCGGATGCCAGGCGCGGATTGCTAGCAAACTCTTCATCGTCGGCAATTAGATCATCCAGCCCCGGGAAGTGAGCCGTGATCAAACCGACTTCTTCCAGATTGGGATTTGTATAACGCCACCCTCTGCGCAAATCTGCCCAAAGCCGGTGCGCCAAAACTTCGGACAGAGCCTCTTGGGCCTCCTGCCGGTTCTGATAGCCCTTGGCATTCGGATCGAGCATCCATTCGCCGAGCCGTTCCTTATCGTCGAGGTCGAAGCCCAAGGCCAACCGCACCGCTTCACCAAACTTGTCTGCCTTTACCCCTTGAGGCCCAGCATTTCTGACCGCCCGCAGGATCGCTGCACGCAGAAGGGTGACAAAGATAAAGTCATTGAAGTGACCTGCCTGAAGCGCTGCATCTTGCCGGTTGTCGGTGAAGCCGAGCAATTTGCGGGTATGCGGATCGAGCGACCCATCCCGCTCCATCCATGCCAGAATAGTGGCAACGATCAGTGTGGTAGCCGAACTTCGCCCTTCAGCGGACAGACCGGCCAGCTTGTTGATTTCACGCGCTTGTGACGCTGGTTGATGACCGCATTCCGGGCAGAAACGGTACTTTCCTGAAAAGAACCAAGCCGGGATGCCCTCATCGCCAAAGCTGCCGTCGGGGCACACCATGACAAGGCGCCCTTCATGCTTTCCTCGATGCGCAGACTTCAGGCGAATCTCACCGCTCGCCGTAGGCTCCAGCCATTCGTCAGGATAGTCATCAGGACTACCCGCAAACCGGAAACCTGCGTTGACGGCAGGCACGAGATAACCCGTTTCGGTGCCATCAGGCTCTGCCTCGTCGCGGGCAGCTTCATCGATCGAGCGAGCAATGACGCGATGCGCGCCATCAGCATTCGTGATGGACACGCTATGGTGTTCCTGACCGCATTCACGGCAGAAGAACAATGGGTAAAGCCGAGCCTCAGGATCATCAGGATGAAACTTCTGCCCCTCGAGACTGACCCGGCGCAGTGCGGACGGCTCCAATGTCGAATAGGCCTGACCCGCACCGGAGATGAAACGGTGAAGTTTGAACGCAAGAAAGGCCCTTGAAGACTTCCCTCCACGCTCACTCTCTGGCTTGCCCATCATGGCGAGCATGTCGGCTATCGCGCGACTGCAATCCTCTTCGGGCGCGCCCGTCTGAAGGCTCAGCGCTTGCGCTGCAGTGGTAAGGGTCATCGGCTTTCGGCGCCGCAGCTTCTCGGCGTCGTCCAGACCAACCTGAGTTTCTATCCAGCACGCAAGCGGATGAAGTGTGAGATCAACATCAGTGAGACTGCCGGCAAGCGGCCGCAGCACAGTCTGGCGAAGCTGATCGCCCAGCGTTTCGGCCTTGATTGCGGGAGACGTGGCGCGCGCGAGACTTTCATCGATGATACTACCAACACCGATGAACTGCCCAAACAGCTTGGTCGCAACTTCGGCAACCGCTGCTGCTCTCTCGGCTTCGTCGGGCGAGCTCGACATCGTGGCCGACGTGCCGATACAAATCAGATCCTTGGATGGCGTAAGGCGCTGTTTTACGCGCCGAACCAGCATTGCGACATCGGCGCCTTGCCGGCCACGGTAGGTATGAAGTTCATCGAGAACGAGGAAATCGAGGTTCTGGGCATTGTCTATGACCGCCCGATCAAGGCGCTCCTGCCGGGTCATCAGCAGTTCGAGCATCATGAAGTTTGTCAGCAGGATATCGGGCTTGTCCCGTGATATCTGCTGACGCTCTTCGTCCGTTTCCTGGCCGGTATAGCGCGCGACGGTAGGACGCAGGTGTGCCGGCAAACCGGCATCATCAACAAATTTACGGATCTCTCCGAGCTGCGAATTTGCCAATGCATTCATCGGATAAATGATGATCGCCTTGGTACGCGGCGCTTCTCCGGCCTGCTTCGCCCGGACGATTGCATCAACGATCGGCACGAAAAAGCACAGAGATTTACCCGAACCCGTTCCGGTCGTGACAACGAAGCTCTCACGGTTCCGGGCCTTCGCAACGGCCCGCTCCTGATGGCGGTGAAGGCGGATCGGTGTTCGATCTGGTCCAGCGGCGAAGATCGACGCCAGCTCTGGCGCAACGTCACCCGATACGACCAGTTCGTCGATCGATTTTCCAGCTTCAAATCGTGGATTGATCGTGATCAGCGGGTCGGGCCAGAAACGGCCCTGCTCATAGATGGACCGCACCTGCTGATCGATTTCTGGCGCACGGATGGCAGAGAAAGAACGAGCGAAGGAAGCGTATCGGTCAACGAGCGCTTTATCGAGTTCGAAGATGTTCACGCCCTTTGATCCCCCACAGAATCTCGATTTTGCAAAACGATCTGCTGGTCTTGGGGGCGTCGCGCGGCGGGGTCCGTGTCTAATCCGAGCCGTTTAAGTGCGTAGTAAAGCATTGCCCGCCGGACAGGGATGGTCGTCACCCCATTTTCCATACCGTAGTCGAGCTCGATCGCCTTGCGCTGACCTGCACTCAGTCCGGGATGTGGCACAATCTGGAGATCAACCTGCTCTTCCCAATCGCTATCGACCGAAGACCGCGCATCAGCAGGCTTTGATGAGCGGGTATCGGTAATTCGCGAGAGAACAAAGTCCTTGAAGGCGCTGCTACGTGGGCAATGCGCGCGAGCATGCCATCTGAACCCGTCAAACACTAAGGCATGGGGTTCGACCCACCGCCAAGCTGGCTCGGGGGATGACATGGATTGATAGAAAACTTCGATCGCCTCGTGCCGCTTGATCGCCGCCACCATCGCCCGCAAGATTTTGGGCGAGACACCTCGAGCAGGCGTCGGAGCGCAGGCAAAGCTTGGCAAACCCCCGATCCAACTGTCCTCGGCGGCAATGATGCCATCCGAAAGCGATCTGAGCTGAGAGAGATACTGGGCTGCGTCTGGCTGGTGGAACACGGGGCTGAAGGACGAGCTACGGACATACGTCCTGGCGCTCTTGTCGTAGACCATGTTTGCTTCGGCTAGGCCGAGATATCTGTTCAGATCCGTCGATGCCTGATTGATCGAAACGCCGAAAACATCGATCAGGTCACTGCGGTTGACGTGACCCTCCCAAAAGAGCCTGAATTCGATGAATTCGAGGCGGCTCTCAACCCCGCGCCTCAATCCCGAATCGCTATCCATTCCCACATCCCCCAAGAAACTGGGCTAAACCAGTTTCTGTATGGGTAAGCGTAATGGATGCTTGATGACGAGGCAACGAGATTCGGAAGGCGGTGGCCTCGATTTCGCTAGCCTACCTGGGGTTAACTGCTTCTGAGCTCGCAAGAAATTCCGAAACTCTCTGGCATGTTTTGCGGCGTGGCCTGCGCCCGTCCCTTAGGTCCTGAACGAAACGGGGATCAGCTACAACATGACGGCCGAAGGTGCTCGGCGACGTCCGGGTTTGCACCAGATATTCCTCAATCTGCTCCAGAAGCTCCATCACCAGACTCGCTTTACCCTTGTGTTCTTGTTATGTTCTTACTAGGAAGGCTTCCTAGAGTCTAGGATCGATTTTCCTAGGCGCCCGCGATAGGACTGGCAGTCATGGACGACGCACGAAGAGCCCTGGACGAGTTGATCCAGCAACGAGGAGTGAACTATTCCTCGGTTTCGCGCCTGCTGGGGCGCAATGCCGCCTACATCCAGCAGTACATCCGGCGCGGCAGCCCGCGGCAGCTGGACGAGCAGGATCGCTCGGTTCTGGCGCGATTTTTCGGGGTCGATGAGAAAATTCTCGGTGCCCCCGCCCGTCGTTCAGGTCCGGTCGTTGAACTGGTCCATGTGCCTTTGCTCAATGTCGAGGCATCAGCCGGCCACGGCGCGCTCGCGGAGATGGAAGCCAAATCAGCGCAATTCGGCTTCGACGAGAAATGGCTGCGCCGTCTGACCGCGAGCAAGGCATCGAGCCTGTCGATCATCGCCGTGCATGGCGACTCCATGGAGCCCACTCTTCATGATGGCGACGAAGTGATGGTCGATCTCGGGGACGGCCAGGCGCGCCTGAGAGACGGGATCTATGTCCTGCGGATGGACGAGATGCTGAGCGTCAAGCGGATTGCCCTCGAACCGCAGGGCAAGCGCGCCTCAGTTCTGAGCGACAACCCGGCCTATCCGAGCTGGCGCGGTCTCGAGAAGCGGACGCTCAATATCGTCGGGCGGGTTCTCTGGTTCGGACGAGCACTCTAAGGGAGCCATATGATACTCGCCTTGCTTGCTGCCTCCATCGTGGCATCCGGTCAGACTTTCACTTGCACACCAACCCACATCTGGGATGGTGACGGTCCGGTCTGGTGCGCGGAAGGTCCTCACCTTCGGATCGCCGGCATCGCTGCGCGGGAAATGGACGGCACCTGCCGGACCAATCAGCCCTGCCCCGCTGCCTCGGCGATTGAGGCGCGCGATGCGCTGGTACAGCTGATGGGCGGCGCGCGCGGAACGATCTCGACCGGTCATGTGGTAGTCAGAGGCCCGCGACTGACATGCCGCTCCGAGGGGGGCGTAGGCGGAAACAGGACCGCTGCCTGGTGCCGGCTGCCCTCAGGCGCAGATCTGTCATGCGCCATGATCAAGACCGGCACTGTCCTGCGCTGGGATCGCTACTGGAAAGGCCCGGCTTGCCGGTGAACAGCACCACGCATCTTACCGGCATCGTCGAGCGGGCGGCCAACGGGCCGGTGCTGCGAACCGATGGTGGCGGGACTTGGGAACTCGACAACACTCGCCAGGTACGCAAGTTTATCGGCTCTCGCGTCGAAGTGGTCGGGGAGCGTTCGGGGTTCAACGGGTTTGTCTGCGAACAGATATGGCCGGCCGATCAGCCTCGTCCGACAGCTTTCAAACTCCGCATCGAATTCCTTCTTGCGGCCGGCTTCGTCGCCTATGGTCTCTCCGCGACAGTTGGCGCGTTCGTCAGCGCGCTAGGCTGATGCTCAGCGACTGGGAACTCTGGGCCTGCGCCAACCATGTCCTGCAAACCCACGGCGATCAGGCACCCGTCCATGTCGCCGATCAGATTGGGGCCCTGGCACTTGTTGGCGACGAAGCAGGCATCCGGACATGGCAGGCTATCGCTGAGCGGATTGTCCAGCTGAGCTTCAACGCCTCTGACAAGCCAACGCACTAAGCGTCACTGACCAGGTCATCCGATTGGCGAGAGATCGCCGGGAAAGAGACAGGATTGCGCGCCTGGGCTGCCATGGCTGTCGCCTTCGATTGTGAGGCCGCGCATGCGTTCGACCAGATGACGAGCAAGATCGACCCTGGCGCTGCGCTGGGCGCGTGGGTCATCGGCATTGAGACGGATGAGCGTGTGCTCCGGCGCAACGGCCAGCGCGACTTCGAGATGCGTAAGGAGGAGATCGTCGGAAATTTGGGGCATGGATCAATGGGAACAAATAAAGAACTCTTCGTCAACCGGCAGAGTGCGGACGCATGGAGACAGCAGGTCGCTAGATGCCGATTTCGAAGGGCTTCGTGATCGACCGGTCAAGCTCCGGCGGCTTGCGTTCCGGTGCAAGATCGACACGATCTTTGGCCTGCCCTTTGGACGCAGCGTCGCGGAGGAGATCGACCGTTTCCAGCGCAGAGCGCTTCATACCGGCATTGCGCTCGACCGCCGCTTCAAGCTTGCCAGCATTGTCGACATAGAGGGTGAGACCATCGCGCAGCCGTGTGATCGTGACCAGAAACGTCTGCTGGTTGGCCAGATTGCGCTCGCGGCTGTCCATGACCGCAATGCCGCGATCGGAGGTCAGCCCCTGCGCCATATGGGCATTTAGCGCATAGGCGAGATCGAGACGGCGGAGCATCGGGTCACCCTGCACCAGCCTGTGCTCTGCGCCCAAGGATGTCTTCACCACGACAGCCTCTTTGTCGACTGCGACAATCCGGGCCTGATCGGCATTGAGCAGGCCGCGCTGGTGATCGGTCTCGGTCCACCGGATCTTGTCGCCGGTGTAAATGTCGAGAGCGCGGACTTCGAACAGGCGCAGCGGATCCTGTTCACCTTGCGGCCGTATCTGACCGGGACGAAACTCGAACTGCCGGCCACGCTCGTTCTCCAACGTGACCCGCTCGCGAGGCACATCAGTTCCAACCACCCGGTACTCGCCTGCTGCAAGGCCCTGGCTCCGCTGACGCCGCGCGACCTCGACCACCATGCCGGGGGTATAGGTGCTCGCGTATCGCAGCTCCTCGCGGGTGACATTGACGCGCGACAGGGTCTGGAGCCGCATGGTTTCAGGACCGAGTTCCCCGCTCGCTTTAAGGCCCGTCTGCACCGCATCGTTCACCGCACTGCGCAGGTTGCGGCCTGAAGCATAGATCGCGGTTGCCTCGCGCGCCGCTGACGAGAGCGACAACCAAGCGGCGGCGGCTTCGACAGCAGCATCGTTCCTCGCCTCGATCACCTGGGGTGCGAGATGGCGCATGGTATCCTCAATGCGCCCTTCTTGCGCTGCCTGTTGGGCTTCACGCAGGCCTTCGCTTCGCGCGCGAAGATTGGTGCTCATCACCGCAGTCTCGATCCCGGCCTGCTGCATCACATCGAACGGCTTGCCGGCATCTACGGCACCCAACTGCTTGCGGTCGCCGATGCTGGCAAAGCGGCCGAGTTCGAGCAGGTTGGCGAGGCGCACCAGCTTTTCCTTGTCGGCATTGCCGACCATAGATGCTTCGTCGAGCAGCACGACACTGCCGCGCATATCGGCCCGAGCCTCGGCGAGGCGGTCCGCATCGGCCCCTTCGAGAAGATCGCGGTGCCGCGCGAGAAACCGCGACACCGTCATCGAGGGAATACCCGTATCGCGTTCAAGCATCTGGACCAGCGTGTTTTGCACCGCGAGCCCGAGCACGGCCCTGCCCTCCTCGCGCAGAATGTCCGCAACGGGCTTGAGGACCGTGCTCTTGCCTGCCCCGGCAACGCCCTGGATGGCGACGATGCGGTTGTTCGATCCAAGCAGCAGGCGCCCCGCCCCTTCCTGTCCGGCGTTCAAGGTGAGCCCGTACTTGATCTGGGACAGGGCTTGCAGGCGGGGCCCAGCAAGGTCGGGAGAGACAATCGCCGAAGCGGCGCCGCGCCCGCTTTCGACTCCAGCGATGATGCGCTGCTCAAGGCTGACGGCGTCGCGGGTGGTCAGCAGGTCCCGGTCTGCGTCCCTGCCCTTCTCCAGATATCCCTGGCGGAGTAGTTGATCGACGCGATGCTCGACCGCGGCAAGCGATGTGGGGAGCGCAAAGCCAAGTGCTGTGCGGTAGATCTCGGTGCGCGTGAATGCCGCTTCCCGCTCGCCCAGATGCCGGACAGCCGAGGCGACCGCATGAATTGCGGCGACCTGCTCGACACTGCGATTGGTCAGCCGGGCAGGTATCAGAGGATCACCTTCCCGCAGGCCCAGGCGCTCGGCAAAGGAGGTTGCGAGGGCCTGAGCATGGCGGACAAGCCCGCGCATCGTTGGACCGCTGCCGGCCACATTCCCAAAATTTTGTGCACTGCGGCTGTTGGCACTTGCAATGATCGTGGCGGGATCAAATCCAAGCCTGGCGGACGTTTCCTGCCACTGCTGTGTAAGCGCATCGCGATCCTCGATCCGGCCCTTGTTGGCCCGGGTCATCAAGGTTGCGGCATCAAGGACGCTCGGCCCTGAGAAGTTCATTTGGGCTGCTGCCTCCAGGATCTCTGCACGCCGGGAACTGAAGGCATCGCGCACGGCCTTGGGCACCCCGACAGCCTCGAAATTGCCGTGCTTTCCGAACTCCCCTACCTCGTAACCTAGCTTCTCCACGCCCAACCGAAACCGCGCCATTGTCATGGCATTGAGCAAGGTGTTGTGCTGCCAAATCTTGTCATTGCGCAGCGCCCGCCATTTGCCGTCAGGCCCCTGGGTCACATTGGCAACGACCGCATGGAAATGCGCATTGGGTTCCTGGTTACGGTTGGTGTCATGCTGGAAGAGCGCGATCGCGAGGTTACCGGTTTGGACGGCTCGTTCCTTGCCCCGAACCTCCATCCTGGTCTCAGCGAGGTTCTTCTCGGCCCAGCGCAGAGTTTCCCGCACAGCCGCGGCGTAGGCGTCGAGGATCCGTTTGTCGCCGCCCACCAGAGCAAGGACCGACCAGCTTTTCGGCATCGAAAAGGTGAGGTCGGTCCCCGCCCGGTGCGCCCGATTGTCACTGCCAACCCGGCTACCGTCCGGCAGCATTCCTTTAAGGACTGCCTCGAACTGCCGCGCATCTACGGCCCCAACCAGCCCCAGGGCGGCAGCGCCTTTACCCAGCCATTCGCCGGAGCGATCAGCGTCTGCGCGCGTGTAGTAGTTGTCGGCAGCAAAGTAATTGGCCGCGCCGCCTGCGGTGCGGACATTGGCTACCGACAGCATGGTTTGTCCCCCGAGGCGGTGGCAATCGGCGACATGCTCACATGTCCATGTCGCCGAGATCGGGACCCTGGATCGGCGGCGGTTCCTGCTCGCGCAGACCATCCTCGAGCATCAGCTTGCGCGCTACTGCATCGCTGAGTCGTACGCTCTTCGGGCCATCCGGCTTGCTCTCTTGCAGCGGATTTGCGTCCGGTGTTCCAGCTCTAGCAGTGCCCTTGGGAGTAGCCGGCTGCTCCTGCGTCGCGGCGGTTTCGCCGGTAGGCAGGAGCGGGCGGGCGGATGGTCCAGCCTTTCTCGGCCTTACATCAGTTCGGGTGTTCGAACTCTCCCGATTGGCCCTGCCCGCCTTCTCTTTCCCGGATCGGGCTGCTCGTTCCTGTTGCTTCGGCGTCTTGCCCGGTGTGCTTTCAACGGCCCGCTGCAAGTCCTTTGCGATCACTTCGGGCTTTTGCCTCGGCTCTGATTGCGGCGCATTGTCGAGAGCAAGTTCTCCCTGCTTGGGCACGACCGGCTTCCCTGCTCCGTCGTCGTTCGCGGAGGGATGTTCATTGTCCGCCGATGCTGCGGATGGCTCAGACTGCTCCGCCGGCCGCCGGGGCTCAACAACGCGTGCCTTTGGCCCTTCCTTCACTCTTGCGATGAAGGTCTCGGCCCGCTTGGGACGGTCGACGGGAATGAGCTTGACGGGCGCGGCAGGGAAACCATCGGGGAACTTGATGTACCCGGACAGGCGCGGCAGGTTCATGAGCTGGTCTGGCAGCAAGAGCGGTTCAATGTGCTTGCGCGGGGTCAGGCTGACCGCATCACGGGCATTGTTGTACCCGTAGGTATAGCCCTCTTCCATATCCCGGACCTGGCGATGTCCAATGAAGTCAGAGCACCAGGTTGCCGTTTCGCGGTCGGCAGTTCCGAGGATCAGTTTCGTCCGGGCCAGCGATGCCAGCGTCATCGCCATGTTCTCGCCGTAGACCTCTTTGAGTTTGGCATAGGCGTGAAGGCCAAGCACAATCGCGCCGCCGAAATTGCGCGCCGTCTGCAGGCCTTTCTCCAGGGCTGGGAGGCGGTGCAGTGCCCCCAGCTCATCGACGAAAAACCAGCACTTGAGATCGCGCGTGCGCGGCATCGTCATCAGCGTGTTCATCGCGGTGTCGAGCCAGAGTGTGAGCAGCTGCGCGCAAACACTCATGTCGACATAGCGGGCCGAAATGAACAGGATCGAGCCTTCGCTTCGGGTGCTATCGGCTCCGTCCTCAATCCACTCGCGGACCGAGAAACGAGGACCTGCAGTCGGTAGCAGCTTGAGCGCCTTGGCGTTGACGTTGAAGACGGCCCGGATCGATTCCGCCATGCGCGCGGCTTCCGGCGCGGTTAGCGGATCGGCGATCGTTCCGCGCATCATGGCATGCACGCGCGACAGGTCCGCGGTCATCAGCTCGCGGGCAAGGGCATCATTGGTTGCCCTGCCTTCCGCCACGAGCTTGAGGCAGAATTCGACGAACAGGGCGCGGGCAGCGATCACCCAGAACTGGGCTTCCCCGCCCCCGTCATGGGGCACGATGGCATCTGCAGCGGCCCAGAATTCGCCTTCGGTGCGGCATTCGTCGAAGAGACTCCACTGGGGGCAGCGCGCATCGAGCGGGTTCAAAATGATGTCGCAATGGGCGGCATGGAAGTGCTCGATGAAGGCACCGGTCAGATCGAAAACCACGCAGCGCTGGCACTTGGCTCTTGCCTCCGCAATCATGTCCGAGATCGCAACGGTTTTGCCCATGCCGGTCGTGCCAATGAGCATCGCGTGGCTCTGTTCGAGCCGCCAGGGATAAGCCACCGTGGCGATATGCGATGGCCGATAGGGAAAGACCCGGGCGATCTCTAGCGGCAGGCTGAGCCGCCACTTCCAGCCCATCGCGGAATCGAGCTCACGGGAGCGCTCGCGCCGGTTGTGGTTTGTCAGTTCATCGACAAGCTCGGAAAGCGTGACAAGCATGGCGCCGCGCTCGTGTTTGCGTTCCTTGGAACGACCACCGAACCGCTCAGCAAACCAGTAGAAGATAGCAAAGGCAGGGACCAGCAGGAGCCCCGATCGCCACAAAGCACTGGTCAGAAGATCTGTCAGCTTCTCCCACGCATGGACAACCGGTGGGTAGTGGTCGAGCTGGGCAATCGGAAACTGAATGGATGCGCCGAAGGCGGTTTCCAGCGTGATACGCTTGGCGGAATCGAACTCCATGAAACCGTAGATGGCGGCATAAATCCGCATCCAGACAAGGTAGACTTCGTGGTCGGTGAGCCCTGCCGAAATGGTCCACCAGGATGTCCATGAGATAACGAGCGCGGCAACGATCAAGGGGCCCTTAAGACCTGCCGCGAACATGAAGCTGAAGTGTCCGAGCAGCTGGCTGCCGCGCGTGAAATTGACGAGATTACGCTTCATCGGAACCTCCTTCGCCGGTTGCGGTGGTGAGGCCGAGCTCCTTGCATTTGCGCAAGTAAGCTTGGTGTGCCCGACCGCGCAAAGCGTGGTCGGGGTGCCCTGCCAGTAACGCATCCACACCGACCATGAGGAAGACCGAGCGGCGGGAAATGCGTTCAATGGAAGCGTCAAGCCGGGAGGCAAGATCGTCCTCGGCGCAGGCATTGGCGAGCAAGGCACGAACCCATTCGCTCATGCTGATCCCCTTGGCTTTGGCGGCCTTGCGGATCAGCGAGCTGAGCTCGCTGGAGATGTAAACCTGGAGACAAATTGGCCGTGTCATGCACGGACTCCTTATGGTCAGGAGCCCGGTCCACACTGCGAAAGGCAGGAGCGACACTAAGTCAGATTTAAGAACATGTCAAGAACATCAAGCTTAGCGAAATTCCGCCATTCGCTGCCAGGCTTGGGTCAAATCCACGTAGCTCCCCTCGCCCACGTCATTTTTGACGGAGAAGCTGCCATTCCAGTATCTCCCGCGCAAATATCTGTCTTTTCATGGTTTATTGCCCAATTTTCGTGCGACCGGTCGCGTAGGGTGTGCTCAACCGTCCCCAGCTGCGAGGACAGGAACCAGCTATTGAGCCTGTAACGGATGATGCGGTCTGCGATGCAAGTTCGGCCGTTCGCTCCGCAGGTTGCCGATGCCTCGGATCCTAATAGGCACTGACGGGATCGATGCCTATGATGCGGGCATTACCCCGGACAACAAGGAAGCACGGCATGGGCCAAGTCACATTGAGTGCGACACCGAAGGGCAACGGCTTCCAGGCGACAGTCACTTATCCGAACGGGGTGTCGATCAGTTCTTCCGAGGCGTTCCCGACGCAGGCAGAGGCAATCGAGGCCGCGGCGTTGAAGGTCCTGGATATGCCGGAGCGGCTCACAGATCTCGACCGTTCCGATACCTCCGACTGAAGTTTGCGACCCGCCTTCCTGTCCCGGCTGAGAGATGCCAAAACAGTCTGCGAGCAAAAAGAAAGGAGGAAGCCCTGACGGACTTCCTCCCAAACCGGCGGATCAGAATTCATCACTGAGACGGCCCGGAACTGTGTCGATTACCCGGTCCTGCATGGCCTTGGGCAAGGCGCCATAGTCGCCTTCATCGATCGCGATGTATCCGGCCTCGTCATCGGTCAGGACATATTGCGTGTAGTAGCTGTGAAAGGACCGGGCATGGGCCTGATCCAGTGCGGCAATGAAGGCGGCCTGATCCGCCTTGAGACCGGCATCGGCAATGTTCAGCGAAGCGTACATGATCTTTCCTCCTGATGTTCGATGCGTCGCATCAGGGATTGCGAAAGATGTGGGTGACGGGCTGGGTCAGGGACCGCGTCAGCGGCCGCGAAGCGGCGATGGGGGCAACGATTTTTGCCGGGCTTGCCCGGTAAAAATGGTGGGGCCCCGTCGTCCTTGACGCAGCCCCAAAGCCCGCATCAGACTTGGTCTTTCTGCGAGAGAGACCTCTCCAACGTCAGCGGGGAAGCGCACCAATCGCCCCACAAACCATTTTCCTACATGCGCCCGCAGTGCCAATATCGTCAGCGGAGGGGACCAACGGCCAGCAAGAAGGAAACCCTATGGCCAGGTCCAAACCCACTGCGCGCGATGCGCTGAAGAAGCTTCGTGAACAGCGTGCGAGGCTCGAAAGCGAGGAAGCTCGTCTTCGCGACGAGGCAGCGACCGAACTCGGCAGGCTGCTGATCGAGTGCGGCGCCGAGACGATCGAACCGGCAAAACTGCGCCAGATCGTGCGCGCATCGATGGCACTCGGGATCGAGGAAACGCTGAAGCGGATCGCTACCGCTTAAGGCCAACCCAGCGGCGGCAAGGGGTTCGATGCCCCGCGCCGCCGCATCGCCCTCGAGCAAAAGAAAAGGCCCCGATGGCATCCGCCACCGGGGCCTTGTCGTGGGGTAAGGACATTCAGTCCTCGTCGATATCGGGAGCGCCCTCGTTGCCGCCCGAACGGCCCTTGGTGAGGAAGTCGACCTTGTCAGCGATGATCTCGCAGCCGTAGCGCTTGGTGCCGCTCTGATCCTCCCACTGGGTGTAGTGGATGCGCCCCTCGACCGTCACGAGCTGGCCCTTGGTGCAGTACTTGGCGACGTTCTGGCCAAGGCCGTTGAAGCAGGTGATCCGGTGAAATTCGCTGTCCTTGGCAGTGTAGCCGTTCTCGTCCTTGTAAGTCTTGCCATCCTTGCGGGCGGGACGGTCGGTCACAACCGAGATCGAGGTGATGCTGGTTCCACCCTGGGTGGTGCGGGTTTCGGGGTCGCGAGCGATGCGGCCAACGAGGATAACGAGATTGGTCATGGGCTTTCTCCTGATCGAGCATTCCGGGTCCATCCCGGCTGCAAACCCGAGCAGAAGCGCCCCGCGGCGAAGCGCACCGAAGGGGAACCCGGAACTGGTTCGGGTGGTGCGGGCAGCCGGGCACAGCCCGGCAACTCGGCCGGACCTGATCCGGGTTGCGCGTCTCGACGGGGGGTGATTCAGGGACAGGTTTGTATCGAAGCCGGGTGGAGCCGGATGCCTTGATAAGGTTTGCCCTGGCTCGTTTCCCTCCGGTCTTGGCCGGATTATCCACCCCAGCCCTCCACCGGAGAACCCCCTCTTAAATCTCGGTACGGACGGCTCCTCCAGCAGGTGACACGCTGCTGGACGCAACGGCATTGCCGGGCACAGGCATGTCGATCGTCACTTGTTCAGCACCGTCCAGAGGGTTGCCTCGCAGCATCCAGGCCTGCGCCGTGATCAAGCGCGCCCAGTCCGCAAAGGAGGGGATCGAGCCCAAGTCTTCGCGGACGTGCTGCTCGCCGATCAATCGCACCGGAACGACCCGACCATCGGCATTGACGAGGGTCTCGCCGAAGATAGCCTCCAGCATGAATATCCCCTCGGCATGGTGCCGCAGCGCGCGGTGCCGAGGGTCTGCCAGGATTGCCTTGGACTGGTCGAACCACTGGTGCAGCGGGAGATAGTCATCGACCGTGCCGCCCCATTTCCGGACCGACGAGAGGGCGTGGTAGTAGCAGTGTGCCATGCCGGGTCTCCTAGAGCTCGGTCGAGTGATCATCGGTCGCGGTGAAGCGCAGGCTGCAGTCGAGCACGAAGGTCGCTTCAGCCACATCAATCACGAGTTCGCCGCAGGCACCGTCGTTGATCTCCCAGCCAGGGTGGTGACGTTCGAGCGCCAGATAGGTCAGCTGCTCGAGAGCTTGCCCAAGCGACGGCAGCTGCTCGGAACCGGCACCATCCGCCGTATGTGCTTCGCCTTCCTGCAGCGTAACATCAGGGCACGCGATCGCCGCGCCGGCTGCATCGAGGCAGACACATTCCTCGACCGCACCGCTGTCGCCGCAACCGTCAAAGCGGATCTCGACGCGGGCGATGCCGGCTTCCTGCAAGCGCGGGAGGATGACGGTCTTGAGATGCTGAATCTCTTCGACCACCTGGGTCTGCCGCTCGGCCTGGCGAACGGCAAAGTCGGCCATCACGGCTTCGATATCGATCATGGAATGCCTCCTGTAGAACGGAGCCGACGACCATCCGCTGACTCCAACCGACAGGCGCTCGCCTTTCCTCTGAAGGACGACGCCAGCGCCGATGCGGCGCTGGCGCGAAGGCCGACAGGGTCTCAGTCGGTGCTGGCCGAAGTGTTCTTCGGATTGGTGCCAAGGGGCCCGCG
>Ga0164242_10001295_pt1 | contig 29584 bp, 26 predicted proteins | sample OricomgcompostMG_FD_108783 | JGI IMG/M metagenome (GOLD analysis project Ga0164242, IMG submission 108783) | Miracle-Growth compost microbial communities from Emeryville, California, USA - Original compost - Miracle growth compost (MG) ...
AGGCGCGGCAGCGATGGTTGTGCAGGATGTTCCGATCGATGGTTTCACCCAGGCGCGAACCGGCGGCACAGCCCGTGGCCCCACCGACGATGCCGTCGATGACCACGCCAGCGGCTGCACCCAGCAGGGCTCCGACCGGGCCACCCAGCAAACCGACCTCAGCTCCGGCCACGGCCGCAGCGACACCGCCCGCCGTTCCGACGAGGGCACCAAAGGCACCGCCGAAGCGTCGCGCCAAGTGGCGTGTCTCGACGTTGACCGAATGGCATTGGGGGCAGCGCAGCGTGACGTCCATGAGCTCGGCACCCCACGCATCATCCGGATAGACGTCATTCATCGACGTCATCCTTCAAGCGGTGGGCCACATAACAACGGAGCCCCCATGACCACAGGACACCCGCAAGGAACAGGAGGGCGAACACGATCAGGCATTCGACCAGGGAAGAACAGACGTAACCGACCCATGCGTTGTTGAACATCACCAGAACTCCAATGAGAACGTGGCTTTCGCAGGAAAAGCCTGCGGAAGAAGCAGAGAACGCTCTGCTCAGCAGGGTGATGTGGATTTGAAAAATGTTGGACTGAGACTTCGCTGATGCCAACCGCCGCTCCAAAGGAGAGGCAGCTTCAGACCAATCCTGCCTAGCACCTATGAAAGTAGCCCGAGAGTGAGTATTCCGACCTGCTCCCTAACGGCTGCGAATGGATCTACCGAACGGATGCGAGCGAAGGCACCTCGGGCGAGCATCGCCAGCGCATCATCGACTCCGCCCTCGCCCAGTTGCCGCATGGGCGATCGACCCTCTCGACTTCTCGCCATTCCGAGGTTCCAAGTGCCTTCTCCTGTGCCCCTCGTCCGTGTAGTGTGCTTGATGCACGCGTCTGGTCCTTGAAGACCTCTCTGACGACTTGCATCTTGCTCGATCGACAACGAACTTCTGGAATGAAGGCGCGCGGCTATGGGGTTGATGGATATCCTGAGGGTGATCCCGGGCGTTGGCCTGATGGAGACCATGTTGGATGTTGCGCGGGATGGGGTTCACCCCATCCGCGGCAGCATTCTCTACTGCGACTTGTTCGGCATAGCGGAACATTCGGGGGTCTACATCGGAAACAACCAGATCGTTCATCTGGAGAAATCAGGGTATGTGCGGACAAGCCATCCTTTTGATTTCGTCGATGGCACCAGCTCAGTCATCATTCGTGTTTCCGCTAAAGGGGCATCCCCAGTGGGATCAGAGGATGTCGCCCGTCGCGCCGAAAGCATGGTCGGCACAAAGCGCCGATACAACGTTCTTACGAACAACTGCCACCGATTCGCCTCCGGGTGTCTCACGGGATCCTTCAACAACTCGAGAACGTTGCTCTCGCTGCTGAAGGCTGATGCAGCGGAACGCATCGGGGCAAAGGATTGGCGTGTGTGGGACATCAGCGAAGCGGACTTCTACGGATATAAAGCCGAATAGTGCGCACATCCTTACAGGACGCATGTGGGGTGCGACGCCCCCTAGACCCATAGCTGACATCTGTTCTGAAGCACTCTCTTACTGACGCAAAACCTGCACGTACCTAGCCGAACCTCAGGCCCATTAGCCTATTGCTGTCTTTGTCACCTCTAAGCGTGATCACCACACTTTCTTTGGTCATCTTCTGTTTTTCCTCGGAAAGGAGTGACAACATACTCAGATAGTTCTCCGAGTTAAGGCTGGCAATGTACTGATGATCGCCAGAACCAAATTCGTCGAAAATTGATGAGAACCAAGCGGCTCGAGGCTTAGGGTCGAGATCAGCAAATAGCCGGTTATCGTGCCACATGAAGTCCATATCGTGTTTTCGTCCATGTCGAAAAACTAGCCAGTCAAAACAAAGAACCCTCGCGTCTCCAATTCCATCTGAGTCTTGCCCCTGAACGAATACGTCCAAGTCGAATCGAATTTTATTTTCGCGTGTATTATTTCTGATGGAAATTCCTGCTGAGGCATCTGGGTATAACCTCTGTACCATGGCTCTATACAGTTCATCTATTCTATCAACAGGTTCTGCTTGGGCATACTTGAGCGCAGCCTCGTCCTGAAAAACAAGCGCAGATCTAATAACTTGGATCTTTCGGTCTACATCTTGCTCGCCATCTAAGAAGGATTGAAGTCTTGTTCGCTCTTCTTCCAGCTCCGCAAGTCTTAGACTCATTGAAACGTACTCGTCTAAAGCGCGCTTTCCATGAAGTTGCTGAAGTAGGGCCGATCGTTTTTCTGACAACGAATTTGAACGGAATTCTAGAGTTCGAATTTCGCCTGAAATTTGATTGTCGTCACGAGCAAGCCGCTGCTGCCTATTGGTGACCAGCGTGGTGTGGAATTCCTGAACTTCATCGATCCGTTTAAGTACGTTCGGCTTGAATACTTTCTGTAGCCCATCAAATAGCAGGAATAGTTCTTCCTTCGTTATATCGACTTTTTGTTTTTGTGCTTCGCGAACACCATTTAGCTCAAATTTTTGGATAGCAAGCTCTTCCGATATAGCTCTAAGCTCAATCGTGATTTTGTCGGCTTCAGCCTCTAAATCTCTATAGTCCGCCGAGACTTCGAAGTTTTCCAAATTACGCCGCAATCTGGCAACTTCTATTGCCAGCTCCTTCACCCGGGTCTCTGGCCGCTGACCCGCTTGCATGATGTCTCGAAAAAGAGAAGATCTCTTGAACAGTTTTGCATCCGCTCTTAGTTTATCTAGCTGATCTTTAAGTTCAGCCTTTTTCTTCGCCAAGACGTCATCCAAATTGAGCAGATACAGCGTCCTCTGCAGAGCCTCGTGAGGCTGCTCTTTGGAGATTTGCACCGGACTAGTGCAGTCGTCCGCCGTACGCCTAGCGAATCTCGGGAAAAGACTGCGAAAACTATAGGTGTTTTGGCCGAAGCCTCCATTCTCATTCAGCCAGTTTCGAAGGGTTACCAGCTTGATTTCTGCTTCATCAAGTGAAATCACAGATCCGTCGCCAGTTCTTCCTATGCGATGGTGTTTTCCGTTGATGCTTATGTCCAGATAAAACCACCAATCTGCTGCTGCCTGATCCAAACCTGGGGGTGAACCAGACGCGCCCAAACAATGATGGATAAGTTTCAACGCCAGCGTCTTACCCACACCGTTACTATCACCCTCTTGGCGGTTGCCAACATGCTCCCCGTCTCCAAGGATTAGAGAAACCCCACGATCCTTGAAGCGGATTGATCTGAAACTACTTTCGCTTGCAGATAGTGTCATGAGCTTCATGCTGATGCCTCCAGTCTTCCATTCGTTAATTCGTATACTTCGCCGAGCGCAAAGAGAATGATCACCGCAATGGTGATCTGTTCAAAACTAGGGCGCGCTGGCCAACGACGTTCATTCTTTTCAACCTGGCCCCATAGTTCGTCAAGTGTGCAGCTCCGCTCTTTCAGGATCGATCGAACATAGGCCGCGATACCAACCAGAGACCCACTAAAGCTGATGTGCTTTTGTGGTATTAGTGCTGTTTGGATTTTCAAAGACATCGCAAGCCTCGAAGTATTTTGCGATAACTAGATAGGCCGATTCCCGGTAAGCCTTCAGCGTATGCGGATGACTTTTTGCCACCTGAGGTATCAGTAGCTCGGCGAGCTTCAACAACTTCACATCGGAAACATTCTCGTTCGACAGGGATTTATATCTACTGCTAACCTCTTCCGATATAACTTGTACCCAAGTTGAATCTCTTGAAGCCAGCATTTTGTCCACCACATGGCTTCGACGAGCATAGTGTTGTAATTGCAACTTCACATCATCACTAAATCCATTGAAATCAGCTTTAATATCAAATTCAGCCGGAAGGTCAATGCGTCCTAATGCGATATCGTCATCATCAGCATCAGCCAAATCCCGAAGCAAAGAACCAAGTACGGTCAGGTCAAGTTCGTGTGGAATTTTCGATGGAAGATCCCCAACGATGAGAATTTGCTTGGCTTGATCTAACTTCTCGAATCGTCCCCGAAGATCGTGGCAACCAATTGGAAAACACTCTTCCAGCTGGCTGTTAGATTGGCTAATTGATTCGTGCGCCAGCACCACCGGGCTCGGTATTCCCTGAAAACGATCATTTAGTACGAAGTGGTAGTGTTTCAACCCGGAATAGGCAGCGAGTAGCTTTGAGAAATCGTTCTTGGCCTTCTCGCTGGACGTTTTTGAAGTAGGTGATGTTCCGGATGGGGCATGAAGCTGAAAGAAGCGTAGTTCGTTATGGATGTACCCATCATTCCCCCTGTCTCCAAGATTCCCCCAGGGTTGTACAGGCACAAATCCGCTGTGGAAGCGGCTCATTAATTCATTGAAGAGCCGTTGAAAATGCTCGCCAGAACTGCGCAGCAGCATATTCTCGAAGTACACGCTTAGCACTTTCGCGGACAAGGCGCCCCCTCCATCCCATTCGCAGATGCCGGTTCAATATACCGAAAAACTGCGTTTATCGCCCGAAGAAGCTCGCCGGCGAACATCCTTGCAGCCACGGTTGCGGACATTTGCGCCTTCTCAGGCACAGGTGGCTCCGAGGCCCGTGTGGCTGGGTCCTTGCCTATGTCCACTCCTGGCCGGTTCCAACCAGTACCCATCCCTGCCTGATTTAAGTATCAGCGAACAGATCACGGGTGACTTGTGCGGCGGTCAGCTTCGCCAACGTGCGCAGGTATGGTCAGGTTCAGACCCTGGAAGGTGGCGTCGGCACCACTGGAAAAGCGTTTGCCAGCCGACCACACCACGCAGAATACACGTCGTCTCCCGCCGGCTTGGTGGAAGCAAGCAAGTCGCCAAGCTCGGCATTGTCGGGATAGACCGCAGCCACGAGCGGCAGCAACCTTGCCGAGTAGCGTCCGGCGCGGACCAGCTCTCGCATGCGTTGTACGGCGGGTCGCTCAAATTCATCGATCATGGGGGAGCCCATGCGACGTCCCTTGGCGAGCGCCGTGAAATACATGAACTGGGCCGGCTCGTTGTCGGGAATGGATACGGCCAGGGTCTGCAGCCAGCCGTAGATGTTGCGCTCACCATAGAGGGAGTCCCGTGCGTGGGCGGAGTCGGCCAAGGCCAGGGCCAGATACTGCCCCAATGCGCTGAGATACTGGTTCACGTGCGCAGCCGGGAGCGCGTACATCGGGACCCGGGGCTCGATGGACGACGACGTGGCACTTCCTATCGCCGCCAGGATTTCCCCTGACATCACCATCAGGGCATTCCCGATGTCTTGCTCCTTGAAGCTCCGTTCCACGCGCTTGAGCGTCGAACGGTCGCTAAGCCGTCTTAGTCGGCAGACGACTTTGAAACCCTCGTCGAGGTGGGTGACTTCGCCTTCGACGGCCCAGTCGAAGTCCTGCGCCAGGAACTCGAGTTCCTCATCCCCTGCCGCACGCCCAAACAGCACCAGGTTATGGCCGTCGGCGACAGGCAAGTTCAGGGCGACATCCAGGTCACTGCAATAGACCAGTTGCTCCAGGAGGAACAACGGCAGTGCGCGCGACAGGCGGCCCCGCTCGTCTTCACGACCACTTCGAACTACGCCTCCCGGTGACTCGTCGACCGCCGCCAGAGGAAGGAGCACGATGCGGGGGCGGTCGTTGCCTCGGGACGGCGCAGCCCACTCCATGCCCTGCATACCGAACAACCAGGGTGGCAGCTTCATCTGCATGATGGAGATTTCAGGCTCGTGGTTCAGGGCCTTCGGCGCCTGCACAGTCATCTCGTCGAAGGTCTTGGCGTAGTGCTGCAGGTACTGGGCAAAGGCCGGTTGCCCCAAGGCAAACAGCCGCTCCAGCAGCGCACGCCCGGTCGAGGCATCGCCCAATTCCACATAGGCCTGCAGCAAGTTGTAACCAACCCGGATGTCGTCGTGGTGCTCGTCATAGAGCGGGGCCACGCGCTGGACTAGGTCATTGAGCATGCCCTGTTTGCCGAGCTCTCCACTCACGGCCATCATCACATCTGCACCGTGGGGTGCCCGGGTAAGTGCCTGATCGAACCAGGCGAGCCCCTCTTCCCGCTGTCCGGCCTTGATGGCGCGTTGGCCCAGCAGGAGTTGCGGTCGCCACGCATCGGGACGGTCCGCCAGGGTACGCAAGTAAGCTTGTGCTGCATCCGCTCCCGCGGCCTCGGTCAGTTCGGCCACCCGCCAGCCCAGCCCATTGTCTTGATTGGGGTCGAGCTCGAGGGAACGGTCCAGGGTGGACATGGCGAGTGTATGGTGCCCCTCTGCACTGATGACCTTGGCCTGGTTGGTCAGCAGAACGCCCGTCTCACCGACCTTGGCAACGGCTTGGCGAAGCGTTGCCCCAGCGTCCTCGCTGCGCCCGAGCTTGAGCTGGACGATGGCGCGGGCGACGAATCCCCGTTCAACCATCGGGTCAATGTCCATGAGTCTGGCGCTGGCTTGGTCGACATCGGAAGCCAGGTCATCCCTGAGGGCAGAAATGATCAGGGAATAAAGTCCCTCGGGGTCGTTCCATTTGGCATCGAGGTTCGGCTTCAGTATGTCGCGCCGCCACTGCTCGAGTGGCATCTGAAACGAACGCCCGTAGGCATCGACAAAGGAGACCAACCGCTGCTCCGTCGTCAACGTGGATTCCGATGTAGGCCTCGATGGCGTGGGCGGCGTGACAGGCGGGCCCTTGCGCTTCTTGAAAAATCCAAACATCCCTATCGTCCTTGTTGATACCCTGAACCGAGGCACCAAAGCCTGCCTATGAACGACCATTGCCGCAAGATGGAGCCACCATTGGGAGTTGCCGCGCGCGAGACGTGCTTGCACGAGGCTTAGCTGGTGCGAGAATAGTGCGGGCCCGCCACCTAAAGGCTTCGATCTAAAGCGCAGACCAGCCCCTCCCATGGCCGTGTATGCACTAAACAAACCTCATGCGGTTCTGCTGCGCAACGTACCCACCGTAGAAGTGAGTAAGATTGCGAGTAAGAATTAACTTACAAACCTCATCAAGCCCCACTAAACAAATAGTTGGATCAACTATTCGGATGATGGTGGGCCACCATATACCGCTAGAGGTGCACCTGTGCGGTAAACCATGAAGTATTCGCTTTGGCTGCTTCATGGCCCGCTGGATGCACGCAGCACCCACCCATTGCGCAACGCAGGGCGGCTACCCGGTACCAGGCGACTGGAAGCGGGCGCCTATCCGGCAAACGCCTCATGCAGGAAGCGGCTCATCGCATCCCAGGAACGGCGATCGCTTTGTGCGTTGTAGGCAATCACGTTCGGCTTGTTGGCGCGGTCCGCATTCGGGTTGGTGAACCCGTGGCGCGTATGGCCATGGATGTGGACCTCCCAATTCACGTCCGCCGAGGTCATGCCTTGCTGCAAGGCCTGCAGCGCCGCCGGGGGCGCCAATGGGTCCTCGGCCCCCGTGAGTACCAGCGCCATGCCACCCGCAGGCGCGTTGCTCCAGTCGGGGGCCACCAGGTCCAGGCCGGCATGGAAACTGACCACGCCGCGAACGCCGCCAACAGTACGCAGGTATTCAAGCACCGAAGCCCCGCCGAAGCAGTAACCGATGAAGGCCACCTTCGAGGCGTCCACGCCGTCCTGGGCCGCCAGCATTTCTCGTGCCGCACGCAGCCGACCCATCCAGGTTTTCCGGTCACCGGCAAGGCGTCCGATGGCCGGACCGATCTCGCTCTCGTCGCGCAACTGCGCCCCGTCACCCCACAGGTCGGCAGCCAGGGCCGCGTAACCCAGGCCAGACACCCGCTCGGCAATATGCTTGATGTGCTCGCTGACGCCGAAGGCATCGTGCACCACCACCACGCCGGGGCGAGCTCCGGGCGAACCGCTCGTGCAGTAATGGCCCACCAAGCGGGCCGAATCGCAGCGATACTCGAGTTTCCTGCCGATTGCACTGGACATGTCGCTCACCATGTTAACATGTTAAATGATTGTGGGCGGCGTTTTGCCGTTCCCGACCGGATGAAGCTTCCCGACCGGCTTTCAGGCGGGAAGAAGCCCCGCAGCAGGTCATTATTTAACATGATAACTTCATGCGATGCGGAGGTCGACCCGCTGAAATAGCCGGCGATGCTTCCATGCCTTTCCAGGTCCACTGACACACACTCTCCCGAGGAACCGAGCGATGTCCGCACGACAAACTGCCGATCGCAGCCCTGCCGCAGAATCCCGCAACCCCGCCACTGGCGAACTGACGGGAACGCATCCATTCACCACGGACGACCAGCTGCAGTCGCTGCTGGCGCGCGCGAGCAAGGGCTTTTCAGGCTGGAGCCGCAGCACGCTCGTGCAACGCGCGGCGTTGCTGCGCTCGATGGCTGCCGTATTGCGCCGACGCAGCGGCGAACTGGCGGCCATGGCGACGTCGGAGATGGGCAAGACGATGCGCGAGGCGCTGGCCGAGGTGGAAAAGTGTTCGTCGCTTTGCGACTGGTATGCCGAGCATGGCCCGGACTGGCTGCAGGACGAGCCGACTCTGGTTCCCGATGGCAAGGCTTATGTCTCATACCTGCCGATGGGCGTCATTCTCGCCGTGATGCCGTGGAATTTCCCGTACTGGCAGGCCATGCGCGCGGCCGTACCGATCCTGCTGGGTGGCAATGCCTACCTGCTCAAGCCGGCCGAGAACGTGGTCGGTTGTGCCCGGCTTCTGCACGAGGCCTGGCAGGAGGCCGGTCTCGCCGATGGCGTATTCATCTCCGCCAACCTCAGCCGCGAGCACACGGCACAGGCCATTGCCGACGACCGGATCGCTGCCGTCACGGTGACCGGAAGCGTGGGCGCCGGGCGGGCCATCGCGACGGAAGCAGCCAGGGCGCTGAAGAAGTCCGTGCTGGAGTTGGGCGGCTCGGATCCCTACATCGTACTCGCGGACGCCGACCTCGACGCCGCGGCAGCGACCGCCGTGACGGCGCGTTTCCAGAATGCGGGCCAGGTCTGCATCGCCGCCAAGCGGATCATCGTCGAAGCCCCGGTCCATGCGCCGTTCATCGACGCGTTCGTCGAACGCGTGCGTGCGCTGGTGGTCGGCGACGGGCGCGATCCGGCATCCGACCTGGGGCCGATGGCCCGACTGGACCTGCTCGAGCAATTGCACCGGCAGGTGACCGCCTCGGTGGAAGCCGGTGCCGAACTGCTCGAAGGCGGCCGGCGACTCGACCGCGAAGGCTTTTTCTACGCGCCCACGGTGCTGGGCAAGGTGACGCCCGGCATGCCCGTGTTCGACGAAGAAACGTTCGGTCCGGTCGCCGCCATCATCGAGGCCCGCGACGCCGAACACGCCATCGCGCTGGCCAATCAAAGCGAGTACGGCCTGAGCGGCAACCTGTGGACGGCCGACGTCGAACGCGGACGCCGCCTGGCGCGGCGACTCGTTACCGGCGGCGTGTTCGTCAACGGCTTTTCCGCATCCGATCCCCGCGTGCCGATCGGCGGCGTGAAGAAAAGCGGCTACGGACGCGAACTTTCCCACTTCGGATTGCGCGAATTCGTCAACGTGCAGACGGTGTGGCTCGATCGCCGTTGAACGGTGGCGGGGCCATGATATCTCCTTTCATGGCCCCGATCCCGGGCAAAGACGGGGTGACAGGCACGCGAGGGAAAGCGGGGGCTATCGTCCATGATCCGCGTCCTTTCTTCCGGCGGCGGATGCAGACCGACCGCCGTTTTCCTCCGGAGCGGGTCGAATCCGGGCGGCCTCCAGCCGGACCGGGAGCCGGTCGACCCCGGTAGCCGCCCGGGAAAACAGCGGCCCGGCCGATGCGCTTCCCCGGCGATGCCTGCGCAGGCCCTTCCACGACGGCACGGCCACTCCCCCCTGCCGCGAAAGCCCGGCCATCCGGGCAGGCGGCATGCTCCGCTCCCCCCCCCCCGGGCGATGCCCCGGATGCACCTGTTCGTAATGCTGGCGGAGCAGGTCCTTGCCGTAATCGTTGCCGTTGGGCGTGCGTACGGTGGTATGGATGTGGCACTTGGCCGGCTCGTCGTTGGTCAGCCACACGCCGCTGTGGTGGTCGAACTCGACCATCACCACCGGGCTCTGGATGCGGTAATAGAAGGGATCGTCATCGCCGTGGCCGCCGATCCAGCTCCACCACGTCTGGTCCAGCCGGGATTTGACCTGCTCGAGCTTCGCGCGGCGCGGGCCGTCCGGCAGGTAGATGACGAACTGCTCCACCAGTTCCACCAGCCGGTCGCGCTGGGCCGTGGAAAACTCCGTCGCCGGCACGCCCTCGAAGGGCACGATCCGGTTGTCCTGGAAGGCCCCGCCCAGGTGACGCTGGTCGGCAATGTTCCAGCGCCCCTCGGGCATGGCCGGGTCGCGCATCTGCCGGTATGTCGTCGCTTGTTCCCGCAGCGCGCCAGGCAGGGACCGCATCAGTTCCAGGCCGATGCGCTCCTCGTCGGTGAACAGTGCAAGCCCCGCATGCGGGCCCTTGTCGACGATGTTGGGCTCGGCTCCCATGAACGTCGGCGAGATCACCATCTGCCCGCCGAGCACAAAGCAATTCAGGCACAGGTGATGACCGTAGAGGTTCCAGCCCCACGGTTCGGTGAGCGACGGCGTTCCGAACAGGCAGAAGTTGTAGCTCCACTCGTTCATGATCTTCGGCAGGCCGCACAGTTCGCCAAGGAAGTCGTTGGTGTACATACAGCCGCGCATTTTCCGGAAGCCGTCGGGACTGACGCTGGCGGCGACGAGTTCCATGATGGCCTGGCGGGCCGACCCGGGGATTTCCTCCAGCCGCAGCCCCCGCGGATTCACCAGGAATTCCGGGTTGCTCCAGATCCGCCATTCCGGCGCGTCGATCGCGTAGCGGACCTGCCCGCGCGCCTGGTCGCCCAGGGAGCCCAGCAGGCGATCGGCCGCCTCGGTCATCGCGCGCGTCGGCGCCCCCTCGTCCGCAAGCGCGTAAAGTCCGGGGACGATCGCACCATCGGCGGTCAGTCCCCGAAAGGGCTCGGCGTGGCGCGCGCGCCAGCCGGCGATGATCTCCTCGACCTGCGGATGGAACCCGCGCAGGTCCTGCGCGTAACGGTAGGCGTCCTTGCCCCGGCAGCTGAGAAGCCGGGGGGAATCGAACGGAAACAGGTAGTCGTGGTAATCGTTGCTGCGCGACACGTATTCACCCCCAACTGGTCGAAAGGTACGCAAGAGCCGCGTGAAGCCGGCATCGCATCCACCGGAAGCGCAACCATGCCGCCTCGCCACCGTATCAATGCGACGCCGCATGAATCGCGACCGCTCATAATTAACATGCTAATTATCTACGCGGAGCGGCGTCAAGCTGCATTTGCAGGGCGCTTTAGCTTCCGTATCCGCGGCCAGGGCATGGGTCGGACCCGGCCGGGCGGCGCCATCGGCTTTCCGGCAGGAAGCAAAGGCATGTTGCACATGCACATGCCGTGCGGAAACAAGGTGGATGCGCGGATCTCCCCCGCTGGAGCATCAAATGCCCCCGTCCCGGCCGCCGGCATGCGCATCCGATCCCTGGAAGCCGCCCGCGAGTCATTGCGTTGCGCCATTCCTGGCGATGGCCTGCCCGGCTCCGCCTGCCAGCCGGCTTGACTATCAAAAAAGTCAACAGTTAACATCGCAAGTAATGGATGCGGTCCGCAGCTCCAGTCCCGTCCGTCCCGCGCGCCCCGTGCGCACGCCGAATGCCGCCTCAAGTAGAGAAGGGAACCACACATGAAAGTCGTCGACATCAACATCCATCACCTGCCCGAGGATCTCTTCTCCAACGAGAAGATCCTCAACGGCTTCCTCAACAGCGCCCCGCGCGGTTTCGGCGAGATCGCCCGCGTCGAGACGATGGACACCGGAAAGAGGCACCTCATCCTGGAGAAGCCCAAGGGCTTCCAGAACCTCAACTATGTCGAAGGCGACTATTCCGTCGAAGCCAAGCTCGCCGCCATGGACGAAGCCGGCGTCGACTACGGCATCCTGCGCGTCCCGGTATGGCAGGAATGGCTGCCGCTGGATATCTGCAAGGAGGTCAACGACAACGCCGCCGATATCGTCAAGCGCTCCGGCGGCCGCCTGTTCGCGACGGCATGCGTACCGCCGTGGGGCGGCAAGGAAAACATCTACGAACTCGAGCGCTGCGTGAAGGAACTCGGCGCCGTCGGCGTCCAGCTTGCCTGCCACTATGGCCAGCTCTATCTGGACAACGAAGTCTTCGAGCCTTACTTCAAGGTCATCGAGAAGCTCGACATTCCCGTGGTCGCACATCACACGCCGCTGCCCGTCGATTGGCATTCGGTGATCGACTACACCAACCTGCGGCGCGAGTTCGGGCGCGTCGTCGACCAGGCGACCGCGGTGGGCCGCGAGTTGTTCAGCGGCATGTTCGACCGGATGCCCGGGCTGCGCCTCATCCACACGATGCTTGGCGGCAACTGGTTCTCCAACACCGCGCTGCTGACCCCGCATGCCGCGAACAAGAACGAGGCGCTGGCACGCCTCGACCCGACCGGCGGCGAGAAGATCAAGAGCTATCTCAAGAACAACGTCTTCTTCGACCTCACCCACCCGCACTCGTGGGGGAAACACCAGGTGGAGTGCGCCCTCAAGGTCAACGGCGCGGACCACTACATGTTCGGTTCGTCGTTCCCTGTCTTCTACAGCTGGATGGGCCAGGGCGTGGAGTTCATGAAGAACCAGCTCGACATCAGCGACGCCGACCGCGAGCTCGTGCTCTACGGCAACGCCAAGCGCCTGTTCAATCTTCCGATCTGATCGGAGCGATCGCGATTGCGGCGCGGTGCCTCCGGTGTTTCCGGGGGGCCGCGCCGCCGCTCATCCGGCCCGTCATGCCGGCGATGGCAAACCCCCACGGCGACACGCCGCACCCGTGCCACGAAATCAATGCCGTCGGCAACCGGACACAAGACGCGGCCCCTCCCTTATCTTCCGTTCAAGCAGGCAGGATCGCCACACGACAGGGTCCGCGCACGCCGGACCGATCGAGAGGAACGCCGCTGAACCGCAAGGCGCTCATTGGCGCCTTTCGTCCGGGTACAGGACACCGCACGCAGCGCGTGTCCGGTGGCAAGGATGGCCATGACTTCGAGGAACGAGAGCTCCGAAGGGTGTTCCGCAACGGGCAAACAAACTGCCTAAATACGGCACCGCTTCGACGACGTCCGCCGTGCGCAGCCTTGCCTTTGGCACGAACAGCCGGAGGGCGGCAGCCTCAAGCAAGCATCACTTCCGTTGGCACTCCCCGCAGCGCATGCACGGGGGCCTCTCCGGGGAGGCCGCAGATTCGCGGCAACGCATTGGGCTACCCGTCTTCGCCGTCAGGCGCATCGCCCTCGGAAACCACGGCGATCATCTCGTTGAGCAGGCCATAGATCTTCTGCATGCGAGCCGCCCCGATGTCCGACTCCAGTCCGGCATAGATTTTTGCCGACTCGGCCGACATGGTCTTGAACAAGGCCCGCCCCGCCGGCGTCACGCTGACGAGTATCCGGCGCTGGTCTTCCTGGTGGTTGCGCCGACGCACCAGCCCGCGCTGGATCAACAGCGGAATGGTACGCGAGAGGCTGGGAGGCTGGATGTAGCAGCGCAGCGACAGGTCGAGCATGTCGACGTCTTCGTGCTCGGCCAGCACGCGCAGGATGCGCCACTGCTGCTCGGTCAGGTCATGCTTGCGCAGATGCGGACGAAAGCGCTTCATGATGGCCTCGCGGGACCGCATGAGCAGCATCGGCAGCGACTGCTCGAATCTGCGGATATCCACTTTCTTCGCACGGCCCTGGGCCGGTTCTTTCGCGCCCGCGCGGGACCCCGCTTTCATAACGCTGTGGTTCCCCGTCTTGTCATGGCCGATTCCCACGCCTGATCCTGTAGCCCGGTCGTCCATGCGGTATTTAGCATGGAAAGTTTCTGGATAGATTAGCAGGATGGCGCGTGAAATCTAACTGCACGGCATCACATGTCCGCCGCGCGCGGCGAGTCGCGGCGCCCCCTGAACGCCGCGACCGCACTATGCCTTGAATGGAAAGCCACCCCGCTTCGCGATGGCAGGCCCTTCCCCGCTCAGCCCGCCCCGGTGGCCACTTTTGCAGCCCGTTCGTCGTTGAAGAAGGCGGTGGCGGAACGAAACCCGCCCGACGCCGCATCGTCGGGGCGCGGCATCCCCGCCATGCGATGGTATTCCTTGAAGATCGCCTCGCACTCCGCGAGCGGGAAGATGTCCTCGATGTTGTCGAACGGCTTGCCGCCGCTGCGCTCCTCGACGAGCCTGCGCACCACCTCGGGACCTTCGCCGCGGTTGGCGATGACGATACGGTTCACCCCCTCGCGTCGTTCGGCCTCGTACTGGATGAAGGCCTCGACCGGATCGTCGATCGTCGCAAGTTTCTCGGCGATCACCCGCGTATCCACCAGGGCCTGGCAGACGCCATTGCCGCCGCGCGGGTACATGGCGTGGGCGGCATCGCCCAGCAGCGTCACGCGGCCGAACGACCACTGCGCCAGTGGATCGTGGTCGACCAGGGGATACAGATAGACCTCGCGTGCGTTGCGTACCATCTCGCCCACGTCGACGAAGGGAAGCTTGCATTCGTCGAAACGATGCGCGACTTCATCGGTGTTCCCGCGGTGAGCCCAGTCCTCGACCGTCTCCGGCTTGCCGTTCTGCTCGATCACCCAGTTGACCAGCGTGCGGCCTTCCCCATCGACGTTGTCGCGGATGGGGTAGACGATCATGCTGCCCTGCGCGACAGGGTCGCCGATGTGCAGGATGGTGCCGCCATCGCGGAACGGCGGCATGACGGTAACCCCCCGCCACAGCGTGATGCCCGAATAGTGGGTGCGCCGCGAGTCCGGCAGCAGTTGGTGGCGGATCGCCGAATTCACGCCGTCGACGCCGATCATGACGTCGGCGCGCACGGTTTCCGGCACGCCATCGGCCTTTTCGAAATGGAGGGTGACCCCATCCCCGTCCTGCTCGAAGCTCGTGCAACGGGCACCGAGCGTCACGGCATCCGGCCCCATTCGCGCGATCACCGCGTCGAACAGCATCATCTGGAAGCTGCCGCGATGCACGAAGCGCTGCTCGTGCTCGTAGCCCATGTGCTTGCCGCATTTTTCGCCGTAGATTTCCTGCCCGTGGCGGGTATAGAAGATGGATTCCCTGGCTTCGACGGAGATCGCGCGGAAGGCGTCCAGCAGCCCGAGCTCGGTGACTTCCTTGGTGCCATAGGGCTTGATGTCGATGCCTACGCCGAGCGGCTTGAGCGAGCGCACCGCCTCGTAGATCCTCGGCCGGAACCCTTTCTGGTGCAGGCGCAGCGCGGTAGCGAGACCGGCAGGGCCCGCACCGATAATGGCTATATCTAACATGGCTATTTCTCCATCTGACTGTGGCGCCTGAAGCACCGTACTGTTTGAAGTTGAATCCGCTTTGCCGCCCAGCTGAAATTCCCGGTGCATCGGCAGGCCAGCCTGCGAGGCGATGAGCGCGCGCATCCGCCGCGCTCATCGCCAATCCATCACACGCGATCCAGCGGCATGTTCGATGCGGGCTTCTGCCTGCCGAACAGGCGCCTGCTCCCCACCGCCGCGATCTCGTCAGGCCGGGCGTTGCGCACCCAGATCGGAAGAGCGAACAAGCACACCAGCAAGCCGGCGCCCAGCGTGATCAGCATGGGGCCCGGAACGGAAGCAGCCTGCGCGCCAAAGAATACCGGGCTGCTCAGCAACACGCCCAGCAGCGTGAACTGGGTCACCAGGCCGCTGGTGGCACCCATGCCGTTGGGTGTCGGCGCGACACTCGGCAGCAGTGCCCACATGCCGGCGAGCATGCCGCCGCCGAACATGCAGACCCACGAACAGGCGATCGAGGCCTGAAAGCCGATCGGGAAGCCGAACAGGACGAACCCCGGCACCGCCACCAGCAGAAGCGCGCTGCCGGCAATCGCAAGCTGCGGTATCCCGCGGTTCAGCAGGTTGCCCATGACCAGGCAGCCGACAATGGTCATCAGCATGCCGACGATATTGAAATTGTTTGCCACCAGGTCGGAGACCCCGTAGTGCGCGTGCAGGAACGAAGCCAGCGACGAGGTGATGCCCGCCTGCAGGAATGCGTTGCCCGTGAACGAAAGCCCCAGCAGATAGGGCCACGGCGAGCGAACGACCTTCCCCAGGCTGGACGTGCGCGACGGCTGGAACTCCCCCTCCCCGCGGCTGGGCAGCAGCATCAGGCCCAGGCCCAGGAAGATGACCGACACCAGCGCATGGCCGCCCAGGGCATAGCGCCAGTCGCCCGCCGCAGCCACTGCGCCGGCGGCCAGGAACGGCAGGATGAAGCTGACCGGCACGAAGGTCGACCAGATCGCCATGGCCACGGTTCGCTGCTTGCCCGCGGTAATGCGGATCAGCAACGTGATGGCCGATACGGCAATCAGCACGTAGCCGATGCCCGAGATGATGCGGCCCGCCAGCAAGACCGTCAGGTTCGGGGCCAGCATCACGCAGATATCGCCCAGCACGGTCACTTCCGCGCCGACCATCAGGACCAGTTTGTCGCCGAACCAGTCGACCAGAAAACCGGTCGCCAAGGCACCAATCGCGACCACCAGCGATGGCAAGGAGATGACCAGGCCGATCACGGCCGGGCTGCGGGGATGGAATTCCCGCGCGATCGCCGACACCTGCGGCACCACTTCACTGACCGTCATCGCCCCCAGGACGCCCAGCGCGTACACAACAAAGACCTTTACCAGTATCGACCCCTGACTTGCAGTCATAGCTTCTACTCCCTCCGAAGGTTCAATGTTATTGCGACCCGGTCCGGTGCAGCCCCGTCATGTCATCCGGTCGTATCGATCCGTCCATGGCACCAGCCAGGTGCAGCTTGTTTTCAGCAATGGCGCCGCCACGAGAACCCGTCGCTGCAGCGGCAGCCATTTCATTCGAAACCCATTACACAAAACGGTCTGGATCAAGCATTGCAATCGCTCTCAAGGCGATTTTGGCGATGCATGCCGGGACTTGGCGGAAGCGGTCCGATGCCGCCCGGAAAACCTCCACGAGTTAGGTACTGCCGCGGCATCGTCACACCCATGGGCCCTCTCTCGATAATCAGATTTCGCCCATGGACCGAATCGTCCCCGACTGATCATTTTCACGTCGTACCGGGAAGACCAGACGGCATGTCCAGAAACATGCATTCCATGAGGCCTTCCGGCTTAATACTTGCGATGTTAACTGTATGCCTTGAATCCGGTCAAGTCGATTCTTGCACCGGCTTGTTATCCATTCCCATTGGATGCAATGCAGCAAAAATCGCATATTCAATTTTCCGGTGTATTGAAGCCGCCTTACCGAGGTTTATGGCATTTCAGATCGCTTGATATTCAATAAAATGGTGCGATGCGTAACCATGCCGCCTTGCTGTAAATCCGCATCGCATTCCCGAAAACCGGGAAAAGAGCGGCGCCAGCCGCAAGCGCCGCTTTCCTCCGGTCATGCCCGACAAGGGCCACATGCCTGCGCGGGCAATGGCCGCGCGTCAGAAATGGACTTCAAACTGGATCATCGGGCTACTGGTGATCGTCCCGGTCGTCTCCCAGGTAGGCGAGCCATATTCGTGGTACCAGTACTCGTAACCCGGCCCCACATAGAACGTCCGGGGCGCCCCGAAGAACGAACCCACGTCCGCCAGGAACGCCACCCGCGCCAGTACTTCCCCGGTGGTCTTTACGCCAAAGCCATCCTTGCCCTTGGGGCCGGTACTGCTCACGAATCCCCGGAAGATGAAGGGCACCGACCCGACCTGTACCGGGATCAGCCAGGAGCTTTCAATGTGCGCGGCGATATTGAACGACACGTCGCGCCCGGTGATTCCGTTGTAGTTGCTTTCCTTGCGCGCACCGACCGTCAGGTTCCAGTAGCCCCGGGGTACGGCGAACTCCAGGGTCGGCCCGAGAACGAGCATGCGGGCCCGTTCGCCGAAGGCGTCGTTCTTGGTTCCCCACTCGTAGCCCAGCGTCAGCCCGACGTCGCGTATGAATCCCGCGCTCAACGAGCGGCCGAAGACCCTGCTACCGCTGAACTCCACCCGGCCGATGCTGTAGACCTCCTGCGCACCGCCCGTGCCATTGGCCTCCGGGTTGACGTCGCTGGACTTGAGGTAATCGACGTTGAACGCATAGGTACCGTACTTGAAGCCACCCACGACGCCCAGGTAACCGATGTTCTGCTTCACCGGCTTGGGAACACCGGGATAGTGGAAATCGGGGCCGTAACGATAGCCGAGGAAGACATCGGTCCAGTGGGTCGGCATGCCGCCATGGCCATCTTTTTTGCGTTGACGGTCGTCCTTTTTGGCGCCGGCCCGGTCCGACGGCGATGGACTCCCCTGGAAACGATCCGGTTGCGTCGCGTTCGTCGCCCAACTGTCCGCGTACGTCCCCGCCACCATGTCGGCGGAAGGCGACGACGACGCGACGGACGACAGCCCGGCTGCACTGGAAACGCCAACCAGCCCATAAGACAGCGCCACCACCAGGATCATTTGCCTGGATAAATTCAGCTTGCTCTTCATGCCTCTCCTCCCAAGGTTGTATTGATCGCGCCGACATGCCAGTCACGTCGGCTCTTTTTCGGCGGCAGTCCGGGACACGGCATTGGGGGCAGACAAACACGTTACTGTTCGCCTGCTTGAGTAAATGAATGAAACCCCATAAAATGCTGTGCAGCACCAATACCCCGATATCCCGCTGCCGCTGCTTCTTCGAAAAATCAAACAACATGCAAGTGGCCAACTCTCATGGACACTGCAAGCGGCGCACAAACCCTCCCCACGCCTTTGCGCTGAACGCAAAGACCTCGGCTGAAATCAAAAGCAAGGCGCGACGAATTTCGCTTTGAATGCGTTTTCGTCTTTCGCCCATGGCCGGCAACATCGAGCCAAACCTGCCATTGGCGCCTCTGTACTTCGTCTTACATTGTCGGTTCTCCCCCTTTTTCTATTCCGGCCCGTCGTTAAACCCGCTCAATAAGTCGCGCCCCGCACGGGAGCAGCGTCTTCCGGCAAATCCGGCTTGAACTTGCGCGCCAGCGCGCGTGCGGACCGGGCGAGCATGATGGTGTCCACGCCGACGGCACAGAAAGTGACGCCGCGCTCGATGTAGGACTGCGCCAGGACGTTGTCCGCCGTGAGGATGCCGGCCGCCTTGCCGGCCTGCACGATGCGCGCAATCGCCGATTCCACGGCGTTCACCACGTCCGGGTGCCCGGGGTTGCCCAGATGGCCCAGCGAGGCCGCCAGATCGGAGGGGCCGATGAACACACCGTCCACGCCCGGCACGGCGAGAATCGCGTCCAGCGCGTCCAGCCCCTTCACCGTTTCCACCTGCAGCAACAGGCAGACCTGATCGTTGGCCCGCTTGAAATAATCCGGCACGCCGCCCCAGCGCGAGGCGCGCGCCGTGGCCACGCCGCGGAATCCCTGCGGCGGATAGCGGGTGGCCCGTACCAGTTCGGCCGCCTGTTCGCCACTCTCCACCACCGGGATCAGCAGCGTATTCGCGCCGATATCCAGGTATTGCTTGACCAGCACCGGGTCCCCGATCGGCAGCCGCACCACGGGATGCGCGGGATAGGCGCTCACCGCCTGCAACTGCGCCAGTACCGTGCGCAAGTCATTGGGCCCGTGCTCCCCGTCGATCAGCAGCCAGTCGAAGCCCGCACCGGCCACGATTTCGAGCGGATAAGGGTCGGCAAAGCTGGCCCACAGGCCGATCTGCGTGCGCCCGGCCTGAAGCGCCTGCTTGAAAGCGTTATCCACCACGTTGCTCCTCTGCCGAAAACCGGCAGGTAATGGTGCCCAGCGGGCCATAGTCGATATGGAATACATCCCCGGGCCGGGCGGGCACCGGCGCCGTGAACGATCCGCCCAGGATCACCTGCCCGGCCTCCAGCGAAACCCCGTGCGGATGCAGCTTGTTCGCCAGCCATGCCGGGCCGTTGGCAGGGTTGTTCAACACGGCGGCGGCCACACCCGATTCCTCGATCGTCTCGTTGCGATAGAGCACCGCGCTGACCCAGCGCAGATCGAGCGTTTCCGGCTTCACGGCCCGGCCGCCCATGACGATGCCGGCATTGGCGGCATTGTCCGAAATGGTGTCGAACACCTTGCGCGTGGCCCGGGTCTCCGGATCGACCTGCTGTATCCGCGCATCGATGATTTCGATCGCCGGCACGACGTAGTCGGTCGCACCGAGCACATCGAAGATCGAGCAGGCGGGGCCGTGCAGCGGCCGCTTGAGGATGAAGGCCAGTTCCACCTCCACCCGCGGCACGATGAAACGGTCGAACGGGATCTCGGCGCCGTCCTTGAACAGCATGTCGTCGAGCAGCACGCCGTAATCGGGTTCGCCGATGTTGGACGAGCGCTGCATCGCGCGCGAGGTCAACCCGATCTTGTGGCCGATCGCGCACCGCCCGGCGGCCAGCTTGGCACGCACCCATTCGCGCTGGACCGCATACGCATCGTCGATGGCGATATCCGGGTAGTCGAGCGAGAACTGGCGGACCTGCGTGCGCGTGCGTTCCGCCTCGTCGAGGCGGCCGGCCAGCATGGCGACGATTTCGGGAGCTAGCGCCATGGCCGCCTCCGCGAGTGGTTGCCGCCATCGATCACGGGATTGGGCACGGTGTTCATCCTCAAACGATATCCATGACGGCGGCGGTGCATCCCACGGCAAAAACCGGAATGGGCGCATAGAACAGCAGCGTCCCCGCGCCGCCGGCCGCCGCCGCCACGCTGATGAAGGTGCGTATCTCGAACGCGCCCTGGCCGGCGTCCCTGTAGGTGTCGATATCCGTGTAGGAAAGCAGCGCGTCCTTGTCGTTGCGCAGCCAGCGCCCCAGGAACTCGCGGTCCCAGGCTTCATTGATCTTTCCCGAGTCGGGCGTCGCCGGCCAATGGGAAATGCCCCCGGTGCCCACGATCGCGACCCGTTCCGGTATCGCATCGGCCGCATGGCGCAACGCCTGCCCGAATGCCCAGGCGCGATGGAGCGGCGTCAGCGGCGGTCCCTGGCAATTGATGTTGCCCGGGATGATGACCAGGTCGTCGCGCGGCGCCAGGAAATGCAGCGGCACCGCGATGCCGTGATCGAAGGACCACTCCTCGCAGTACGCCACGTCCGCCTCCTGCAGCACGTTCTGGATGAAGCGCTCGGAGAGCTCCCGGTTGCCCGGCACCCGGCGCTTCCTGATCTTGAGGAAGGCCTCGTCCTCGATGGGCCCTTCGTAATAGTCCGCCATGCCGAGCGCGAAAGCCGGCATGTTGTTCATGAAGAAATTGCCGAAATGTTCGGCCGCCACCACCACCAGCACGTCCGGTCTGGCCGCCTCGAGCGCCTCGCGCATTTGCCCCAGCGCCGCGAAGAACGGATCGCGCAGGGCCGCGTCGGCCAGCTCCGGACGCGCCGTGATGCCGGGGCCGTGGCTGCATGCGCCCGCGAAGACCAGGCTCATAGTCCGGCCGCCTTTTCGTGGTAGTCGGTGGTCATCGCATACACGCCGGCGCGCACCTGGCCATGCTTGCGCACGCCATCGCGCATCAACTGCAGGTAGTCCGCCCACTTGATGCCGCGCAGCGCCGCCAGGCACATCAGCAGCTGGCAGTTGACGCCAAGCACGTAGAGCAGGCCGATATCCGCGCGCACGACGGCGTCACGCTCCTCGTCGGTCAGCTCATAGCGCGACAGCAGGCCTTCGATATCCTCTTTCGCGCGCACCTGTACCGCCGGATCGCGGTTGATGTCGAAGAACACTTTCTGCAACTGGTAGAGGCTCATCGCGCACCTGCCCCGGCGGCTTCCGGCCGCCGCGCATCGCCCGCCGCGGCGGGCGGGCGAATGATCGTATTGACCAGGCTGCCCACCTTGTCGATCGACGTGACCACCTCGTCGCCGGGCCGGAGGTAACGCACGCCCTTGGGCGTTCCGGTCAGGATCATGTCGCCGGGGGACAGGGTCATGAAACCCGAAAGGTACTCGATCAGCGCAGGCACGTCGAAGATCATGTCGCGGGTGTTGCCCTGCTGCACGACCTCGCCATTGACCGTGGTGCAGATCCCCAGCGAATCGGGCACGCCGACATCTTCCGCATCGACCAGCCACGGCCCCATCGGCGTGCACAGGTCGCGGTTCTTCACCTTCAGGTTGGGGCGGTAGTAATCCTCGAGGTATTCGCGCAGGGCGTAGTCGTTGACCACCGTATATCCGGCCACGTGATCGTACGCATGCGCGCAGGCGATGCGGCGCCCGCCACGACCGATGACCACGGCCAGTTCGCATTCGAAATGCATCTGCTCCACGCCATCGGGACACACGCTCTGCCCGCCATGGCCGACGAAGCTGTTGGCGCCCTTCAGGAAAACCAGGGGCTTGTCGGGCGCCTTGAACGCCAATTCCTGCGCATGGTCGGCATAATTCAGCGCCAGTGCGAACACCGTGCGCGGCGACACCGGCGGCAGCCAGACCACGGCATCGAACGGCACTTCCCGGCCATCGGCAAGGCGCAGCATCTGCGCCGCCTCGTCCGCCACGGCGTGATGCACGGCTCCGGCATAGGCGACCCGCGCACGCTTCATGACAGCGCCTCCGCTTCCCTGCCGATCACGCACTCCAGCCGGCCGATGCCGTCCACCACCGCCGCGACGCGGCTGCCTGGGCGCGCCAGCGGCCCCGGCGAGGTCAGCACCGCCAGCAGCATGTCGCCCGCGCTGAACGTCATGTAGGCGGACACCTCGGCGATCAGCTCGGCGATCGGGCGAATCTGGTCCTTGCCGCGGACCGACGCCACGGTCTCGCCATCCACCTCCAGGCGCAACAGCGCCGCGTCCGGATCCTCCAGCGCATGCCGTGGCAGTATCCCGGGCCCGATCGGCAGGAAGCCGTCGCGGCATTTCTCCCGGATCGGCGGCCGGAAATACCCCGCGCCGGGTTCCGAGATATCGATGGCAAGCGTGTAGCCGAGGACGTGCTCGAGCGCATGCGACGGTGCCACCCGCGCGGTATCGCGGCCGAACACCACGCCCAGCGCGGCGCAGGGCTCGACCGCGTCCAGCTCCGGCGAGAGCAGCACCTGGCTGCCGTGCGCAAGATACGTATTGCGCGGCTTGATGAACATCACCGGCGCATTCGGCGCGGCCTTCGCACGGTCGTTCGCGATCATTCCGTTGCGCACGTCGACCGTGTTGTTGAGCGCCACGCCGTAGACTTCGCCGCTCATCGACGCGCCGCGAAACATCCCGGCCAAAGCGAACGGAACCACCGGTTCCGGGCCCCGGGCATGGTCATGGCTTGCGTTGATGTCGGTCATGCGTTGCCCATGTGCGTATGCGAATCCCAGACTATAGCCATATCATTAACATGACAATCATTCTTGCGAAAAAATGCCGTCGCGCGCGCCTGCGCCGACGGCATCGGTCACTGCACCTGCTGTCCGGCGACGACGCGATTCTCGATATGGCCAAGGTGCTCGATTTCTGCGCGTACCACGTCGCCGGCCTTGAGCAGCCGGCCGGTCGCCGCGCCGACGCCTTCGGGCGTGCCGGTGGCGAGCAGGTCACCCGGCTCGAGGGTCATGACGGTCGAGAGATACTCGATCTGCTGGTAGATGTCATGGATCATGTCGCCGGTGGACTTCCGCTGCCGCTCCTCGCCATTGACCGTCAACCGCATGGTCAGGTCCATCGGGTCGGCGATTTCGTCGTCGGTGGTGATCCACGGGCCGATCGGGCCATGCGAATCGAACGACTTCCCCAGCGTGAAAGTGGGCGACCGGCGCAGCCAGTCGCGGGCGCTGACATCGTTCGCCACGAAGTAGCCCGCGATCACCGACCTGGCGTCCCCGGCCTTGACGTTGCGGCAACGCTTGCCGATCACCACGCCGAGCTCGATCTCATAATCGAGCTTCTCGACCACGGCGGGATGATCGATCGGCGAATACGGCCCGTTGAGGCACGACACCTGCTTGTTGAACCAGAGCTGGCTGGTCGGTATCGGGATGCCGGCCGCACGCGCTTCCTCGGCGTGCGCCTTGTAGTTGAGGCCGATCGCCAGGTACTTCTGCGGGTCGTCTATCGGCGCCGCCAGCGTCACCTGGTCGAGCGCGAAACGGGCGCCATCGGCCGCCTCCAGCGCACCGCGCAACCGCGGCAGGTCGGCGATGAGCCGGCGCATCGAATCGCCGACGCCCGGCACCTTCGACAGGTCGACCACCCTGCCATCCTCGACTTTGCCGATGCGGGTGCTGCCCGCTTCGGCGAAACGAACCAGTTTCATGTGCCTTGCCCTCGAAAACCGTTGGCCGCCGGCGCCTCGCGCGACAGCGTCAATTGGAAATGCGTGAACTTCCAGCCATCCTCGTGCCGGCGCAGCACCTGGGTGACGAAACCGTCCATCACCACCTCGCCCTCTCCATCGGGGCGACGCATGCGACTGGTCATGCGGCCGGTCATCACGGCGAGCGTGCCGTGGATGCGGACGGTGAGCGGGCCGCGTTCGATCGCGATGAAGCCGCGCCTGCGCCCGATGTGCGCGAGCACCCCGGCCTTGTCATGGACGAGGCCGACGCTGTGCACGTGGATCAGTTCGTCGTCGAACATCGACTCCAGGGCCGGAAGATCGACGTCGACCAGGGCACGCTGCCGACGCTGCTCCAGGGCCAGGATTTCCGACTCCCAGTGCCGCGTCGTCACCCCCGGGACCGCCTCAGATGAGCCCGTCATACGAGCCGCCGTCGAGTTGCAGGTTCTGGCCCGAGATATAGCCGGCGTGGCTGCTGCACAGGAAGGCGCACGCCGCGCCGAACTCCTCCGGCCGGCCGAGCCGCTTCGCCGCGATCGTCTGTGCAATGCGACGCCGCGCCTCGGCGCGATCGATGCCGTGCGCGTCCATCAGGCGCTTCGCCATGAACTCCTGCCGGGGCGTATCGATACGCTCCGGCAGCAGGTTGTTGATGGTGACGTTGTCGGCGACGACCTCGACGCTGATGGCCTTGCTGATCGCGGTGAGCGCGGCACGCGCCGAGGTCGAAAGCCCCATGTCGTAGTGCGGGGATTTCACCATCGCCGAGGTGATGTTGATGATGCGGCCGAACTTCCTGGCGCGCATGCCCGGGATGTACGCGCGCATCAGCTGCACGGCCGGCATCATGTTGGCGTTCACCGCGCCCAGCAGGGCGGTTTCGTCCCAGTCCTCGAGCTGCCCCGGGGGCGGGCCGGCGTTGTTGTTCACCAGGATGTCGACATCCGGCAACGCGGCAAGGATGCCGGAGCGGCCTTGTGCGTCGCCCAGGTCCGCGACGATGCAATCGACCCTGGCACCGGGCACCTCGCTGCGCAGGGCGGCTGCCGCCTTCTCGAGCTTTTCTTCGCTGCGTCCGTTGAGCGTGACCGCAACGCCTTCCCGGGCCAGCGCCTGCGCGCAGGCGTAACCGAGCCCCTGCGACGACGCCGCGACAAAAGCGGTACGGCCGTTGATGCCAAGATCCATTGCTCCCCCTCTTCTTCAATCTTTCGGCGCTGGCGACAAGCCTGCAGGAAATCTGTCGTGTCGAAGCGGAAACGGATCTTTTTCGAACCGGGAACGAGTCGCGTCGTTCAATCCGCGGCCCTGATGCAAACTTCCACCAGGCGAATTCGTTGCGATGTTAAGTACATGCGGAAAGCGATGTCAAGCGATTGCGAGAACCCCGACGGTTCCGATTCGCAAGCCCGCGTCCAGCCAAGACCATGCCGATATCGGTTTATTGCATACGCAAAAAAATATCCCCTTTGAATCGCCATGGTTGCCTGCATATATGACGCACCGCAAAACAACGGCGGCCGTCGCCGCGATCAACCGGCCAGGCACGGCGGCGCTCATCCCGGCTCGGGCCGGCGCGCCACGAAATGGTCCCCGGCGCCATGGGGCAGGCGAAGCGCGTCGACCAGGCTCGGCAGGACCATCAGGGCGACCAGCGGAAACGCCGCCCGGAATCCGGCGCCGCCGGCATGGATGCCGAGCGCGTCCGCGATGGGCCCGCCCACGCGCACCGCCAGGGCGCCGAACGTGATGCCGGCCGCCGCGGAAAGCTGGTTGATCGTATTGAACAGGCTGTTCGCATCGGCCATCCGCTCCTTCGGCACGTCCGCGAAAGCCAGCGTGGAGAGGCTCGTGAATTGCATGGAACGCGCGGCACCGCTGACGAACAGGACGGCCATGACCGCCATCGCGGGCATCCCGCGGTCGAGGCAGGCGCACGCGAACAGGCTCGCCATGCAAAGCAGGCTGTTCCAGATCAGGACGGGCCGATAACCGAACCGCCGCAGAATCCTCGTGGTCACTGTCTTCATGGAGATATCGCCGACGAAGACCGCCAGCACCAGCAGGCCCGAGCGAAAGGCACTGAAACCGAAGCCGACCTGGAACAGCAGCGGCAGCAGGAATGGCACGCTGGAGATCGCCGCGCGCGACAGGGCGCCGCCGCGCATGGCGGCACGGAACGTCGGGATCGCGTACGCGTCGAGCTTCAGCATCGGCGCGCTGGCGCGCTTCAGGTGCCGGACCGCCGCGAACAATGCGCACGCCCCGAGGACGAGCAGGCCGAGGGCGACGGCGCCAGGCCTCTGCACCGCGCGATCCAGCCCCAGCAACAGCGCGAACGTACCGATGCCGCTGAGCAGGAAGCCCCGCAGGTCGAACGGTCGCGCGGCGTTCTCGCGCATCCCGGGCAACAGCCAGCAGGCCCCCGCCAGCCCCACCAGACCCAGCGGGACATTGAGGTAGAAGATCCAGCGCCAGCTCGCATGCATGACGATGAAGCCGCCGAGCGGCGGGCCGAATACCGGCGCTACCAAAGCCGGCCACACCAGCGTCGACATCGTCAGCATCAGCCGCTCCCTGGGTGTGTGGCGGATGACCACGAGCCTGCCGACCGGCACCATCATGGCGCCGGCCACGCCTTGCACGATCCGCAGCGCCACGAAGGCCGCGAGCCCGTTGGCCGTCCCGCACAAGGCCGACGCCACGGTGAACAGCGCAATGGCGCAGGCGAAAATGCGCCGCGCCCCGTACCGCCCGCAGATCCAGCCGCTCAGCGGGATGAACACGCCCAGCGCGAGCAGGTAGGCGCTGACGCCCAGGTTCAGGGCAACGGCGCTCGTGCCGAAGGCGCGTGCCATCGACGGCAGCGCGGTGGCAATGACGGTGCCGTCCAGGATCTCCATGAACAGCGCACCGGTGACCAGCAGGGTCACCAGCCTGAGGCGAAGCGGGCTCATGGCCGATTCGACCGGTGGGGCTTCCCGCATGATGCGTGCGTCCGCTGGCTGCCGCGACGCCTCTCAGTCGTCGTGCTTTTCGCTCGAACCAGGCGCGCCCTGGACCCAATAGCCGGCCGCCTTCAGCCATTGCCGCGGGTGCTTGCGCCGGTTGATGAAGTCATCCCGCAGCGTACGGGAGATCCTGGCCTCGCCCGCGATCCAGACGTAGCCTTCGCCCGGTGGCGTGTCGATGCCCTGCAGTGTGCGCAGCAGGAGATCCGCGTCGCTGCCGGACGCCCGATCACGGCAGACCCAGTGCGGCGTCCAGTCCGTTTTCGTCGGAATCTGCTGCGCCTCGGCCATGCCGTCTACCACGACGACGGTGATGACGGGAACGCCGCTGCGCAGCTCCTCGAGACGTCGCCCGATCGCCGGCAGCGCCGTTTCGTCGCCGACCAGCAGATACCAGTCGAAGTCGTCCGGGGTCACCCGCGAACCGCGCGGGCCGCCGATCTGCAGGCGGTCGCCGGCTTTCGCCTGCAACGCCCACCGGGTCGCCGGACCGGCGTCGTGCAGCGCGAAATCGATGGTCAGCGTGCAGCGCTCCCGATCGAAGGCACGCGGCGTGTAGTCGCGCATCACGCCGCCGGGCAGGAACAGCTTGACGTGGTCGTCGGGCGAGCGGCTGTCGAAGGTGGCCAGCTCCGGCGAAGCGAATTCGACCCGCAGCATCCCGGGGGTGAGATGGCCGACGGCGCTGACGGTCAGCTCGCGCCGGCGCGCCTCGAGGCCGACCCGCATCGTCTGGTGGCGAGCACCGGAGGATGCGCCGTCCGGCGCGCCTGGCGCACGGACCGGTGCCACGCCTTCCGCGGCCGCTGGGACAGCGGCGGGGACCGCCGACGCCTCCGCCGCCCCGGGCCGCACCGCGCCGTGCGATACGGCCATGCCGCGTATGTCGGCGGCAGCCCGGTCGAGGATGCCGGCAATGACGCGTACCTCGTCGGGGCTGCATCCCCGCTTGTCCAGCAGGGCCTGCTTGAGCGCGACGAACGCCTCATGCCGCGCATCGTCGGCGATGGCTTCGCGCGCGCCCCCGCGGTCCCGCCTTGCGTATCCGCCATCCCCGCCGGCGAAGCAGTCCGAGAGCCTCGAAAACAGTTTTCCAGACATGGCGATGGACCTCGAATTCTTTCATGCGAGACGAATCGATCTTTGTGCCGGCGGCCAGGTGGCCGTGGTATACGGGCATGCGCCCCACGAAGCCGATACCAGTTTCCACTTCAATGCACTGCGGTGCCGAGCGAGCGGGCTGCTCACGGGCGGAGCCTGCGCCGCGCTACGGCGAGCGTACTTTCAGGTAGTCCCGGTAATTGCTCGCCTTGTAGTTCAACACCGGATCAGCCTCCTCCACCTGCAGGGAGATACCCAGCGGCCGGCGTCCCATCATCGGGGCCAGGTAGGCTTCCACTGCCCGGTACGCGCGGGCTCCGAGCGCTTCTTTTTCCGCCTGGGAACGACCGTGGCCAATCCTGATCAACACGTGCACGAACGCGTTGTCGGGGTGGCCGTCCGCTATCAGGTATTGCCTGACCGACACGGCGCGGACCCGCGTGCCCGCGAACGGGAAAACCCTCCCGTCGCCGACCGAAGCCAGCTGCACGGCTTCCATGAAGCGCGGCACCTCCAGCTCCTTTTCGATGTTGGCGGAATACTCGACCCAGATATGCGGCATGGATATCTCCGTAGACGAATTCAGGGAACCCGAACACATGTGCAGGCAATCCTCCTGGCCTGGCACCTTCTCACGGCCCCACCGCCGGCAGCGAACGGCCAGGTCAGGCAATCCGCAGGCATGCAATATTAACAGGTTAAGTAATTTGTACAACATCAAGACGCCCCCCCCTGCGTAACGCCGGCATCACAACGGACAAGGCGCCGGCAAGCAGATGAATGGGCGGCTTTCTCCTGGCCGTTGTGCGGTGGTGCGCTGCACTGGAGCGACCTGCGGGGAGACAGGGCTCGAAGAGTAAGATGGGGCTTGCTACAAGAGCCGATCAGACATTCCGTCCAGATCCATCCAAGAAGACAGCCTGGATGACGATACCCAGAAGGATACGCCGCCATGCGTCTGCTGATTGCCGAGGATGACCCCGCCATCGCCGCCGGCATCGGTGCCACGCTGCGGCAGAGCGGCCACGCGGTCGATCACGTGGCCAACGGGAAGAACGCCGACGAGGCGTTGCGGGGAACGTCCTACGACCTGCTGATCCTCGACCTGGGCCTGCCCGGGCTCGAC